>ENA-OUOG01001025-OUOG01001025.1-marine-metagenome-genome-assembly--contig:-NODE-1025-length-33909-cov-5.432726_pt1 | contig 33909 bp, 46 predicted proteins | sample MGYA00248635_ERZ508505 | MGnify/ENA primary metagenome ERZ508505 (study PRJEB26176, sample SAMN06267871) | marine metagenome | isolation source: Saanich Inlet, British Columbia, Canada | place: Pacific... | reverse complement strand
ACGTGGGCCGCTTCCTTCGACAGGTAGCTTTTCGGGATGAACAGCGGGAAGTAGGCGTTGACGTGGCCGGTTTCCTTGAACATGCCGTCGAGCACGCTTTGCATCCGCTCCCAGATGGCGAAGCCGTAAGGCTTGATGACCATGCAGCCCTTGACATCGCTGTGTTGGGCCAAATCGGCTTGCGCGACGAGTTCGTTGTACCACTTGCTGTAGTCGGTTCCGCGGGGGGTGAGCTTGGAGGCCATGATTCGGGGTTTGGTATGCTTTTTGCTCTTTTTATGCCAAATCCACTCACGGGTTGCGAGCGATTTCACCCCGCGAAAGTACCGAATTTCCTACCTTGCAGGAAGCCTCAAGCACGAACGATTCCACCATGATGCACCAATTGCCCTCCTTCCCCACTGTTTTGCCCGCTCTCGCCGCGGTGGCGGGCGGGCTGTTGTTCACCCTTTCTGGCTGTGCGCCGGGATCATTCGGCGTCACGTCCGGACTGGAAACTGATGAAGTGTACCTGCAGCGCGGGGAAGCGTTCGTCACGGATGCGGAGTACCTGGCGTTCGCGATGGAACAAGCCGGCGTCAGCGATTCCGGCGACGATTACTACGATGCGGACCGGGCGGCTATGAGCGCGCGTTCCGGCCGTCAATTCACCCCGTTCTCGAATTCATTGCTCGGCATGTCTACCCCGTACGGCACGTTCGGGACGGGCTGGGGCAGTCCGTACGGTGGATTCGGCGCTTCGCCCTTTGGCATGAACTCCTGGGGCTACAACCCATACGGAAGCTGGGGCAACCCCTACGGAATGGGCGGCTACAACCCTTACGGTACATGGGGATACAACCCCTATTCCATGTACGGATACAATCCCTACGGCTTCAATCCCTACGGTCCTTCATGGGGCGGTGGCGGCTGGGTCGGCAACAACGGCGGCTGGACCGACAACAGCGGGTTCAACGTGACGAGCGGCCCGCGCATCCCCATCATTTCTTCCACTTCAGTCAATTCGAATTTGGGATCGACGGGGTTGTTGGTGGAGCCGAGAACGTTCGAGGAGCGTCCGAAGTTGGTGACGAACGAGGTGATGGACCAAGCATTGGGAAGGAACGTGGACATTGAGGTCGTGGCGCCCCCCCCTCCGCCCGCAACCCGGAACGACAGCAATCCGTGGGAACGCATGTTGTCTTCTCCCAGCATTCCGCAAGAGTTCCGTGAGCCGTACGCTCCGTCCACGAGCCCGCGCACGGAGCCGAGTTACCGAGCGCCAGAACCGAGTTCACCCGGTCGTCAGGTGACTCCGCCGCGGACTCCGTCGAGGCCCTCCACCACGCCGTCGAGGCCCTCCACCAGCCCGAACCGCCCATCAGGAGGCAGCCGCACGCCCAGTGCTCCATCACGCAGTGGCCGCGGGGGATGAGGTACGCCCTGATGCTGGTCGCGCTGCTGTCCGCCTCGGCCGGGTACAGCCAAAACGAAATGGACATCCTGCGCTACAGCCAGCAGGAGGTGTCGGGGACGCTGCGGAATTTGGGAATGGGCGGAACGATGGGCGCTGTGGGAGCGGATTTGTCGTGTGCGTTCAGCAATCCGGCAGGGCTGGGCCTCTATCGGCGTGGGGACGTGGGATTCAATTGGGGATTTGCCGGAGCTTCCACGCGCTTGACGTACGAAAGCCTGAGCCAACGCGGAAACGCGAGCAACGCTCCCGTCACAAACGCAGGGATTGCCATCACCTACCCGAGTGTGGATCCGGATTGGCCATTCGTGACCTTGGCCATCGCTTACCAAAAGCGCGCAGAACTCCATCAACAAATCCTCGCCCAAGGCGCGGTCATCGACGGCAGCTTGGCGGATTTGTTCCTGAATCAAGCGGATGGCCTGCTTCCGAGCCAACTGAATGCCTTCACATCAGCCCCAGCTTGGAACAGCTTTTTGTTGGATGGAGACCCGTCCGTCCCTTCTTGCGAAACGTGTTACGTCTCCGCCATGGAAGGCGCTGGCGGGGCCCTGACCTCCAAGCGGATTGACCGGGAAGGATCGGTTGGCGAAACGGCCATTTCCTTCGCAGCGAACTACCGGCACCGCCTGTACCTGGGAGGAAGCGTCGGCCTGCCGCGCATCGTATTCTCGGAACAAACGCTTCACGAGGAGCAGCCCCTTTCCGACTCCTTGGCATTGAACCGATGGAACTTCAATGAGCGCCTCGACATCGAAGGCTCTGGGGTCAACTTGCGCATCGGGGCCATTTGGTCGGTCTCCAGTTGGATGCGTGTTGGGGTGAACTATGCAACGCGGTCGCGCTTGAGCTTGCGCGACACGTATTCGACCGACCTGACCACCCAATGGAACGACGGAACGACGCTGGAATCCTCGAGCCCGCTAAACCAGCATGAATACCTCATTTACACCCCGTCCCGGCTGGCCGTGAACGCTGCCATCATAATGGGCAAGTACGGGGTCATCGCTGCCGAATACGAACGCACCGATTACCGCCAAGGGGAACTGCGCCCTGCCGCCTTTTCCGGACCCTCCGCATACGACTACGAAACGGAGAACGAAGTGGCACAAGGGCTCTACAGCGTTTCGCACGCCGCCCGAGTGGGTGCAGAATTCCGAATCGCGAACAACCACCGCGTTCGCCTCGGGGCGGGCATGTCCCCGTCGCCGTATGGGAGCGACACGGAAACCCCGAATGCCACGCGGTACCATGGATCGCTCGGCTGGGCCTACCGCGGCGAAACGTGGTACGGAGGAGCCAGTTATGCGCTGTCGATTTGGGAAGAGAACCTCTACCCGTGGGGCATTCCCAGCGACCCCGCGCGGCTGGCCCGACAGAACGGCATGTTCACGATCGGCGTTGGGGCAAGGCTCTGATGAGCCAACGAAAAAACCCCGGTTCGTCGTTGACGAACCGGGGTTTTTTCGTTGAACCGGAGCGAATCAGGCTGTGACCTTCGCGAGTTCCTTGTTGATAACCGCCGTCATCCGTTCGCGTTCTTCTTCAGCCAACTCGTGATCGACCAAAATGCGACCGCTGTGCTCGTCAACGATGATGCGCTTGCGCTGTGCGATGTCAATGATGCGCTGTGGCGGGATCTTGATGTACGAACCGGCACTCGCTTCGCGCTCGATTGGCACAATGGCCAGGCCGTTTTTCGCAGCTCCACGGATGCGACGGTATGAAGCGAGCAAGCGGGGCTCAATTCCTTCGGCCAAGGATGCACTCAACTTCGAAAGGGCATCCTCCTCTGCTTGTGTTTCCTCAACGATGGCTTGAAGCTCGGTGCGCTTGCTCTCGAGGTCCTCTTGCTTCAACTGGAGCACGTCGTTCACTTCGGTGACCTTCGCCTCGAGGTCCTCGAGCTTCGCCTTGTTCTCGCGAATGCGCTTTTCGCACAGCTCGATTTCGAGGGTTTGGTACTCGATTTCTTTGTTGAGCGATTCGAATTCGCGGTTGTTCCGAACGTTGTTTTGCTGCTCGGTGTACTTGGCGATAAGCGCCTTGCTTTCCACGATTTCGTTTTGGTATGCGGCGATGCTTTGCTGGACAAAATCCACCTCACCTTGGGCCTTCTCGAGGCGGGTGTTCAGGCCTTCGATTTGGTCTTCAGCATCTTGCACCTCCAATGGCAGCTCCCCGCGCAGCACGCGGATGCGGTCAATGCGGGAGTCGATGATCTGCAAATCGAAGAGGGCGCGCAGCTTGTCTTCGGCGGTGGTGACTTTCGTTGTTTTCGCCATGGCGGGTCAGAAGGTGTGGACAGGGTTAGGGTTCTCCTGCGAGATGAGGAGGGCAAAATTAGGGAATTTTCCCGTGAATTGCTCCTTTAAATGTGTGTAGACCAAATCCGTAACGTGCCACTCGCTCTCATAGTGCCCCACATCGGCAATCAAGAGCCGTCCCTCGGCCCCAAAAAACTCGTGGTACTTGAAGTCCGCCGTGACGAACGCATCCGCGCCCGCCGCAATCGCATCGCCCAAGAGGAAGCTTCCCGAGCCCCCGCACAGCGCGACGCGCCGCACCGGCCGACCGGTCCAATCCGTGTGCTTGATGACACCGCAACCCAGCGCCTCCTTCACGCGACGCAAGAACTCCACCTCTTCCAACGGTTCGGGCAACTCCCCCACCATGCCCGCTCCGATGCCCGCGTGCGCTTGTTCCATGGAATAGACGGCATGGGCCACTTCCTCATACGGATGCGCCGCGCGCGCTGCAGCCAACACCGCGGACACCTGCCAGTCCTCGACGATCACCTCGGTGCGCACTTCCTGCACGCGTTCGCGCTGCCCCACCCGACCGATGGCGGGTTGTGCCCCGTTGAGGGGACGGAAATTGCCTTCGCCGCGGGTGTGGAACCCGCATTCATCGTAATGGCCCAATCGGCCCGCCCCCGCAGCGTACATGGCATCCGCGACTTGATCCACGGCCGGAGCCGGGGTGTAGACGACGACCTGCTTCAGCCGGGAGGACAAGGGACGCAGGATGCGCAGCGAATCGCCATCGAGGCCCAAGCGCGCGGCCAGGCCTCGGTTGACCCCATCGGCGACGTTGTCCAAGTTCGTGTGCACGGCAATCAACGCGATGCCGTGGCGGATGGCCGCTTCGACCGTCCGTTGCACATGGTCAGAGCCGGTGAAGCGCTTCAGTCCCTTGAAGATGATCGGGTGGTGCGACACGATGAGTTGCGCGCCGACGCGGGCTGCCTCTTCAACGACCGCCTCGGTGCAGTCGAGGGAGATGAGCACGGTGGAGACCTGGGCGTTGATTTGGCCTACCAACAGGCCCGAATTGTCGTAAGATTCTTGCAGCGAAGGCGGGGCCCACGCATGCAACGCCTCCAAAATGTGGCGAATCGTCAAGGATTTTGCATCTTGCATGTGCGCAAAGATAACCGCCTGCTTCCGCAGTGAAACCCTACCGCCCACGCCCCTCCCTCGCCCCGCTTGCCGCGCTTCACGCGCTGGTGTTGCACGTGCGGCACGCAGCCTTTGATTGGGGCCTGTTGCGGAGTCAGCAAGCGGCCATCCGGACGTGGGTCGTGGGCAACATCACGGTCGGAGGCACGGGCAAATCGCCTCATGTCCGGTTGATTGTGAAGGAATTGGAGTCGATGTTGGGCGTGGGAAAGGTGGGCATCTTGAGCCGCGGATACGGTCGGGAAGGCACGGGGTTCGAGTGGGTGAGCTTGGAGAGTTCGCTGGCTTCAGTGGGCGATGAACCGCTGATGTTGAAACGCCAAATGCCGGCCACGCCCGTTGCCGTTTGTGCAGATCGGGTAGCCGGGGTTTCGAACATGAAGGCCGATCGGCCCGAGCTCGAGTGGGTGGTGCTCGACGATGCGTTGCAGCACCGTCGATTGCGGGCGGACGCCTCAACGGTCTTGCTCGACGCCACGCAGCCCATTACGAAGGACCGGCTCATTCCCGCAGGGCGGCTTCGGGACGTGCGAAGCGCGATCAAACGAGCGGATTCGGCACTGTTGACGCGGGTTTCTGGGAACGAGGAAGAGGCCCGTACGGAATGCGGATGGCCCGATGGCCGGCCGATTTGGGCCACAACGATGCGCGAAGGTGGGCTGCTACCGTGGTCGCAAGCGGCGCTCGACCGGCCGGTTCCTTCGCCGCGAGCGGCGGCTTCCGAGCGCGCACGGGTGGTCGCCGTGGCGGGCATTGCGCGGCCCGAGCGCTTCATGGACGCCTTGGCCCATGGATACCAAATCGTGCGGCGCGAAGCCTATCCCGATCACCATTCATTTTCACAAACCGAAGTGAAACAGTGGCTCGCTGCCTACGACACTGACGGCATTGTGGGCATCATCACCACCGAAAAAGATGCCACGCGCTTGGAACCGTTTCGGGAACGGCTCAACCGCATTCCCGTTTACTACGTGCCGCTGATTGCCGAATGGATCGATGCCGAGGGGGCGCGATCTTGGATACGTGAAATCGTTGCGCGGAACGTCGCCAAAAAATGAAGATATTTGACCTATGGAAGCAACGCAACAACGACGGACTGCGGGGTGGTGGTGGATTGCGGTCGTGACCGCCCTCGCCTTTACGGCCTGTGGAACGCAGGAATCGACGGAATCCTCGCAAACCATTGCATTGGCTGAGCGCACCATGCCGGTGCCCGCTGGTGTGATTGAAGGAACCGTCGATCAACCGAATGCGCGCATCGAATTGCGGACGTACAAGAACGGTCGGTTGACGCCGTTGATGAAGACCACCGCGGATGCGGAAGGAGCGTTTCGGTTGGAGGTGAAGCAGGATTTGGCCTACGACTTCCACCAGCTCGTGGTGAATGGTGCGCATCCCGTGGTGCTTATCATGGACGCCACGTACGGCGTGCGACTCGACCTGAAAATCCCCGCGAGCGGCTACATCACCGACGCTCAAATCGAAGGTTCACCCGAATCCGAAATGTTGGCCACCTACTACAACAAGGCCATTCCGCTGCAGCTTCAACTGCAAAATGCGATGAATCGCAAGGACCAGTCCCTCACTGCTTCGCTGCGGAAGCAACTGCAAGAGCACGCGGTGGATTGGGCTACGCCCCGTGCTCACCTTCCAAGTGCGATGGGTGCGTTGGAGCATTTGGACGCGGACCTGCACCGTCCGCTTATGGTGTCCATCATGAATGCGAACCAGTCGCGGATGGGCACGAACGAGTACTATCAGTACTTGGAAAACAACGCGGTCAACAAGCCGAAGCCGCGCAAAGTGGCCACTCCGCCCCCCGCAGCGAAGTCGAACGGGGCTGGATTGGGACCTGGAGAGGCAGCGCCCGACATCCAAATGGCTGGAACGAATGGCGAGTTGATGAAGCTATCGAACTTGAGGGGCAAGGTGGTGTTGATCGACTTCTGGGCATCGTGGTGCGGTCCATGTCGCCGGGAAAACCCGCACGTGGTGAACGCGTATCGCCAATACGGCCCGCAAGGCTTTGAGGTCTTCTCGGTCTCATTGGATAAAACCCGCGACCCTTGGCTGAAGGCCATCGAGCAAGACGGGTTGATCTGGCCAAATCACGTCTCGGACCTGGCGGGCTGGCAAAATGAGGCCGCGCGGTTGTACGGTGTGAGCAGCATCCCGCACACGGTCTTGATTGACCGCGAAGGCAACATCATTGCGCGCAACTTGCGTGGGCGGGCATTGACGGCCCAGCTGGCCCAGTTGTTCCCCTGACGATCCGGACGTTGGCCACCCCCTGCATTTACCTCGCATCGGATTTGCACCTCGGTGCGCCCAATGCAGCTTCGAGCCGTGATCGGGAGCGCAAATTGGTTCGTTGGCTGGAGGAAGTGGCGGCGGGAACGGGGTGTGCGCAGGGACGTCCAGCCACGGCCATTCATTTGGTGGGCGACCTGTTCGACTTTTGGTTTGAGTACCGGCACGCTGTGCCGAAAGGCGGGGTTCGTTTGATGGGAACCATTGCGCGGTTGACCGATGCGGGCCTACCCATTCACTTTCATGTGGGGAACCACGACTTGTGGACGTTCGGGTATTTGGCCGACGAACTCGGGGTAACGGTGCACCGAAGTCCTCACTGGTTTCGTGTGGGCGAGTACGACGTGCTCATCGGGCACGGAGACGGCATCGGCCCGGGAGACGAAGGTTATAAACGCCTGAAGCGCGTTTTCACATCGCCTTTGCTGCAACGGTGTTTTCGGTGGGTTCACCCGGATTGGGGGATTGGCCTCGCCCTGCGTTGGTCCCAAATGAGTCGTGGAAAGAGCGAACTAGCCCCCGACCTGAGCCGTCCGGAGAGCGAATGGATTTGGCATTTCTGCAAGGAACAGGCGGCTGAACACCCTGCGGGTGCTGCGTGTTTCTTCGGCCACCGGCACCACCCCATGGAACTGGCCGTGCCGCGTCCCGACGGAACGACCGTCCCCTACATCAACCTAGGCGACTGGATCGGCCACTTCACCTTCGGTTGTTTCACAGAGGGCACTGCCCGCTTGCTGCATTTTCACTGAAGCAAAAAGGGCTCCGCTGCATGCGAAGCCCTCTTTCCATGATTCTTTCGTTCAATCAGTTGCGCAGCTGAACCTGGGCAACTTCGTGTACGTTGCCATTTGTCATGCGCAGAATGTACGTGCCAGACGGCAAGCTCGCCACGTCCAACGTCAACGTCGTACCCACATAACCATTTTCTTGTTCCTGGAATACCACTCGGCCCATCAGGTCGAAAAGTTCCACTTGGACTTGGCCCTGAACGCGCTCTGTCTGAACATTCAACGAACCTTGGGTCGAAGGGTTCGGGAAGACCAACAACGAGCTGACCGACTGCTGCTCAACCTCCTCTTCCTCCTCAACTCCAAGGAACAAATCAGAACGGAAGATGCCGCGACCGTGGGTTCCGGCATAAATCGCACCTTGGTTCGATGGGGTGATCCAGCGAGAAGGTCCGCGCCACTGCTGCTTCAGATCAAAGACGGGTGCGCCGACTCCGCTAGGCGCTCCGGTGTTCTCGGTGGTGTAAGTCCAATCTTCACCGCCATTGTCGGTTGCGTACGTGCCAAATTCGGTTCCGACCAGGATGGTTTGGCCCGAAGGATCCATCGCATCGATGACCACATCGTAACAAGGCATCCGCGACAACTCGCCCGAGGCGTACCAAATGTTCGACCACGTCGGGTTGTCATCCAATGCATTGAACGACTCCCGAACCTTGCCCTGAGCCGAAGTTCCGTAGCCACCGACTGTGATGACCACGTGGTTCGGGTTGTTCGGGTCGACCGAGATGCCGGTTATAGCGGCACCTGCGGATTCGATTTCCTTCCGCATGTTCGTTGGCACGTCTTCTTGCGACCAAATGGTCTCCAAATCGTCGAAGCGATACAATTTACCGTCCCAGCCGCTCACGAACATGTAGTTCCCAGCTTCCGGCTCCACGTTCACCGTGAATTCGATGGCCTTCGTTCCACCTCCCGCAGGCGCATTGTCCAAGCGAATCCAGTCAGGCGTTGTGTTGAAATTCAACCCATCGCGGGTAATCCAAATGCCCTGAGATCCCACAAAACCCGTTGCCGTAATGGTGGTGTACGGATCGCGAACTTTCAAGCGCCCCGGCATGTCCGTGAACACGTCGCTGGCGTGAAAGTACATGGTGTCGCAAGACTCTGAATACTCGTATACATCAACCGTCATGAAGGTGGTATCCGTCGACGCCACGAACACAACGTACTCGTCGATTTGCTCCACATAGACGCTATCGAAGATTTGGGTGATGGATTCAATGACTTCCTCCGTGCCCACCAATACGCTGTCCGTGGTGCACTCAATCACCTCTTCTGCAGATTGGGGCTCCAACCAGAAATAATCCGGGTCTTCCGTCAACGGCGCCTCCAACAACCGCTCAGGACGAACGATTTCATCGTAGTAGGGCAGTTCAACCCCCTCGGGCAAAGTGTAATCAAACGGCAAGTTCAGGTTGCTCGTGTTCAGCGTAAACGTGCTGTCCGTAACGGTTACGCCATGCGGATTAACCAAAATCACTTCGCGCTGTGTATCCTGGTCATCTGTGTTTTCGTAGAGGCGAACCACGCTGTAGAACTGCCCCACCTCGCCCGACTCGTTGACGAGTTCCAGCACGTCCTCATCCCAGAAGTTTCCGTAGTTGTTGAAGTTACCGGGAGCGATGTTTCCGCGAACCAATCCACCATATTGAGATGTTGCCATCCACGCCATCGTGCCGTCCGGTGTGTCTGTGATCTGTGAAATCGCGCAGTCAAATCCGTCACCACCATTGACTTCGATGCCTTCCTGATCACTCAGGAATGTTCCATTGGCGGGGATGAAGAGGGAGCCGTTGTCTTGGGTTCCGCCCAACACAGCCGACCCAGCGCTGTGGTCGATGCCATAAAACTGAGTGATTGAGAAGTCGCGGTTGCATTCGATGTAGGTTTCCCCCGCGTCGAAGCTCTTGTACAAGCCGCCATCCGTTGCGACGTACATCACGCCGGCTGGTGTGAAGATGATTTCGTGAATGTCAGCGTGCACATCGAAGTTCGTTCCAGGAAAGTCAAAAGCAAAGGCCGCTTGCTCCGCCTGTTGTGAAGGCCCGGAACGCCAAATCTCTATCCCCCCTACATACGCCATCTCGGGATTGCCTTTCACAACCCCCAATGCCAGGTCATAGACCCCTTGCGCTCGAGGAAGCGGTGTCAACTCATCCAAGCCATCGGGCCAGATCTCCTCCCATGTGGATCCTCCATCTGAGCTGTGGTACAGTCCACCGAACAAGCGCTGGCTGTTCGCGAACAACGCATAAGCGTGATTCGCATCGTCCTGAGAAATGTCGATGCGAGCCCGGCTCAAGCCGCTCTGTGGCAGCAAACTGCCCCCAGAACCGCTCACTGAAGTGAACGTTTCGAAGTCCGAACCGTTGCTGCGATAAACCCGACCGTTGCTCATGGCCACCAGCATGTAGGAACCATCCACCGCTACGGCGATGTCCCCAGCAGGATTCGAAGGCAAACCATCACCCGCGTTCTCAGTAAGCTCACCATTCTCGATGAAGCCAAAGCCAGCATCACCTGCATAGTAAACCCGGTTTGGGTTGTTGGGGTCGGCCACCAACGCATCGGTCGCCGTGAAATCCCCTGAGCCAAGCACACCCGGGTCTGTTCCTTCGACCACTTCCCACGTTTCACCTAAGTCCGTCGAGCGCCAAATGCCACGGCCGCGGAATCCGCTTCCGCCCTCTCCGCCACCATTGTCGAACTGAGAACCGGTCCCCACGTAGAGGTCACCGTTTCCTGCATAAGCAATGGAGGCGACCATTGGCACCGGAAAGGATTTCACCTGAACCCAATGATTCGCCGCGTCCGTGGACTTCCAGAGTCCGCCGCTCACACCGCCTGAAAACAAGATTTGCTCCGTCACTGCGCAAATCGCACGTGCGCGACCTCCAATGTTATCGGGGCCCACCTCGTTCCAGAAATGCTCCGTCGCCTTAGCGCCTGCAGCAGCGTCCTTCGCTGCGCGTTCAATGACCGCTTCCTCCAACTGCCGCAACCCAGCAGCATTGATTTCGCCGGTTTCGATGTCCGCCAACATCATTTTGCGAATTTCGTAAGCGCCATCGGGGCTGTAAGCCGGGGCCGACTGCGCCGCTGGCACATACGCAGCAACGCGCGTGGCGGGCGTTTCAGCAACCGAATCGGTGAGCAACGTGCTCAATCCGTACACGGCGCCAAAGGCCAAAGCCGCGGGAATCACAAGGTATTTGGATTGCATGGTCATTGAATTTCCTTAATCAGGTGATGCGAAAGTTACGACAATCGCCCTCTTTCCACGAGAATCGTCAAGGCGGTCGCCAAAAAATGACCGAATCTTGACGCGAACGTTTAGAGAACGTGTTTTTCGGCGTGGTAAGACGACCGGACCAGTGGGCCGCTCTCCACGTGGCGGAAGCCCATCTTTTTGCCCAATTCGCCCAACTCGGCAAAGACATCCGGGTGAATGAATTCGTGCACGGGAAGGTGCTTGGGCGTCGGTTGAAGGTACTGGCCCAAGGTCACCACTTGGCAATTCACGGACCGCAGGTCCTCCATCGCCTCGACCACTTCATCGAAGGTTTCTCCCAAGCCGAGCATCACACCGGATTTCGTGCGCAGATTTGCTTGAGCCAACCGGCGCAGGACTTCCAAGCTGCGGTCGTATTTGGCCTGAATCCGCACCTCCTTCGTCAAACGCCTCACGGTTTCGAGGTTGTGGGAAACCACTTCGGGAGCGGCCTGGATGATGCGCGCGAGGTTTTCCCACTTGCCGGCGAAGTCGGGGATGAGGGTTTCCATCGTGGTGCCCGGGCTTTGGGCGCGGATGGCCCGGACGGTTTGGGCCCAAATCTCACTGCCACCATCCGGCAAATCATCGCGGTCGACGCTCGTGATGACCGCATGCTTTACCCCCATCAACTTCACCGAACGCGCGACGCGACCGGGCTCGAACGGATCCGCCTCCAAAGGCCGGCCGGTTGCAACGTTGCAGAATCCGCAGCTGCGGGTGCAAATGTTGCCCAGGATCATGAACGTCGCGGTGCCTTCGCCCCAGCACTCGCCCATGTTCGGGCAATGACCGCTCTCGCAGATGGTGTGCAATTTGTGCTCGGAGACGATTTCGCGCACGTTGCGGTAGCTTTCTCCCGTGGGCAGTTTCACGCGCAGCCATTTGGGCTTCGGAACGCGCTGGTGATTCAAAGGTGCACTCATGGCATGCGGTTATCGGGTCCAGCGACGCCCCACTTGGAGCTTCGCGTGCAGGGTGAGGAAGAAGCGCGAGTTTTGGTCAAACTTCTCGGCCAAAATTTCCGGCTTCCGCAAGAAAACATCGGCATCCACGCCGATGTTCAACGAGCGCATGATCTCGCGCTGATTGCCGTATTCAAATTCAAAGCTGTAGCCCGCATGCACTCCCGGAATGAAGGCCAATTCATTGAGCCCGTTCGCCCAAGAGGCCTGACCGAAAATGTCATCCGAAAAGTGGCGATTGGGATCGTAACGCTCGACGAGGATGCTCGTGTACGGAATGTCGGGGTATCCGATTTCCAGGTAAATCGGCTTTTCGATGCCGAGACTGAGCCCCCAAAGGAACAGCGTGCTGAACCGCACCGCGTCCTTTCGGATTTTCTCGGAATGCACGTGCTGCGTGCCGGTGAGCAAGCGCAGGGCATGAAACGCATTCACCTTGCCGTAGACGTAGGCGGCGCCGTCGTCATACACTGGATTGCTCGTCTTTTCCTCCTTGGGGTTCCGGAGGTAGGCCAAATCCGCCACCCACATCCGCACGTGCGTTCCATCTTTGTAAACGCCGCGCGCGAACGAAAGTCCCGCCCCCTGGGTGTGCAGCAGGAGGCCCCACGACATCTCGTCGGTCACGCGGGTAAAATCCCCGGCTCCTTCGTAGGCGCCGCCGGCACTGGTCGCTGTTTGGCCCGACGCTTCGACGCCCCAAACGAGGGCGAAGGACGCAATCACAGCGCGCAGCACAGGGATGGGATTTGGGCGCAACATGAAACAAAGTTACGCGGTGAATCTTGAAATCTTGCTTCACCTTTGCAAACGTCAACCCTTACTTCATGGACGCATTCAATCCCCAATACACGCTGACGTACCAAGGCGACCTTCGCACCGAAATGACGCACCTGGCTTCGAATTCCCAGGTCATTACGGATGCCCCGGTCGACAACCACGGAAAAGGTGCGGCATTCTCGCCGACGGACCTGACGAGTGCTGCGCTCGCGAGTTGCATGATGACCATGGTGGGCATCAAGGCGAACGACATGGGCTTGCCCGTGACTTCGATGGAGGCTCGGGTGGAAAAGACGATGGGAAGTGGGCCCCGGCGGATTGTGCGAATCGCCGTGGAGCTCGTTCTCGACGTTCCGGAAGCGGGTGAGCGGGAACGCAAGGTGCTCGAAGCTACGGCACATGCCTGCCCCGTGGCGCAATCGCTGCACCCGGACATCGATCAAGCGGTGTGCTTGATGTGGAAGGAATGAATCCGGTTTGGCCTGCTTATTCCGCACAAACCACCTCCGCATCCGCATAGGCAGAACAGGAGTGGCTCATCGTGCATGAAGCGAGCAAAACGGAAACGGCCAAGGCGGCCAACGCGAAGGAGAGGAACTTTTTCATGAGCTTGCCAAAAATCGCCATCCTCCGTTAACGCATGTCCGGTGAGAAGGTTTCATTGTGAACAGGTTGGCTGTGAATTAAAGTTCCGAACTTAGCGACATGAAGCGGATTGCACATTGGATCGGGGGCTGCGTGCTCGTAGCGTGGGGCTGTTCTTCCGGAATGCCTTCGACCCAAACCGCAGCACGGAAGCCATACGATTGGGAGGCAAAGCTGTTGCATCCGGAACTTTCCACCATTCGGCTTTCGCCGGATTCGGCTGCGGTGTTCGTGCGATTGGACCGGTCGGAACTGCTGTACTTGCGGGAGACTCCTCAAGCGCCATTCACTGCGGTGGTGCAAGTGGACCTCGGGCCGTTGCGCTGGGAATTGCGCGATACGCTAGAAGACGCGATGCCGGTGGAACTCGATGCGGTGTGGCGCGTGGCCGTCGGGGACCTCGATAGCACGGCGGCGAGAGGCGATGGGGTGCAGGTGCCGTATACGGTGCGTGACGTGGCGCGGAATGCCGAAGTGACGGGGTGGTGGGAGTTGGCGCCCGCGCACCAAACCCTGAACCGGTTCGAGGCGGACGGTTGGGCGTTGTCTGGGCGGGATGTGCCCGCTGGGGACACGTTGTATTTGCAAGGGCCGGGCGGGCTGGCATGGGTTTGGGCGCAAGCTCGGCCGAAAGCGCAGTTGCCGAGCCCTCCGTTCACGGCGTTCAGCGACCCGCTTGCGGACTTGGTGCCGCAGGTGGTGGATACGCTGGTTGCGGACGAGGCGGGGCGGTTCGCCCTCGTGGTGCCGGAAGGGACGTCCCTTTTGAGGAGCACGGCGTTGGGGTTCGAGTTCGTGGTTCACGGGAGGCGGCAGGATTTCCCCTTCGTCCGGAAGGTGCCGTATTTGATTGAAACCACCCGGTACATCACGAGCCGGACCGAGTATGAACGCATGACGGCGAGCGACGATCCGAAGGGTGCGCTGGATGGGTTTTGGCTCGATTGTGGAAACGACCAAGACCGGGGCAAGAACCTGATTGAAACGTACTACGGCCGCGTGGAAGAGGCGAATCGCTACTTTTCTGGATTGCAAGAGGGCTGGCGGACGGACCGGGGGATGGTGCACATTGTGTTCGGGGTGCCCAACAAGGTCCGGCGTTCGGGGCGTTCGGAGTGGTGGATTTATGGGGAAGAAGGGAATGCGAACACGCTGACCTTCAGCTTTCGGCATGCGCCGACCAGCTTGGACCCGAACCGGTATGTCCTCGACCGCAGCATCCAATTCCGGCCGGCTTGGGACCGCATGGTCACGAGTTGGCGAAATGGGCGGATCCAAGGGGACTGACTTGGGGTTTGGGGCGTACTTTCGGTACGAAATTCCTGCCCATGTCCTTTGACGCTCCCTCTCCGCGTGGTCGCCGTTCCGATGCGCCCCGACGTACGTTTGAAAACCGACGCCCCGCCCCTGAAAAAGGGACATACGTCATCGGCATGCACCCGGTTTTGGAAGCCCTCGAAGCGGGGAAGGAATTCCAGCGCGTGCTCATCCAACGCGATGAAAAAGGAGAACGAACGGGCGAACTGCTTCAAGCACTTCGCCAGCACCACATCCCCGTGCAACGCGTGCCTCGAGAAAAGCTCGACCGGATCACGCGGAAGAACCACCAAGGGGTCATCGCCTTCCTCTCTCCTATTGCGTTTCAGCCACTTGAAGAGCTGATTGCACGGGCATACGAGGCGGGGGAAGCGCCATTGTTCGTGATGCTCGATGGCGTGACCGATGTGCGCAACCTCGGTGCCATCGCGCGGTCCGCAGAATGCTTCGGCGCGACAGGACTCGTCATTCCCACGCAGGGTGTGGCCCCAATTCAAGAGGACGCCATCAAGTCGTCATCCGGTGCCTTGGTGAGGCTGCCCGTCTCCCGAGTGGAAAACGTCGCTGCGGCGGCGGAAATCATGGAGGCCAACGGCATCACAACGTACGCGTTGACGGAGAAAGCTGCGGAGCCCATGACCAAAATCCCCGTTCCTCGGCCCGCCTGCTTGGTGCTGGGGGATGAAGAACGGGGAATTTCGTCGCAGGTGATGGCATCATGCAGCCACCGGTTGTTCGTCCCGATGGCGGGCCAAACCGCCAGCCTCAACGTGTCCGTGGCAGCTGGCATTGCCCTCTACCACGTGCTGGCGTCCAACAGCTGATCAGCCGCGGAACGCGACGCCGCGGTAGTGGCCGGTTTCTCCGAGCTCGTCTTCGATGCGGAGCAATTGGTTGTACTTCGCCACGCGGTCTGAACGGCTTGCCGATCCCGTCTTGATTTGGCCGGTGTTGAGGGCCACGGCGAGGTCCGCAATCGTGGTGTCCTCCGTTTCGCCGGAGCGGTGGCTCATCACGCTGGTGTAGCCGTTGTTGTGGGCCAACGTCACGGCGTTGATGGTTTCGGTCAGGGTTCCGATTTGGTTGACCTTGACCAAAATGGAGTTCGCAATGCCTTCCTCAATGCCACGCGCCAAGCGGTGCACGTTCGTCACGAACAAATCGTCGCCCACGAGCTGCACCTTGTCGCCGACCGCTGTGGTGAGTGCCTTCCACGTCGCCCAATCGTCCTCCGCTACGCCGTCCTCGATGCTGGCAATCGGGTACTTCTTCACCCAATCGCTCCAGAACGAAACGAGGTCCGAACCGGTCAAAACGTCACCCGTCGATTCGAAGCGGTAGCGATCCTGCTTGGCATCGTAGAATTCGGACGAAGCCGCATCCAAAGCGATGAGCATGTCGTCGCCCGGCTTGTAGCCAGCCTTTTCGATGGCTTCGAGGACGACTTCGATGGCTTCTTCGTTGGAGCCGAGGTTGGGAGCGAACCCGCCTTCGTCGCCGACGTTGGTGGAGTGGCCCTTGCTCTTCAAGACGGCCTTGAGGTGGTGGAACACTTCGGTGCCCATGCGCAGGCCATCGGAGAAGGTCTCGGCGCCGACGGGCATGATCATGAATTCCTGGATGTCGATCTTGTTGTCCGCGTGCGACCCCCCGTTGAGGATGTTCATCATCGGAACGGGCAAGGTGTGCGCGTTGACACCACCGATGTAGCGATAGAGGCTCTCGCCGACGGTTTCAGCGGCCGCTTTTGCGACGGCGAGCGAAACGCCCAAGATGGCATTCGCTCCGAGCTTTCCCTTGTTGGCGGTTCCGTCGAGGTCGATCATCACCTGGTCGATCATGCGCTGATCGGTGACGTCGAAGCCGTTGAGTTCATCGGCAAGGACGGAGTTCACGTGATCCACGGCTTTTTGGACGCCCTTCCCCATCCATTCGTCACCGCCGTCGCGCAATTCCACGGCTTCGTGGATGCCCGTGGAGGCGCCGGAAGGCACGGCAGCGCGGCCGAACGCTCCCTCCGTTGTGGTCACTTCCACCTCGATGGTGGGGTTGCCGCGCGAGTCCAAAATTTGGCGCGCGTAAATTTCATCAATGTAGCTCATCGCTTCGGAATTTCAGGTTGGATGCCGGGCCAGGAACCGGCGTGGGTTTCTCATTCAAACCCGCTAAGGCGCCGCAAGTTAAGGCGCGAATGCGGACCGTCAAACCTCCACGGCAGCGCGCATGTTCGCAACGAAATCGTCGAACAGGTAGCGGCTGTCGTGCGGCCCTGCCGACGCTTCAGGGTGGTATTGCACGGAAAACACCGGGCGGTCTTTCAAGGCAATGCCAGCCACCGTATCGTCGTTGAGGTGAATGTGCGTGAGCTCGATTTCCGAATGGGCCTCGAGGCTGGCATGGTCGACGACGAAGCCATGGTTTTGGGAAGTGATTTCGCTTTTTCCTGTGCGAAGGTTCTTCACCGGATGGTTCACGCCGCGGTGACCGTTGAACATCTTCACGGTTTGGAGGCCCTGGCTGAGAGCGAGCACCTGGTGGCCGAGGCAAATGCCAAACACGGGGGTGCCTGAAGCGACGATTTGGCCTACCACCTCGATGACATCGGGCATGGCGGCAGGATCACCCGGGCCGTTCGAGAGCATGTATCCAGACGGCCCCCACGCTTGCATCTCCGCAAACGATGTGGACTTCGGGAACACACGCACCCGGCACCCACGGTCCGCCAGGCATTGGGCAATGCTTCGCTTCAGCCCGAGGTCCAAAAGCGCCACCTTCAAACCCTCCTCCGGCCCCAAGTCGTACGCCTCTGCCGTCGTGACCCGGCTGCTGAGCTCAAGGCCCTGCATGCTCGGGGCTGAAGCGAGCCGGGCGGTCAATTCATCATCCGCCAAGCCCTCCGATGAAATGATGGCGTTCATGGCGCCGTGTTCTCTGATGTGACGGACCAATGCGCGCGTGTCCACTCCTGAGATGCCCACCAAGCCGTCCGCTTCAAGGAATTGCTGCAACTCCATGACCTGGCCAGCTCGGCTTCCAAAGGGACTGAAATTCTTCACCACGAGGCCTGAAAGCTGAACTCGGGATGATTCCGACTCGGTCGGCAGCGTGCCGTAATTGCCGATGTGGGCGGTGGCCATGACCAGGATTTGACCATGATAGCTGGGATCCGTGAAAATCTCTTGGTAACCGTACATGCCGGTGTTGAAGGCGATTTCACCGAGGGTGGTGCCGGTGGATCCAATGGCTTCTCCCTCGAACCGCGTTCCGTCTTGCAACAGGAGCACGGCGGGAATTTTAGGGGGTGCGGGATTTGGCATGGCGCAAAGATACTTCGTGCAGTTGGGGGAATCCTCAACGGAATGCTAAGACGTTATTCACGAAAAAGGGGAGCACTGGGCTCCCCTTTCAATTCGGTTCATCTTGGAAATCAGGCCTTCGGCTCTTCTGATTCTGAGGCGTCCGCTGCGGGTGCCTCCGGTGCCGAATCCTCAGCTGCTGGAGCTTCTTCCACTGCTGGCGCTTCAGCCACCGGTGCTGCTTCAGCAGCTTGGGCAGCCCCACCACGACGTGAACGACGCGAGCGCTTCTTCTTGCCTTCCGTACCGTAGATGTCGTTGAAATCGACGAGCTCGATCATGCACATTTCCGCGTTGTCACCCAATCGGTTGCCAGTGCGGATGATGCGGGTGTATCCGCCGTCGCGGGTCGCAACTTTCGGTCCGACGGAACGGAACAACTCCGTCACGGCGAATTTGTTGCCCAACTGCGAGAACACCACGCGTCGGCTGTGGGTCGTGTCTTCTTTCGAACGCGTAACCAACGGCTCGACGAAGGAACGCAACGCCTTGGCCTTGGCCACGGTGGTCATGATCCGCTTGTGTTCGATGAGCGAGCAGGCCATGTTGGAGAGCATCGCTTTCCGGTGTCCCTTTTGGCGGGAGAGGTGATTGAATTTCTTGTTGTGACGCATGGCTTCACTCTTTGTCCAATTTGTACTTGCTGACGTCCATTCCGAAAGTCAGGCTCTTGCTTTCGACCAAATCTTCAAGCTCCGTCAACGACTTCTTACCGAAGTTGCGGAATTTGAGCAGGTCATTCTTGTTGTAGGAAACCAAGTCTCCCAATGATTCAATGTCCGCTGCTTTCAAGCAATTGAGCGCGCGCACACTGAGGTCCATGTCGCTGAGCTTTGTCTTGAGCAACTGGCGCATGTGCAAGCTGCTTTCGTCAAACTCCTCGGCTTCTACGCGCTCCTCCAATTCCAAGGAAATGCGCTCGTCCGAGAACAACATGAAGTGTTGGATGAGGATCTTCGCTGACTCTTGCAGCGCGTCCTTCGGGCTGATGCTTCCGTCACAGTCGATTTCGAGAACCAACTTCTCGTAGTCGGTGCGTTGCTCAACGCGGTAGTTCTCTACGGCGTACTTCACATTGCGAATCGGCGTGAAAATGGCGTCGATTGCAATCGTACCGAGGGGAGCTTCCTCCAACTTGTTCTCCTCTGCCTGAACGTAACCTCGGCCCTTGCCAATGGTCAATTCCAACGTGAGGGTTACAGACGGGTCCATGGTGCAAATGACCAAATCGGAATTCATCACCTGGAACGCGCTGGTGAACTTACCGATGTCACCCGCCGTCATTTGGTCTTGGCCCGAGACCGTCACCACGACGGTCTCCGAATCAGCGGTTTCGATTTGACGCTTGAAGCGCACTTGCTTCAAGTTGAGGATCATGTCCGTCACATCGTTGGAAACGCCCTTGATGGTGGTGAACTCGTGCTCAACGCCATCAATTCGAACGTTCGTAATGGCGAACCCCTCCAAGCTGGAGAGCAGGATGCGCCGCAGTGCATTGCCCACCGTGATGCCAAAGCCAGGCTCCAACGGTCGGAATTCGAAACGGCCCGAGAACTCCGAAGAGTCCAACATCACCACCTTATCGGGTTTTTGGAAATCAAGAATTGCCATGTTCGATGTGGGTTTCAGGATTACTTAGAGTACAATTCCACAATCAGCTGCTCCTTGATGGACTCCGGAATCTGATCCCGGGTCGGAACGCTGATGAAGCTTCCCGTCATCTCCTTATTGTCCCAAGACAACCAGTCGTGACGCTGAGTGGAACCTGCGAGCGAGCTGGAAATCGCCAACAGCGACTTGCTCTTTTCCCGCACGCCGACCACATCACCAGGACGCAAGCGGTAGCTCGGGATGTTCACGACGTGCCCGTTCACTGTAATGTGACGGTGTGAAACGAGCTGACGTGCTCCCCGACGCGTCGGGGCAACGCCCATACGGTAAACGACATTGTCCAAACGGCTTTCGCAGAATTGGAGCAAAATCTCACCGGTAATGCCGGGACGAGCGTTCGCCGCCTTGAACATGTTGGAGAATTGCTTCTCCAGAATGCCGTAAGTGTACTTCGCCTTCTGCTTCTCCGCCAATTGGTTGGAATACTCGGATTCCTTCTTGCGACGGCGGTTGTTGCCGTGTTGACCCGGGCCGTAGGGACGGCGCTCAAGCGCCTTGTCTGGGCCAAAAATGGGGTCTTTGAAACGACGGCTGATCTTCGATTTGGGTCCGCGATAACGTGCCATATCAGTTCTTCAATGCTTTAATTCGACGATGAGAAATTAGACGCGACGGCGCTTAGGCGGACGGCATCCATTGTGAGGAAGACCCGTAGCATCAATGATTTCGATGATTTCGATGCCCATGTTGTGGAGCGCACGCATCGCGCTTTCACGGCCAGCACCCGGCCCTTTCACGTATGCGCGGATTTTGCGCAAGCCCAATTCATGAGCTTCCTTACCGCAATCCTCGGCCGCTACCTGTGCAGCGTAAGGTGTGTTCTTCTTCGAACCCCGGAAACCCATCTTGCCGGCGCTCGACCAAGAAATCACTTGGCCTTGGTTGTTCGTAAGGGAAATGATGATGTTGTTGAAAGAAGAATGGATGTGGACCTGCCCAAGGGCTTCCACAACAACCTTCTTCTTCTTTTTGACGTTCTTCGCCATCGTCGTAATGTTTAGAGGTGATCAGCCTTTCGGCTCGTTATCTTCCCGATTTACTCGGATTATTTCTTCTTGTTCGCCACAGTCTTCCGACGGCCCTTCCGGGTGCGGGAGTTGTTCTTCGTGCGCTGTCCACGGAGCGGCAAACCGTTCCGGTGACGGATTCCGCGGTAGCAACCGATGTCCATCAAACGCTTGATGTGCGATTGTACTTCAGAACGCAATTCGCCTTCTACCTTGAAACCGGTAGCGATGGCGTTACGGATGCCGCTGATCTCGTCATCCGACCAGTCCTGGACTTTCTTGTCCTCGGACACACCAGCCTCACTGAGGATTTGGGCAGCGCGGCTGCGACCAATTCCGTAGATGTAGGTCAGTGCAATGACCCCGCGCTTGTTGCTGGGGATATCAATACCTGCAATACGTGCCATAATTGATGGGTTTAACACGACATCAAGGCTCAGCCTTGACGTTGCTTCATTTTAGGATTCTTCTTGTTGATGACGTAGAGACGTCCTTTGCGACGGACGATCTTGCAGTCGTCGGTGCGCTTCTTAAGTGATGCACGAACTTTCATGGTGCTATTATTTCTTGTATCGGAAACTGATCCGTCCTTTGGTCAGGTCGTAAGGAGACATCTCCACCTTGACGCGGTCTCCCGGCAGGATTTTGATGTAATACATCCGCATCTTGCCGGAAATGTGGGCCGTGATGATGTGACCATTCTCCAGTTCCACACGGAACATGGCGTTCGATAACGCCTCGAGGATGGTCCCGTCTTGGGTGATGGATGTTTGTTTCGCCATATGGCTTAACTCTTGACTGATCGTTTGTTTAACACTTCTTCAATTGCCTCAAAACTCGAAAGCACTTCTGCTTTGCCGGAACGCACGACAACGTCGTGCTCAAAATGCGCACTCACGAGTCGGTCAGCTGTGACAATTGTCCAACCATCTTCCTCCTGATGCACTTCTCGACGACCAAGATTGATCATGGGCTCGATGGCGAGCACCATCCCATCCATCAATCGGGGTCCGTTTCCGCGGCGGCCAAAATTAGGAACTTCTGGGGCTTCGTGAAGCTCTTTTCCCAATCCATGTCCAACCAATTCACGAACCACCCCGTAACCGTGGCTTTCCGCGTGATGCTGGCACGCCCAACCGATGTCACCGATGCGCTTGCCCACCACCGCTTGTTCGATGGCTAAAGCCAAACACTCTTTGGTAACATCCAAGAGCTTCTGCACTTCCGGCGCGATTTCTCCGACAGCAAACGTGTAAGCGCTGTCGCCGTAAAAACCGTTCTTCAAAACGCCGCAATCCACGGAAACCACATCGCCCTCTTCCAAGGGTCGATTGTTCGGAATTCCATGCACCACCGCCTCGTTGACAGAAGTGCACAAGGTATTAGGGAACCCCCCATACCCCTTGAATCCCGGTTCGGCACCGTGATCGCGAATGAAAGCTTCAGCTACCGCATCCAACTCCAAGGTGGTTACCCCTGGACGAATGTGCTCGGCCACTGCCGCCAACGTCGTTCCGACAAGCAAAGAACTCTCCCGAATGAGCTCGACCTCCTCGATCGTTTTGATCCGAACGCGTCGACCGAAGCCCATTCCTTAGATTCCGTTGATTCCTCCCACTGGAGAATTCGTGCGACCGCGCATCTTGCCCGACGACAAGAAACTTTGGTACTTCCGCTCCAACAAGTGAACCTCAATTTGCTGCAACGTGTCGAGGATGACCCCCACCATGATGAGCAATGAAGTCCCCCCGAAGTAAATCGCAAATCCTTGAGCGTTGGTCAAGCCCAAGCCGTACACCACCGCTGGCAAAATGGCCAAGAGCCCCAAGAAAACCGCGCCTGGCAACGTGATGTTGCTCAACACCGTTTCCAAGTACTGCTTCGTCGGGTGACCGGGCTTGATGCCTGGGATAAACGCACTTTGTCGCTTCAAATCGTCCGCCATTTGACCCGGATTCACGGTAATGGCGGTGTAGAAGTAAGTGAAAATGACGATCATCAGGAAGAACAGGATGTTGTAGGCCAACCCGTTGAAATCAGACAAGCTCGACATCACCGCGCTGCCCTCAAAGAATTCGCTTTGGCTCAAGTAGAGCGGAACGAACATGATGGCTTGAGCGAAAATGATCGGCATGACGCCTGAAGCATTGACCTTCATCGGAATGAACTCACGAGCTCCAGAGCCCTGTGGCAAGTGCGAGCCCGTGCTGGCCTGTGCCTTTGCCATTTGGACAGGAACCTTGCGCAACGCTTGCACCAAAGCAACCGAGGCACCGATGACCACCAACAAAATCGCCAGCTCCACAAGGAAGAAGTACAGCGAAGTGTTCGGGTGATTCAATTCCTGAATGATGGACTGCGGGAACGTCGCGATGATTCCGATCATGATGAGCAAGGAAATGCCGTTCCCAATGCCACGTTCGGTGATGCGCTCACCCAACCACATGATGACCAACGTCGACGCCACGAGGATGAGGACAGCACTGAACCACCAAAAAGCCGATGGGTCCACCACTGCACCGCGAACGGATACAACCGATGACGCCAAATACCCCGGTGCTTGTACCAGGGTAATGGCAATGGTCAAAAACCGCGTCCACTGATTCAATTTATTCCGGCCGCTCTCGCCATCAGTCTGCATCTTTTGGACTGCAGGAACAGCGATTCCGAGCAACTGAATGATGATGGACGCCGAGATGTACGGCATGATGCCCAACGCGAAGATGGAGGCACGGCTGAATGCGCCGCCAGTGAACAACGACAACAGGGCGCCAAGGCCTTCTTCACCTCCAGCCGAATTCAGGCTTTCCTTGAGGACGTCGCTGTTCACACCAGGCAGCACAATGAACGAGCCCAAGCGGTAGATCAAAATCAACCCCAAGGTCACGCCGATCTTCTTGCGAAGCTGCTCGTGATGCCAGATGTTCTGGATGTTTTGGAAAAAGTTCTTCATGGCGCGGAATTTACAGCGCAATGGCTTGCCCGCCTGCACCCTCAATCGCCGCCTGAGCGGTTGCTGAGAATTTGTGGGCTTCGATTTTCACGCCTGCAGTCAATTCACCTCGACCGAGGATTTTGACCAAATCACGCTTGCCCGCCAATCCGTTGTCGTGCAACGTCTGGATGGTCACCTCAGAGAGGGACTTGCGCGTGATCAATTCTTGCAAAGTATCCAAGTTGATTCCTTTGTATTCAACCCGATTGGGGTTGCGGAAACCAAACTTCGGAACGCGGCGCTGGAGGGGCATTTGGCCGCCTTCAAAACCGATTTTGCTCTTGTAGCCGGAACGCGATTTGGCACCTTTGTGGCCGCGCGTCGAAGTACCTCCGTGTCCGGAGCCTTCACCGCGTCCAACTCGCTTGCGCTGCTTCCGAGAACCTTGAGCGTACTTGAGGTTACTGAGATTCATGGTCTATGCTGGTTACGATGTTATTTTTCTTCCACTCGGATCAGGTGGCTCACTTTGCGCACCATGCCCAAAATTTGGGGAGTCGCTTCGTGTTCTACCGGATTGTGCAGTTTCTTGATGCCAAGCGCCGCGATGGTCGCCTTCTGGCGAGCGGGGCGGTTGATGGCACTGCGTACTTGGGTGATGACGATTTTTGCCATGATGCTGAGCTTATCCGTTGAATACTTTAGAAACGGAGATGCCTCGCAACTGGGCCACATCCTCGGCGCTGCGGAGAGCCTTCAACGCATTGAAGGTCGCCTTAACGACGTTGTGCGGGTTTGAAGAGCCCAATGACTTAGCCAAGACATCCGTGATGCCAGCGCTCTCCAACACGGCACGCATGGCGCCTCCAGCGATCACACCCGTACCCGGTGATGCGGGACGGATCATGACATGAGCACCTGCGTAGCGCATTTCTTGTGCGTGCGGAATGGTTCCTTTGATCAAAGGCACCGCGATCATGTTCTTCTTGGCATCATCGATGCCTTTCTGAATTGAGGTGGCGACTTCGCGGCTCTTGCCCAAACCATGTCCCACTTTTCCCTTCTCATCTCCCACCACCATGATGGCGCTGAAGCTGAAGGTCCGGCCCCCTTTGGTGGTCTTCGCCACCCGGTTGATGCCGACCAAGCGTTCCTTCAAATCCGGATCGCCCGTACGCGACTGTTGTTGCTGGTCGCCGCGTCCTTTGCGTTGTTGACGTTGTTCCATCTTCTGCTTAGAATTTCAATCCGCCCTCGCGAGCAGCTTCTGCCAATTGTTTCACACGACCGTGGTAGAGGTATCCGTTCCGGTCAAAAATGACCGACTCGATGCCTGCACCCTTCGCCTTTTCAGCGATGGCCTTTCCCACCACAGCGGCCTGCTCGACCTTCGCGATGCCCTTAGCGGCATCCAATCCCAACGAACCTGCTGACGCCAAGGTGCGGCCAGTGGAGTCGTCGATGATTTGAGCGTAAATCTGCTTGTTGCTGCGGAACACCGACAACCGAGGACGCTCGCTCGTGCCGAGAACCTTGCCGCGAACGCGGCGCTTGATGCGCTCCCGCGCAAATGTTTTCTTCGTTCCCATGATGTTCGGTTATTTGGAAGCGGTCTTACCAGCCTTGCGACGGATCTGCTCATTCTTGTAGCGGACCCCCTTGCCTTTGTAAGGCTCAGGCTTGCGCAACGAACGGATTTTCGATGCGACCGCACCAACAAGCTGCTTGTCGTGAGACGTCAGTTTAACGTAAGGATTCGCTCCTTTTTTGGTTTCAGCCTCCAACTTGATTTCGCTTGGAAGCATGAAAACAATGGGGTGGCTGTAGCCCAAAGCCAAGGTCAATTCCTGGCCTGCGCTCGACGCGCGGTAACCAACACCGACGAGTTCCAACTCGATGGTGTAGCCTTCGGTCACGCCCACGACCATGTTGTTCACCAAGGAACGGAACAAACCGTGCTTGGAGCGGTGGTCTTTGTGGTCGGACGGACGTGCGAACGTCACTGTGTTGTCCTCAACCTGAACGTCGATCACCGGATCGATTTCCTGCTGAAGTTCTCCTTTCGGCCCCTTCACAGTGACCAACTGATCCACGATGCTGACGGTGACGCCGCTGGGGATGTTGATCGGGGATTTTCCAATTCGAGACATGACTGGTATCGTTCTGGGTGATCAGTAAACGGTGCAAACAAGTTCGCCACCGATGTTCATTTTGCGGGCTTCTTTGTCCGTCATCAACCCCTTCGAGGTGCTGACGATGCAAACGCCCAAACCATTCAACACGCGAGGCAATTCATCCGATCCGGCATACTTCCGCAAACCGGGGGTGCTCACGCGCTGAATCTTGGTAATCGCAGGACGCTTTGACTTCGAGTCATAACGCAATGCAATCTTGATGGTTCCTTGGTGACCCTCCTCTACGAACTTGTAGTTGAGGATGTACCCTTTATCGAACAAGATTTTCGTCATCTCCTTCTTCATGTTTGAAGCGGGGATTTCGACGACCTTGTGACCCGCTGACTGCGCATTCCGAATGCGCGTCAAGTAATCTGCAATGGGATCTGTAAACATCTCTGTTCGTCTTTAGGGTTACCAGCTGGCCTTCTTCACGCCAGGAATTTTCCCTGCGAGAGCCATTTTGCGGAAAAGCACGCGCGAAATGCCGAACTGGCGCATGTAGCCACGAGGACGCCCCGTGATTTGGCAACGGTTGTGCATGCGAACGGCCGCGCTGTTTGGCGGCAATTTTTGCAGAGCATCCCAATCCCCTGCAGCTTTGAGGGCCGCACGCTTTGCAGCGTATCGAGCGACCATACGAGCGCGCTTGCGCTCACGGGCTTTCATTGATTCTTTAGCCATGACTCAGTTCTTTTTGAAGGGGAATCCAAAACCTTCGAGCAGCGCCTTCGCTTCCTCGTCGGTCCGAGCGGATGTCACAATCGTGATGTCCATTCCGTTGAAGTACTTCACTTCGTCCAAGTTGATCTCGGGGAAGATGATTTGTTCTTTCACGCCGAAGGTGAAGTTTCCGCGACCATCGAAACCTTTCGGCTTGATGCCTTGGAAGTCACGCGTCCGCGGAAGCGAAATGGCGATGAGTCGGTCCAAGAACTCATACATGCGCTCGCGACGCAGGGTCACACGAGCGCCAATGGGCATGCCTTTCCGAAGCTTAAAGTTCGAAACGTCCTTGGTGGAAATGGTCTGGACGGACTTTTGACCGGAGATTCGGGTCATTTCATCCATCGCCGATTCGATGATTTTCTTATCGGCAATGGCCTTACCCAAACCTTGGTTCAGGCAAATCTTCGTGATGCGAGGTACCTGCATCACCGAGGAGTACTCGAAACGCTCCTTGAGCGCCGGTACCAGTTGCTCGTTGTATTGAGCTTGGAGGCGTGGTTGGTAACTCATCACTTGATTTCCTCGTTGGTTTTCTTGGAATAACGAACCAGTTTGCCCTCGTCATTGCGACGACGACCCACCCGCGTTGCATTGCCCTTGCCGTCGATGACCATCACATTCGAGATGTGAATTCCGGCCTCTTTTTCGACAATGCCGCCCTGCGGGTTCGCTGCACCTGGCTTCTGGTGCCGCTTCACGATGTTGACGCCTTCAACAAAGACCCGATCGGTCTTGCGATCGACACTCAACACAGTGCCTTGCTTGCCCTTGCTTCCGCCCGACAACACCTTAACGGTATCTCCTTTCTTTACTTTAAATCGCTTGAACATGTCGATCGGATTAAAGCACCTCAGGCGCAAGTGAGACAATTTTCATGAAATCCTTCTCGCGAAGCTCCCGTGCGACCGGGCCGAAGATGCGCGTTCCACGCATTTCGCCGGCTGCGTTGAGCAGCACGATGGCGTTGTCGTCGAAACGGATGTACGATCCGTCCGGGCGACGCACTTCTTTGCGCGTCCGCACAACAACACCAGTGGATACCGTTCCCTTCTTCACGTTTCCGTTGGGCGTTGCATCCTTGATCGCAACCACCACTTTATCGCCAATGCTGGCGTAGCGGCGGCGTGTACCGCCCAACACACGGATGCACAAGGCTTCCTTCGCTCCGGTGTTGTCGGCCACTTTCATGCGGCTTTCTTGCTGTATCATAATTGATTAGCCTTAACTGTTTCGTTTCCTAGAGCGGCTTACTTCGCGCGCTCAATGATTTCGGCTACGCGCCAGCACTTCCGCTTGCTCAGCGGACGTGTTTCCATGATGCGCACCGTGTCTCCCACGTTGCAATCATTGGCTTCGTCGTGTGCCATGAATTTGCTCGTCTTCTTGACGAACTTCCCGTACTTGGCGTGCTTCTCCTTCCGCTCGACAACCACCGTGATGGATTTGTCCATGGATGTTGAAGAAACAACGCCGATCCGCTCCTTCCGGAGGTTGCGGGCGGGAGCCGCTGGGGTCATCTCAGTGCTCATGCGTTGGCTTTCTTACGCGAGTTCAACTCAGTCAAGAGGCGAGCGATGTCACGCTTCTTGTTTACGATTGCCTTCGGGCTTTCCAATCCGGCAACCGTGTGGTTGAACCGCAACTTGGCCAAGGCAGTTTGCTCCAATTCGATGCGCTCATTCAAATCCGCATCCGAGAGCTTCCGGATTTCTGCATTTTCAATCATGAGTGCGCGTAATCAGGGCGTACAACAAACTTGCATTTCACAGGAAGCTTCTGAGCTCCCAAACGGAGGGCCTCCATCGCGGTGTCCATCGGAACGCCGTCCACTTCAAAGAGGACACGACCAGGACGAACAGGAGCAACCCAGTGGCTCGGAGCCCCCTTACCCTTACCCATACGAACCTCTGCAGGCTTCGATGTGATCGGCTTGTCTGGGAAAATGCGGATCCACACCTTTCCCTCACGCTTCATGTAACGGTTGATGGCGATACGAGACGCCTCGATTTGCCGCGACGTAATGAAGCCGACCTCCAGGGTCTTGATTCCAAACGAACCGTACGCGATGTTCGCACCGCGTTGCGCGTTGCCACGCACACGGCCCTTCTGCATCTTCCGGAACTTGGTTCTTTTTGGCTGTAACATAACCTTGCTGTCTTTTACTTATTAGCGGCGGGGACGACGTCCTCCTCCGGGGCGGCGATCGGTGCCGCGGCGTTCGTTCGTTTTCTTCTGTGCAGGCACCGGAGACAGGTCACGCTTACCGTAAACCTCACCACGGCAAATCCAGCACTTCACACCAATCCGACCGTAAGTCGTGTGCGCCTCAACCAAGGCATAGTCGATGTCCGCGCGGAAGGTGTGCAATGGAATGCGTCCCTCTTTGTATGACTCCGAACGTGCAATTTCAGCACCGTTCACCCGGCCAGCGATGTTCACCTTGATGCCCTCCGCGCCCATGCGCATCGTGCCTGCAATGGCCATCTTGATGGCGCGACGGTGAGAAATACGCGCTTCGATTTGGCGAGCAATGCTCTCCGCCACGAGGCGTGCATCCAACTCAGGACGCTTGATTTCGAAGATGTTGATTTGGACTTCCTTGCCCGTCAACTTCTTCAACTCTTCACGGAGCTTGTCCACCTCTGTTCCACCCTTGCCAATGATCACGCCAGGACGAGCCGTCTTGATGGTCACCGTCACCAACTTGAGCGTGCGCTCGATGATGATGCTGGAAACGTTCGCTTTGCGCAAACGCGCCATCAAGTATTCGCGGATTTTTTCGTCCTCCACCAACTTCTCAGTGTAGTCCTTACCGCCGTACCAGTTGGAATCCCATCCCCGGATGAAACCGAGGCGATTGCCGATTGGATTAGTCTTCTGTCCCATGAATTATTGCTTGGCGGAATCTACGATGATGGTCACGTGGTTGCTGCGCTTCCGAATGCGGTGCGCACGGCCCTGAGGCGCGGTTTGGAGGCGCTTGAGCATCCGGCCGCCATCAACGAAGATGTCGCGGACAATCAAATCGCTCTCTTCGGGACGCTGCCCTTCGTTCTTTGCTTCCCAATTGGCAATGGCCGAACGGAGCAACTTCTCCAAACGAACCGAGGCCTCACGTGAGCTGAACTTCAGCACGTTCAAAGCTTGGAACGCTCCCATGCCACGCACCGTATCGGCGACGAGGCGCATCTTGCGGGGGGACGTCGGGCAATCGTTCAATTTCGCGATTGCCACGCTCTTCATTTCTTCTTTGCGCGCGTCAGCGGCAATTCTCTTACGTTTTCCCATGACAAATTAGCGCTTCTTGTCCTTCTTGTCCGCGTGGCCACGGAAGGTGCGGGTGGGTGAAAATTCTCCGAGCTTGTGTCCCACCATGTTCTCCGTAACGAAAACGGGGATGAACTGGCGGCCGTTGTGAACGGCGATGGTCAAGCCGACGAAGTCGGGCGTGATGGTGCTTGAGCGAGACCAAGTTTTGATCACCGCCTTCTTTCCGGAAGCCTGCATGGCTTCCACACGTTGTACCAACTTGTAGTGGATAAACGGGGGTTTCTTGAGTGAACGAGCCATGGTGATTACTTCTTCCGACGTTCAATGATAAACTTGCTGCTATTCTTACGCTTATTCCGCGTCTTGTAGCCCTTCGACGGCAAGCCCTTCCGCGAGCGCGGGTGACCACCTGAAGAACGACCCTCACCACCACCCATCGGGTGATCGACCGGGTTCATGACCACACCACGGACACGTGGGCGGCGACCCAACCAGCGGGAGCGACCGGCCTTGCCGGAAACTTGCTGGTTGTGCTCCGAGTTGCTGACGGTACCGATGACGGCCATGCAAGTCACCAAGATTTGGCGAACCTCACCGCTGGGCAACTTGATGATGGCGTACTTGCCATCCCGAGCGTTCAGCTGAGCGTAAGAACCAGCGCTGCGAGCGATGCACGCTCCTTTTCCTGGGTACAACTCGATGTTGTGGATGACGGTACCGAGCGGAATGTCGCTCAAGTACATGCAGTGGCCAACATTCGGAGTCGCCTCCTTGCCGCTGTTGATGGTCATCCCCGGCTTCAAGCCATTGGGAGCGACGATGTACCGCTTCTCTCCATCCGTGTACTCGACGAGGCAGATGCGTGCACTGCGGTTGGGATCGTACTCGACCGTCAACACCGTAGCCTCCATGTGCTTGTCGCGCTTGAAGTCGATCAAACGATAGCGACGCTTGTGACCACCACCGCGGTAGCGCATCGTCATCTTTCCGCTGTCGTTCCGGCCACCCGTCTTCTTCAGGCTGCGGAGCAACGGCTTGTGCGGGGTATCGGTCGTGATGTCGTCAAATTTCGACAACACTTTATGACGGGTACCCGGCGTAATGGGGTTGAATTTACGAAGTGCCATTTCCTCAGATGTTCTCGTAGAAGTCAATCATCTCACCTTCGCCAATGCTGACGATGGCTTTCTTGTACTGGTTCGTGCGTCCCTTGACCATTCCGGTCTTCGTGAAACGCTGACGTGCTTTGCCGTCAACACGCACCGTACGAACGGACGTCACGGTCACTCCGTATTCCGCCTCGATGGCCTTCTTGATTTCGATTTTGTTCGCACCGAGGGCCACGACGAAACCGTACGCATTGTTGCGCTCTTGGTCCGTGGTCATCTTCTCGGTAATCAGGGGTTTAATCAGGATCTGCTGCATGGCCTTCCTTATTTGAGCAAGCCTTCGATGACCTCGTGGGCGTTGTCCACGAGGACGAGGGATTTGCAGTTCATGATGTCGTAAGTGCTCAAATCGGTCGCGACCATGACGCGGTGCTTGGGCAAATTGCGGCAGCTGCGGTAAACCGCATCGTTCGCAGCTGGCAACACGAAGAGGGTCTTTGTGTCAGCCAATTCCAGGTTCTTCAGCACCTGAGCGAACGACTTCGTGCTCGGCTTGTCCATGGAAATGCCTTCGACCACTTTGATGGCCGCGTCCTTCGCCTTGTAGCTGAGGGCGCTGCGGCGAGCCAATTGCTTTACCTTCCCATTCAAACGGTGGGTGTAATCCCTCGGCTCAGGGCCGAAGATGTTACCTCCCCCGCGGTACAACGGGTTCTTGATCGAACCCGCACGTGCGGTACCGGTACCTTTCTGCTTCTTCAGCTTGCGCGTGGAACCAGAAACCACGCCACGGTGCAACGTGTCGTGCGTGCCTTGGCGCTGAGCCGCCATAAAACGCTTGACGTCCAAGTAAATGGCGTGATCGTTGGGCTCAATGGCGAAAACCGCGTCGCTCAACGTAACGGACTTTGCCGTTTTCGAGCCGTCGGTGCTGTATACGCTGAGTTTCATTACGCTTCTGGCTTACGGATGATGATCATGGAACCCTTGTGTCCGGGAACGGCACCTTTGACGATGAGGACTCCCTCATCCGCCAAAACCTTCACCACTTCGAGGTTCTCGATGGTGACGCGGCCGTTTCCGGTTTGGCCTGCCATGCGCATGCCCTTGAAGACACGAGCTGGCGTTGAAGCCGCACCGACAGAACCCGGTGCGCGCAGGCGGTTGTGCTGACCGTGGGTAGCTTGTCCGACACCGCCGAAGCCGTGGCGTTTCACTACACCTTGGAAGCCCTTACCCTTCGAAGTGCCTGAAATCGAAACGAATTCGCCTTCCGCAAACACGTCATTGACTTTCAATTCAGCACCTGGCTGAAGTTCACCTTCGAAGTTCTTGAACTCCACAAGCTTGCGCTTGGGCGCCACACCGGCGCGCTTAAAATGGCCTTGCATGGCCTTCGAAGTGCGCTTTTCAGAGCGCTCTCCGAAACCGAGTTGGATGGCTTCGTAGCCGTCCTTCTCAAGGGTACGAACTTGCGTTACTACGCAAGGACCAACCTCCAGAATGGTGCATGGGATGTTCTTCCCAGCGGCACTGTAGATGCTGGTCATACCAATCTTCTTCCCTATGAGTCCGGGCATGATCGTTGATTATGATGATGATGGACTGACGCGCTGTCAGACCTTGATTTCGACTTCCACTCCACTCGGCAATTCCAAGCGCATCAACGCATCCACCGTCTTCGAAGACGAGCTGTAGATGTCGATCAACCGCTTGTACGAGTTGAGTTCAAATTGTTCCCGGGCCTTCTTGTTCACGTGCGGTGAACGGAGGACCGTGTAAATGCGCTGGTGCGTCGGCAACGGAACTGGACCGCTAATGACTGCTCCAGTGGCCGTAACGGTGCTCACAATCTTCTTTGCCGATTTATCGACGAGGTTGTGGTCGTACGACTTGAGCTTGATGCGAATTTTCTGCGTCATGATTTCTTCTTCTTGGCTTATCCCTTCGCGTCAGCGATGACTTTCTCTGCAACGTTGTTCGGTGCTTCAGCGAAGTGGCTGAACGACATCGAAGACGTCGCGCGTCCCGAGGTCAACGTACGGAGATCCGTAACGTAACCGAACATCTCTGACAACGGAACCTTGGCGTTCACAATGGTCTTGCCCGCACGCTCGCCCGTTCCTTCGATGATGGCACGGCGCTTGTTCAAGTCACCGATGACATCCCCCATGTTTTCATCGGGGGTCACGACCTCCAACTGCATCATCGGCTCGAGGATCTTCGGTTGGCAATGCTTCACCGCGTTGCGGTAAGCCATTTTCGCTGCCAATTCGAATGAAAGCTGGTCCGAGTCAACCGCGTGGAAGCTGCCGTCAATGAGCTCGACTGCCATGCTGTCCATTTGGTAACCGGCCAACACACCGTTCTTCATGGCCTCTTCAAAGCCCTTCTGTACGGAAGGAACGAATTCCTTCGGGACGTTACCGCCCTTGACCGAGTTGGTGAAGACCAAACCTGGCTTCTCCGGGTCCGGCGAAGGACCGATTTTCACGATGATGTCCGCGAACTTACCGCGACCACCGGATTGCTTTTTATACACTTCGCGGTGTTCCGTGGAGCCCGTGATGGATTCCTTGTAGTTCACCTGAGGAGCGCCTTGGTTGCACTCGACCTTGAACTCACGACGCAAACGGTCAACGAGAACTTCCAAGTGCAATTC
>ENA-OUOG01001024-OUOG01001024.1-marine-metagenome-genome-assembly--contig:-NODE-1024-length-33910-cov-5.100553_pt1 | contig 33910 bp, 44 predicted proteins | sample MGYA00248635_ERZ508505 | MGnify/ENA primary metagenome ERZ508505 (study PRJEB26176, sample SAMN06267871) | marine metagenome | isolation source: Saanich Inlet, British Columbia, Canada | place: Pacific... | reverse complement strand
CTGATTTGGTTCTCTTTTGACCTTTTTCTTTCATGTAGGCAAGAACAGCCATACTTCGATCATACTTCGCTTGTATACGCACCTGACGTGTTAAGCGGCGCACGGTTTCAATGTTGTGCGAAATGATTTCAGGAGCTACTTCGAGTAATCGATCAACGTTATGCATCTCTCCTTTGAAATCCGGAATAAGAGTTTCCATGGTTGTCTCCGGACTCATTCGGCGAACGGCATTCACTACTTCTGCCCAGATAATAGAGCCACCATCAGCTAAGTCATCGCGATCCACACTCGTGAGCACGCAGTGTTTCACTTTCATTAATTTAACGGATCGCGCAACTCGCTCCGGCTCGTCCCAATCTACCGGGTCGGGTCGGCCCGTATGAACTGCGCAAAATCCGCAAGAACGGGTGCAGGTATTGCCTAAAATCATGAAGGTCGCTGTTCCGGCTCCCCAGCACTCACCCATGTTAGGGCAATTCCCACTTTCACAAATGGTATGGAGTTTATAGTTGTCGACCAAACCGCGAACGTTCCGGTAATTCTCTCCTGTTGGAAGTTTAACGCGCAGCCATTTCGGCTTGCGTTGCTTCACTTTTGGCTGCGATTCGCTCGTGCTAAGTGTTAGAGTATCTTGTGACATTTGATTTAATTCCACTTCTTACCGAAGTACATTGTCAAATAAAGTGTTGTGAATAGTTGAAGGTTCTCCTCAATAGCCATAATGGGCACTTTTTCAAAAAAGTAATCGAAGATGATACCCGCTTCCAGCATGCTAATTTTTTCTTCCGTAATCCCGTACTCAAAATTGAGCCCTCCTTTAAAAAACAAGCCGGGTTGGTACTTTAATTCATTGAATCCATTGAAAAAAGATGCCCTTCCGTAAATGTTGTTGGTATAATGCAGATCTGGATCATACGCTTGCGTTTGCAATACAAACTGATCTGGATCATTTGGTAGCGGCGTTATAATTTCCAAATAAACGGGTCTTAACAACCCATTGCTTAGTCCACCCCAATAGTGCGCATGGATAGCTACAGAACCACGATCCGTTTTACCCGTGATCATTTTCTCTTGACCATAACCGACTCTAATGGTGCTGAAGTAATTCAGCTTTCCAAATTTATAGCCTCTGGCTTGGTCGTAAAACGGGTGAAAGAGTTTGATCTCCTTAGGGTGTTTTAAGGTTGAGAAATCAATGACCAAACCTTTCTTAGTTGAGCCATTCTCATTTTTAAGTCGCTTAAAAGTTACACCCCATCCTGCTGTTTGAACCGTTCCGCCAAAGGTCATCTCATTGCGATACAGCAAGCGGCTGAAATCGGCGCTCGTTTGCTGCGCAACTAAGGGCGCAACAAAAACAAAAGAGAGCATTATGAGTATTAACTTTTTCACGCAACTAGGTGTTTTTGAACAACTTGTGCTATTTCTTGAGCATCAATACCACTGTGCGATTCGTTGTGAATAACGCGACCGTCTTTGAAGACAAGAATTTGCGGGCTCTCGTGTCGGATGCCCGATTTTTCCGAAATATCTCTGGAAATATCTCGATGACGAATTAAATCAAGGAAATAGAAAGGATATTCATTCGAATCTAAGCTCCATTCTTTTTTTAAAGTACGCCAAGCCATCATGCTGGTAAAGCAGCGCGTCGAATGCTTGAACACAACCATAAAACCCTTGTTTTTAGTTGTCTCGTTCAGCACAGAACGCCAATCTTCAACAGTATGTAACTCGAAATAATTCATTAACAATTCTCAACTTCTTGTGAATCTTCTATCTGGCCGTAGGCCGGACACTCTTCATAAGCGTGGCACGCAGTGAATAATACACCAACAAATAGGCTTACTGCTAGGACTAACAAAATCTTTTTCATCTTTGTTTTTGAGTCTAATTGGGGACGAATGACAAAGGTAACGAAAATACCTACCTCTCTTTTTAGAAACCCGAAAAGCACCAAAATAGTATGTCCGAATCTCTTGAAGTAGAACGTTTTAATAGCGCTTCTAGTTGGTATAGACTCTTAAAAAAAGAATTCGAATCGGATTACTACCGCGAATTAGAGGCATTCTTGAAAAAAGAACGCGAAAATCAAATCGTTTATCCAAATGCGTGCGACACTTTTCGTGCATTCGAACTCACTCCCTTCGAAAAGGTCAAGGTTGTTATTCTTGGGCAAGACCCGTATCACGGGCCGGGACAAGCAACAGGGCTTAGTTTCTCCGTGCCTCCCGGCGTGAAATTCCCGCCATCATTGAGGAATATTTTCAAGGAGTATCAATCGGATCTCGGCTTGCAAGCTCCGTTTTTCGGGAACCTAGAACCTTGGGCAGAACAAGGAGTGTTTTTATTAAACAGTGCACTATCAGTGCGCAAAGGAGTAGCTGGATCTCATCACGAGGCTGGATGGCATCGATTTACGGATCGAGTAATGAAAGTATTGTCCGATGAAAAGGAAGGGCTCGTGTTTATACTTTGGGGCAAATTTGCGCAGCAAAAAGCGTTGTTAATTGATCAAAACCGGCATTTTATTCTTGAATCACCTCATCCGAGTCCGTTCAGCGCGCACAAAGGTTTTTTCGGGTCACATCCTTTTTCCAAAACAAATGCGTTATTAGAACAAACTGGTAAAACCCCCATTCACTGGTCACTCGATTAAAATATTGCCTCCTTATTCTGTTGATGCCCGTATTTGCGGCAGCACAACCCTACACGCTTTCTATCGAGTTGATCGATGGCCCAGAAAGGCAATGGCCTAAAGATCAGGTATTCAGCGATTCGTTAACGCTTCAAAAAGAGGTTTCTGATTTTCTTCGCGCCCTCCGGGCGGATGGACATTGGGGCGCAAAAATAGAATCAGATGAATGGCTCAACTCACGTTTAAAAGTCGTTGTAGCAAAAGGCCCTTCGATTCGCTGGGCGAGTATCGAATGGGATAGTACCAAAAATTGGATTCTAGATAAAGACCCAAAACTGCACCGATGGGCCAGACAACAAATTAAAGGATCAAATTGGCTACAATGGCAGCAAGATGTGCTAGCTACTGCAGAAAACAATGGCTATCCATTTGCCCGACTTCAATGGAAAAGGCTCGAATTTAAATCGGATAGTCTTTTTGGATCACTTTCTTTCGTGTCTGGGCCTCTTATACTTATAGATTCCATTAATGTACGCGGCTACGATGAGCTTACCGAAGCAATGATCGCGAATACGCTCGGACTCAAAGCAGGAATGCCTTACTCCGAAAAAACACTTCGAAACATACCTCAAGAAATTCGAGATATAGAATACTTGAGCATGCCTAGAAGCCCACAAGTACTGTTCAGCCGAGATAAAACCGTTGTCTTCGTATATGTCGAGAAAAAGAAGGCCAATCAATTCGACGGTATATTGGGATTCAACTCAAACCAAGACAAACTCACACTAACTGGAAATGTCTATCTCCGATTACTCAACACCTTTAATCGCGGTGAAGAATTGATACTTGATTGGAGCAGCCCGGGGAATACAACACAAAAACTCAACATAAAAGGATCATATCCTTTTCTTTTTGGCTGGCCATGGGCAATCGAAGGTATGCTCGACTTAGTCAAGCAAGACAGTTCTTTTTTAAACCTGGAAAGCCAGTTCGGGCTTCGTTACTTCATTAGCACTCGCTCGAGCATGAGTTTTTCCGTGCTAAACAAAAGCGGTAGCCGACTCGATGAAGAGGCTTCGATGGCGATTCAAGACTTTCGAAGCGTTTTTTACCAAGGAGGAATCGAATGGCGAACCACTGATCAGCGAATTTCGCCTAAATCGGGGCAAAGGCTTTCACTATTGGCGTCTATTGGCGAAAGAACGCGTGAAGGAACAAGAACAACGCAATTAAGAAGCACGCTCGATTTTCGAAATTATTGGCATTTCTCTCGCCAATGGGTTTTACTAAATAGAATACAAGGAGGGATTCTGAGTCGCGATTTATTCTCAGACCAACCCCAAGAGCAATTCGTAAACGAACTATTTCGCTTCGGAGGCATTTTAACTTTACGAGGTTTTGATGAGCAATCATTATTGCTTTCGAATTATCAAATTGGAACGGTCGAGCTCCGCCTTTTATCGGGTCCTCAATCGTACTTTTTAGCCTTTACGGATTTTGGCCGAATTGAGTCTTTAGCGAATGAAAATCAATTCGAAGATTGGGTACTTGGATTAGGTGTTGGAGGCGCCTTTTCAACTCCGGCCGGACTCCTAAATTTGACCTACGCTTTAGGGCAACGAGACAACTCGGGATTACAATTTAATCAGGCCAAAGTACACATCGGGCTAATCAACAGTTTCTAGCGAGAAGATCCCAAAAAAAGGGGGCAAAACGGTTGAAAACGCCGTTATTAAAAATCGCAAATGATTTTATATTAAATTGTAAACCAGATGTTTAATAAGGTTATATAAACTCATATATAGCGTAGTCTGTTTTTTAGTGGTTTCTGGTTAATTTGGCCTATTTTAGCGGTATGGAGTACGGAATGGTGATTTTGGGTTTGGTATTAGGCGGTGTAATCGGTTACCTCATTGGCATCCGAAAAGGGGCCTCCCGGCCCGACGACTCCCCTACTCTACCGACCGTTCCAAAAGAGCTTTTTACCCACCTCGAATTAGAAAAAGAAAAGGCCGAAAAACAACTCGAAAAAACGCAATTTGAGCAGCTTGATTTAGAGCGAAAATTAGCACGGCGCGATCAGGAATTAAAGGACCTTCAAACTCGTCTCGATGAGAATAAAAAAGAGATTGAACAGCTTCAAAAAAGATTTCAAATTGAGTTCGAAAACGTAGCGAACAAACTCCTCGATGAAAAATCGAAGAAGTTCACAGAGCACAACTCCGAACAACTCGATCGAATTCTAAAACCGTTCAAAGACAAACTGAAAGATTTCGAAGAAAAAGTTGACAAGACTTACAAAGACAATCGCGACGAACAAATAAGCCTAAAAGAACAGATCAAAGGACTTCACGCCCTGAACGTGAAGATGAGCAAAGAAGCGCTTGAACTGACGCATGCACTTAAAGGCGACAGTAAAACTCGCGGCGATTGGGGTGAATTTCAACTCAATAGATTACTAGAGCAAGCCGGGCTCACGGAAGGGGTTCATTTTGAAACGCAAGGAGGATTTAAGGATGACGAGGGGCGACTGAAAAAGCCCGACTTCATTGTTCACTTGCCCGATAACAAGCACCTCATCATCGACGCAAAAGTTTCCCTTGTGGCCTATGAGCAATACTATTCGGCAGATGATGACGCATCGCGCCGTGAGGCGCTTAAACACCACCTCGAGAGTATTAAAACACATATTCGCGGACTCGGATCAAAGAAATACGAAGAGCTTTACGACATTCAGACACCCGATTACGTCATGATGTACATCCCCATTGAGCCTGCTTTTTTCTTGGCGCTCGAAGGAGATAAAGAAGGAAAACTGTATTCGGAAGCCCTTGAACGCAACGTTGTTTTGGTTAGTTCTTCCACGCTCATGGCGACGCTGCGAACCGTTGGATACATATGGAAACAAGAAAAGCAGGCAAAAAACGTTCAAGAGATAGCGGATCGTGGAGCCAAGCTTTACGATAAATTTGTAGGCTTCGTGGATAGTTTAACCGAAATTGGAAGTCGCCTGGAGCAAGCACAAAAGAGCTATAATAAATCCATAGGGCAACTCAGCGAAGGACCTGGAAACTTAATCGGCCAAGCCGAAAAACTAAAGAGTTTGGGCTTAAAAACGAACAAAAGCCTGCCAGAGGGATTAAAATAGAATTATGAAGCGCAATCTTCTTCGTTTGGTATTTATGCTTTTTGCGGGCATTCTCCTTACCGCCTGCGGCGGGAACAAAGGTTTGACCAGCAGGAATATGGCGCATTTATACCAGCAAGACGGTGTGCTTATGCGCCCTGAATATTATGTGATCAATACTTCCCCTTTCGAATCGGAACTTCATTATCGACTGTTAGCTCATGAACTTCTGTACATGAAACCCACGGAAGGGGAAATTTATACTGCCGACGTTCGTATTCGTGTCCGCTTATACTCTTCTTTGGAGAATCCTGTGCTTCTCGATTCAGCTTCGATTCGATTCACAGATGAACAGCTAAAGATGGAGGACATCGTATTGGAAGGGGTCATCCCGTTCAAAACGCCGGAAGCACAGCGATACGTGCTCGATGTCCAATTGCAAGACCTGAACAGGGATTACACCCATCAAAACTATGTCGATTTTAGAAAGACAACTCTTGATTCACGGAATTATTTCTCTCTTCATCAAACGAATGGTGAGTTGATGTTTGAACCGGTGGTTAAACTAAATACTCCTTTTCTCATAAAATCGACCAACACACAATTAGATTCCGTTTGGGTGCGGGTATACCATCGTCAATTCCCTTTGGCAAGTCCGCCCTATGTCATTGAAAACGACATGGCCTTCGACTATACAGCCGACAGTCTTTATTATGCGGCACTAACCGATACCTTTTCATTTTCGAAACCCGGTTTTTACCACTTCCAAAAGGATACTACTACAACCGAAGGATTTACGACGTTTTGCTATTATCAACACTTCCCATATGTCACTCAGGTGGATCATTTAGCTCCGCCAATGCGTTACATCACTACCAAGAAAGAGTTCCAAGCATTGACCTCCAAAAAAGTAGTGGATGCTTTTTGGATTAAGAACGCCGGCACTCCAGATCGTGCGAAAATGCTGATTCGCACCTATTACAATCGCGTTGAAGATGCCAATTCCTTTTTCACGAGCTATACAGAAGGTTGGCGCACAGATCGCGGAATCGTGTACACCATTTTCGGTCCGCCGAACATCATCTACAAAACGGCAAGTAGTGAAAGCTGGATTTATGGAGAAGAAAACTCAATGTTGAGCTATAATTTTAACTTTGTGCGCGTTCAGAACCCTTTTTCCTCGAACGATTACGCTTTGAACCGATCTAGTATTTACCGATACAGTTGGAGTCAGGCAGTAGACACCTGGAGGCAAGGCCGAATATTTAATGTTTCTGACGTACAACGCGCACAAGATGAATCCGAACGACAGTACTCCCGACCTTATTTTTGGTATTAAACCGGTACTCGAAGGAATTCGAAACGGAAAAGAATTCGATAAAATTTTCTTGCAAAAGGGCGCTCAGGGTGATGCTTTCCAAGAGTTGTTCTCAGAAATTCGCAATCACGAGTTAACCTACCAACACGTTCCTATTCAAAAATTGAATCGCATTACGCGCAAGAACCATCAGGGCGTGGTAGCCTTTATTTCTCCAGTGAGCTTTTTACCGATCGAAGAGGTATTACAACAGGTATATGAACGAGGCGAGACTCCTCTTTTTGTAGCGCTAGACCGAGTAACAGATGTTCGGAATTTCGGAGCAATTGTGCGTACTGCAGAGTGCATGGGAGCTCACGGTGTGCTCATCCCTGAAAAAGGTGCGGCTCAGGTAAATGGCGATGCGGTAAAAACGAGTGCTGGCGCTTTAATGCGACTCCCCCTCTGCCGCGTGCGGTTTATGAAAGAAGCATTCCAATACTTGAAAGACAGCGGCCTTCAGATTGTCGGAATCAGTGAAAAGGCGAATAACAAGCTGTCTGAAGTTGATTTCAGCACTCCAACCGTAATTGTAATGGGATCTGAAGAGGATGGTATTTCTCCTGAATATCTTAAGATGGCGAATACCTCAGCGCTTATTCCCATGCCGGGTGATTTCGATTCTCTTAATGTAAGTGTTGCAGCGGGTATGGCCCTTTATGAAGTCGCGCGCCAAAGGGGCACCGCAGACTTATAAATCGGGTTTTTGGCGCAGTTTCTTAATTTCACCTCGCTTCTTTTTTTGTTCCACCTGTTTCATTTTTGCCGCCCGTGATTTTTTTGTGGGAATGCGCTTTTTCTTGCGAGTTAGACCTTTTTTCAAAAGGTCCCAAAATCGCTTTATTACGGCTTCTTTGTTTGCTGCCTGACTCCGAGACGATTCATCGTGTAGAATGAGCACCTGTTCTTCGGTAAGGCGCGATTTCCATGCCTTCAAGAGGCGCTCCTTTTCATCGGGCCGCAAGGCCCTGCTTTTGGCGATGCTAAAGCGCAAGGTCACGCGCGTTTCGGTTTTGTTCGCGTGTTGACCTCCGGGTCCTCCAGATCTACTCGTTTCGAACACGAATTCACTCAAAAAATCCCTCGTTTTTAAATCGGCTAACTGTTGTTTGTCCACTACCTTTGCTCTATGAGTATGGAAAAGTACAAAATTGGTATCGCCCTCTCAGGCGGAGGTGCCCGCGGAATTGCCCACTTGGGTGTATTGAAGGCTTTGGAAGAAAAGAATTTAGCACCGGAAGTCATTAGCGGAGCGAGCGCTGGATCGATCGTTGGAGCGCTTTACGCAGATGGTCATACGCCGGAAGAAATATTCAAGTTTTTTCAGGCAAGCGGATTTTACAAATTTGTGAAATTCGGTCTCGAACCTCGAGGCATCTTAAAACTTGACGGGCTCGTTAAAGTCTTGAAAGATCATTTGAGCGTTGAGCGAATAGAAGATTTGAAAAAGCCCTTATTCATTGGCTGTACCGAATTCAATTCGGGAAAGCAACGATTGTTTTCGGAAGGAGATTTAAGCGTGCTCGTAATGGCCTCCTGTTCTATTCCTATACTTTTTAAAGCGGTTGAATATGAATCGAAATTATTGATCGACGGGGGCGTTGTGAGCAATCTACCTATTGAACCTCTGGTCGACCAATGTGCAGTATTAATCGGTTCACATGTAAACCCGATCGACGAAAAAGACGATCTAACCGGCTGGATGAATTTAGTGGATCGCGTATTTTCGTTGGCTACGTACAATACCATTCGCGACCACATTCCGAAATGCGATTTGTTTATTGAACCCAAAGAATTGGCTCACTACGGCATTTTTAGCACCTCACAAGATCGAAGTATGTTCGAATTGGGCTATGAAGAAGCATTGAAAGTTCTGGAATCGAACGGATACTAAATTTGCGTAGAATTTCCTAAATTACTGATTCCAAACCCAGTAATTTATGTTCAAATTAATGCTCTCACTGTCCCTATGCTTAATCGTGGGACCACTCCTCGCACAAAGCCATAAGTTCTGTGCGACCAAGTCGGGCAGTCAAATGACGGTCGGGCCCACGCGATCTGACACCTTCAATATTGTCCACACAGACATCTATTTAGACTTTACCAATTGGTCGAGTAAATCACTGGACGGAGAAACGGAATTAACGGTAGTTGCGCGCGCGAGCGGACTCAATTCTATTCGCTTCGATTTACTTCAACTCACGGTAGATAGCGTATGGATTGATGATGCATCGGCGAGCTTCACTTATGTTTCCCCAACCCTTCAGGTCGATTTCCCGGCCGCGTTGAATTCAGGCGATACAGCAAGAGTAAAAGTGTTTTACAGAGGGCAGCCTACCATAGACGGATCTCAATGGGGCGGTTTTTACTACCTCAACAACATTGCCTATAACTTAGGAGTCGGATTCGATGCCGACCCACACAACTATGGACGCACCTGGTTCCCTTGTTTTGATCAATTCGTTGAAAGGAGCACCTACTCAATAAGTACACTCACAAATGGCGGCCGTGTGAGTCAGGCCGTAGGCCTTAGAACGCAAGAAACCTTTTTAAATGGTGACACCCTCTTTACTCAATGGGAATTACCGCAAGAAATTCCGAGTTATTTAGTCGGTATTGCCATTGGCCCTTATCACCGTCTTACGGATCAATATACCAGTATTGATGGTCGAGTTATTCCTATTGAAATTGCTGCTACAACTAACGATACTGCCGATGCGCGCGTTTCATTTGGCCATTTAAAAGATGCCATGCTCTGTTTCGAGAATTGGTACGGGCCCTATTATTGGGATCGTATAGGATATGTACTTACGGGGCAAGGAGCTATGGAACATCCAACGAATGTGGCCTACCCTGCACAAACTGTCGACGGATCCTTCACGTACGACTTCTTGATGGCTCATGAATTGGCCCATCATTGGTGGGGCGATTTAACCACTTGTGCTGAGGCCGGTGATATGTGGATTAATGAAGGTATGGCCGAGTTCAATTCACATTTATTCTTTGAATGCTTGAACGGTCGCGATGATTACATTGAAAAAGTGAAGGATAATTGGTACAGCGTTATTACCTCCTCGCACAACGTGGATGGCGGGTTTATTCCGATTGTTGGGGTCGGACATTCCAATACCTATGGAGATCACGTTTATTACAAGGGAGCCGGAGTTGTTCATAACCTGAGGGCCTATTTAGGCGATTCTTTATTTAGTAGTTCGTTAAAGCAAATACTGGTAGACCGGACGCTCGACACTTTGAGTACGGATGGTTTCGAAACTGCCCTAAACAACATCACGGGAATGAACATGACCCCATTTTTCGATGATTGGCTGCGCAATCCGGGCTTTGCTCAATTTGGAATTGACTCCGTAAATTTTCAGACTAATTCTGGAAGTACGGATGTTTTTGTTCGTCTAAAACAAGGTCTTTACAACGCACCTCAGCTTTTCACTCAGGTTCCCGTAGAAATAGGGTTCTACGATAATCAATGGCAGTTGCATGTAGAAAAGGTTCTATTTAGTGGTGCTGAGCAATCGTACAATTTTCAATTTCCTTTCGCTCCCGAGTGGATTGTCATGAACCCAAATGGGAATTTGAATTCGGGGAGCACGTACAATGAAGAACTATTTACACAGCCCATCTCTCGTGGGAATCAGCAATCTTTTATGACCCTCGACGTGAGTGCCGAAAATGATTCTTCTTGGATTCGAAGAACGCATCATTTTGCAGGGCCAGGTGGGAATGTTCAAGGCAATCCATTACCTCGAATCAGCGCCAACCATTACTGGACGGTGAGCGGCTCCATGTCGAGCAGTTTTCGGGCTTCCGCGATTATTCGTTACGACGGACGACCTAATAGCAGTGGATTAGATCAAGATCTCGTTTCTGTTACGGAAGATTCGTTAATTCTTTTATACCGTCCGCGACCTGGAGTCACTTGGACTGAGTATCCACATTACACCAAAAATGTAATAGGTAACCCATCCAATCAGTTCGGAATGATTGAGATTGACTCCTTAGCCTTGGGCGAATATGCATTTGCCAATGGCGTTGCCGCTATATCCTTGGATGAACCTTCGGAACAAAGCATACTCCTCTACCCCAACCCGGCCATGGACAAACTATATGTTTCCGGATTTGATTTAAATCAGGATTACGCGGTATACAATGATTTGGGCCAGGTAGTGCTGCAAGGAACCATAAGTGAAGGCGCGTTTATTGATATTCGCGGCCTCTCGGCCGGAAATTATCTGCTCGAGATGAATGCGATTCGAACGAAGTTCACGGTGGTTAAATGATTCCGTGTAGACTTCCGCCGGATGCTCCTAGTCGATCGACCCGTTTTTCGATTTCTGGGTCTTTTTCAACGGGTGGCGCGTGATGTGTTTTAATGCGGGCATCAATTATTAGGGAACCTCGGCAACCCCAGTGTTTGTTTTCATGAAACGCTTGAACGCCGTCCATATCATGACTTGGGTTGGTACGTGTGAAGGTTACCCACAAAAAGTTATTGAGTGTTTGGGCTACAAAGTCCGCGTCATCACAGAGCACGATTAAAGGAAACGCCCGCAAGTCGGCAGAGGCCAATCGCTCCGCTAGGAGCTTGCGCTCTTTCGTTGCTTGTTCTTGGTTTTGCCATTTTGGGCCTTCAATAGCCAATACTCCAGGTTGCGCAATCTGAATTTTAGGGTATTCCGGAATAGCGTGAATCTCGGGCAATTCTTTTCCCAATTCTCGCTTTTTAGGACCGGCGGCGGCGATCACTACTTTCGAACCAGTATTCAGGCCGTCTCCGCTATAGTCAAGGGTGTCAATGCTTGTTTTCGTGTGAAAATGAATATCGCGCGTCCAATCGACCCGTTCTAAAACATGGGCAAAGTATTCCGGGATCATGTGCGTGGTGAGCCCTGGATTGTCTTCCTTATCCGTAATAAACAAGAATTTGGCTAGGCTTAACTGCCCAAACCCGAGTACATGATTGGCAATGGTAAGGATCTCTTGAGGTCGTTTCTTCTCCAAGTACGGTGTGTAACGCTCGCTCCCGATAGCCAGGAGCAAAGGGTGCACGCCGGCCGCGTCGACCGCGTTTACTTCATGAAGTCCTGGGATTTCGTTTGGAATAGCCGGCCCGGTTATTTCGTGGATCAGCGCTCCAAATTGAGTGTCTTCTTGAGGGGGGCGACCGACGACCGTAAATGGCCAAATTGCATTCTTTCGATGCCACACCTTGTGAACCTTCATTAGGGGGAAATCGTGCTTTAGACTGTAGTAGCCCAGATGATCACCAAAAGGCCCTTCAGGTTTATTTTCACCGGGGTACACTTCGCCAGTGATGACAAAGTCCGCATCGGAGGCCAAGGTGTAGCCGTCTTTTTTCGCATAGCGAAATCTCCGCCCGCCGAGGGCGCCCGCAAACGTTAATTCGGATAACCCTTCAGGTAAAGGCATTACTCCTGCCAAAGTCAAGGATGGAGGTCCGCCCACAAAAATACTGACTTTCAGGGGTTGACCTTTCGCATTGGCCTTGGTTTGATGCACGCCGATCCCTCGATGCAGTTGGTAATGCAATCCAATTTCACGGTCTTGTTCATATTCATTTCCTCCGAGCTGGATTCGATACATCCCCAAGTTGGAATTCATTACTCCTGGCTTATCTACATCTTCGGTGTAAACGACAGGAAGCGTTACAAAGGGGCCTCCATCCATGGACCAATGCTTGATCTGTGGTAAATCCGATACTTCACAAGTGGAATTGAGAATGGGCGGCGTACTAATAGACTTCATTGGAAGTGCGCTTAACCCAGTGAACGGCGCTGAGGCGTATTTTAAGGGGTTCTTAAGCGCTTGGATTGGATCTCCTTTGAGTTCCACCACTTTTTGAACTGCGTTCAGCGTATGGCGGAAAACGAACTTTGACCGCTCCAAAGAACCGAAGATATTAGAGGCGGTTCGAAATGAGCTTCCCTTTACGTTCTCGAATAGAAGCGCCGGACCGCCCGCTTCAAAAACGCGCAAGTGTATAGAGGCCATTTCAAGATGCGGATCAACTTCTTCTTTGACACGCACTAAATGTCCGTTTCGTTCTAAATCGAGTAAACACTCTTCGAGACTCTTATAGGCCATTGAAAGGATTTTATACAGGAACAAAGATAAGAAGCCAATGGTTTGAATAACCGCAAAAGAAAAAACCCCGCCTAAGCGGGGTTTTCAATCTTTACAATGACCATTTATTTAGCGAAACGATCTACTAAAATTTTGGTGGTAGTTGAGCCCGGGCGCTCGATAGGCATGCCCATCGCACGATCCCAAATTAAATTAGTCAATACTCCCAACGATCTCGACACGCCAAAAAGAACTGTGTAAAAGTCGTATTGAGTTAAACCGTAATGCATTAACAACTGACCCGAATGTGCGTCGACATTAGGCCAAGGGTTTTTCACTTTCCCAAGAGATCCCAAAATATCGGGTACAACTTGGTAAATGCGATCAACTACTAAGAATAGATCATCGTGTGGCATGTGCTTCTGAGCAAACTCGCGCTGCGCTAAATAACGCGGATCTGTTTTACGCAGTACTGCGTGTCCAAACCCGGGGATAACTTTCCCTTCATTGAGCGTTTTGCGCACGTAGTTCTCAATTTGTTCTTTACTGGGCAATCCACCGCCCAATTCATCGCGCATCGCTAGAATCCAACGAATAACTTCTTGGTTAGCTAAGCCGTGTAACGGACCCGCAAGACCATTCATTCCGGCTGCGAAGCTCAAATACGCATCGCTCAAAGCAGACCCAACAAGGTGTGTCGCATGTGCAGAAACGTTTCCACCTTCATGGTCGCTGTGAATGGTCATGTACAAACGCATGAGCTCTCTGAACTCTTCATTATCGAACCCGAGCATATGGGCGAAATTCCCTGCCCAGTCGAGGCGCGAATCTGGCTCAATGTGTTCGCCATTGTGATACATTCTTCTGTAAATATACGCCGCAACACGAGGTAATCTCGCGATCAAATTCATTGCGTCTTCATAGGTCGGATCCCAATACTCTGATTTAGAAATACCGTTGCGATAGGCCTTTGCAAACTCGCTTTCTGTTCGCAGTGCCATCACCCCAGCAACGAATTGAGTCATTGGGTGTGCGTGCATTGGAAGTGCATCAATTACTTTGAAAACGTGCGGAGGAACAATCCCTCTGCGCGCCCAGTTATTTGAAACGCGACGAACGATATCATCATCGGGCAGTTCCCCGGTAAGCATTAAATAAAACACTCCTTCGGGCAATGGCTCTTGCCCTTCGGGCGGATACGTAGGCAGTTTCTCTTGCAGTTCTGGAATAGAATACCCTCTAAAGCGAATTCCTTCTTCAGGATCCAATTTAGAAGTTTCACAAATCAATGCAGGCATTCCACGCATTCCGCTATAGAGTTGCGATACTTTTATTTCTCCGAGAACTTCGTCTCCATGATCTTTCAAGAAATCGCGCGCATCTTTAACAGACGGCTCAATAATACTTTGAAATTTTTCTTTAATACGATCCATTATAATTTCTTAATTATTTGAATTTAAATTGTCTTCCTGGATAAATGGCAGAATCGCCTAGAATCTCTTCTATGCGAAGCAATTGATTGTATTTCGCCATCCGGTCGCTTCGAGATGCCGATCCCGTTTTGATTTGACCGGTGCTCAGAGCAACGGCTAAATCGGCAATCGTAGTATCTTCAGTTTCACCGGAACGGTGACTCATCACAGAAGTATATTTATTGATTTGTGCCATTTGAACGGCATTAATCGTTTCCGTCAAACTTCCAATTTGATTTACTTTAACCAAAATTGAGTTGGCAATTCCTTCGTCAATTCCGCGGCCCAATCGTTCGACGTTCGTCACGAATAAATCGTCTCCAACGAGTTGAACTTGATGTCCAATGGTCTCTGTAAGTTCTTTCCATCCTGCCCAATCATCTTCGAACAAACCATCTTCTATTGAAGCAATCGGATATTTATCTGTCCAATCTTTCCAATAGGTAACCATTTCACTTGCCGATAGTTTTTCTCCGGTCGATTGACTGAAGTGATATACTCCTTCATCTTCCAAATAGAATTCTGAAGCCGCGGCATCCATGGCGATAAACATATCTTCTCCAGGGCGGTAGCCCGCAGCCTCGATCGCCATCAACACTGTCTCTATGGCTTCTTGATTCGATCCTAAGTTGGGAGCGAACCCACCTTCATCTCCTACGTTGGTACTCATTCCTTTTTTGTGGAGAACGCTTTTAAGGTTGTGAAAAACCTCCGTACCCATACGAAGTGCCTCTGAGAAAGAATCTGCCCCGACCGGCATCACCATAAATTCTTGAAAGTCAATAGAGTTGTCCGCGTGGGAACCTCCATTGAGGATATTCATCATAGGTATTGGCAACGTGCGCGCATTGACTCCTCCTACGTAATTAAACAAGGGAAGTCCGGCACTTTGCGCTCCTGCTTTCGCAGCGGCCATTGATACAGCCAAAATAGCGTTCGCTCCAAGGTTTGCTTTATTGGGTGTCCCATCAATATCGATCATGGTTTGATCAATATCGGCTTGTTCGAATACGGAATAACCTATTAATTCAGGAGCAATTTTTTCGTTGACATTGAGCACGGCATTTAATACGCCTTTTCCCATGAAGCGTTCTTTATCTCCGTCACGAAGTTCAACCGCTTCGTGTTTCCCTGTGGATGCTCCCGAAGGAACGGCCGCGCGGCCAAAAGACCCGTCGTCTGTTATTAAATCAACTTCAACGGTTGGGTTCCCTCTACTATCGAGGATTTGACGTGCATGAATTGCGGTAATTATTGACATTAGGCGGGTGTTTTAGCTTTGGATAAATTACTTAGAAATTGATCAAATAAATAACGTGAATCGTGAGGGCCAGGAGATGCTTCCGGGTGATATTGTACCGAGAAACAAGCCCGGTCTTTCATTTGCACTCCAGCAACGGTATCGTCATTGAGGTGGACGTGGGTGATTTCCAAGTTGTCATTTGCTTCCACGTCCTCTCTTTTAACCACGAAACCGTGATTCTGGGAAGTGATTTCACCTTTTCCGGTGATTAAGTTCTTGACGGGGTGGTTTATCCCTCGGTGCCCATTATGCATTTTATAAGTAGAAACGCCATTTGCCAGACACATTAATTGATGACCTAAGCAAATTCCAAAAACGGGTCTGCCATCATTGAGTACTTTTTGTACTTCGCTAATTTCAGAAGTCATTACTGATGGATCACCGGGTCCATTGGATATGAAGAATCCATCGGGCTGCCAAGCACTCATCTCGTCGTAAGACGAATTGGAGGGGAAAACTCGTAGATACATATTTCGGTCGGCCAAGCATTTTAGGATGCTCCGTTTAACGCCAACATCCAGAACGGCGACTTTAAAGTCCGCATTAGGGTCTCCAAAATCAAAGACTTCATCCGTGGTTACTTTGGACGAAAGTTCGAGCCCATCCATGGAAGGCACGTCCATCAGCTCCTTTTTCAGTTGCTCAATATTTTCTGTTTCGCTGGAAATAATCGCATTCATAGCTCCCTTGTCGCGAATATGGCGAACCAAAGCTCTGGTATCCACGTCACTTATAGCGATGATTCCATCTTTTTCGAGGAACTCTTCAAGACTGATATCAGAGGCCACACGGCTTGGGGTATAGGAGAAGTTCTTCACGATCAATCCGGCAATTTTGGCGCTTTGCGACTCGCTTTCATCTCCATTGGTACCGTAATTACCGATATGCGCATTAGTTGTAACCATCATTTGACCGTAATACGAAGGGTCCGTAAAAATCTCTTGATAGCCGGTCATTCCGGTATTAAAACAGATTTCCCCTGCGGCAGTTCCTTTCTTTCCAACGGCCTTCCCCCAAAACACAGTTCCATCTTGAAGGAGTAACACGGCGGGTGATTTAGTGTGGTATTTCATTGATTATTTGATATAAAAAAAAGGATAAAGCCAAAGCTCTATCCTTTTAAATTATTGAACAAGAAAAAAGTGAATCATTATTTTCCGGCTTTTTCCTCTTCTGTATTATCTACATCGTCAGATGAATCTTCAGATTTAGTCTCTTCCGCTTTCGCTTCGGTAGTTTCTTCCGCTGCCACCGCTTCCGCAGCTTCGTCAACTTGCGTTTCTGCCTCTACGGCAGGATTTGCAGTCTCCATTGATGCAGCAGTGGTTTTCTTACCGCCACGACGTGAACGTTTCTTTTTAGTTGGTTCATTCACTGAATAAAGCTCATTGAAATCCACCAACTCGATCAAACACATTTCGGCATTATCACCAAGACGATTTCCTGTACGAATGATACGAGTGTACCCTCCTGGGCGATTCCCAACTTTCACTGCAACTTCACGAAATAGCTCCGTTACTGCGTGTTTGTTCTTCAATTGACTAAATACAACACGACGAGAATGCGTGGTATCGTCCTTTGATTTAGTAATTAATGGTTCAATATATTTCCTCAATGCTTTAGCCTTAGCAACGGTAGTATTAATCCGTTTGTGCTCTATTAAGGAAGAGGCCATGTTTGCGAGCATTGCTTTTCTGTGCTCGGCTGTGCGGCCCAAGTGGTTCACCTTTTTTCCGTGTCTCATCTCTAACTGTTCTTTTCTCTAGAACAAGGAATTAATCCTTGTTCAATTTGTATTTAGCCACGTCCATTCCGAATTCCAATCCTTTCGTATGAACGAGTTCATCTAATTCGGTTAGACTTTTCTTTCCAAAGTTTCTGAATTTCATCAGATCGCTTTTGGTATATGTCACTAGCTCTCCCAATGTTTCCACTTCCGCTGCTTTTAAGCAGTTCAAAGCACGAACAGATAGGTCCATATCAACAAGCTTGGTCTTCAACAATTGACGCATGTGAAGTGATTCTTCATCATACTCCTCTGCACCTGTCGTTTCCTCATCTTCAAAAGTGAACTTATCGTCTGAGAACAACATGAAATGCTGAATAAGAATCTTCGCCGCATCGGTCAAAGCTTCCTTTGGATGTAATGAACCATCCGTTTCGATTTCGATCAATAATTTCTCAAAATCCGTCTTTTGCTCTACACGATAGTTCTCAATGCTGTAGCGTACATTTTTGATCGGAGTATAGATACTATCCATAAAGATCGTTCCTAAGGCTACAGAACTTTTCTTGTTCTCTTCAGCAGGAACGTATCCTCTTCCTTTCTCAATGCTAAGCTCCATTTCTAGCTTTACTCCTTTGTCCATGGTGCAAAGCACTAGGTCAGGATTTAAAACTTGAAAACCCGAAGTAAACTTACCCAAGTCTCCTGCTGTAAGTGCTTCTTGACCTGAGATAGACACATGAACAGATTCAGTATCAATTCCGTCAATTTGCTTTTTCAAGCGAACTTGCTTTAAGTTCAGAATGATTTCAGTTACATCTTCTACAACGCCTTTAATCGTTGAGAACTCATGATCGACGCCTTCAATTCTTACACTTGTAAAAGCATATCCTTCAAGACTACTCAAAAGAACTCTACGAAGCGCGTTACCAATAGTCAAACCATATCCGGGTTCCAACGGGCGGAACTCGAATTGTCCCTCCATATCGGTGGAGGTATTCATTATGACTTTATCAGGTTTTTGAAAATTCAGAATGGCCATATTTACTAGCGAGTTTTAATCAATGATTACTTAGAGTACAATTCGACGATGAGCTGCTCCTTGATGTTTTCAGGGATTTGCTCTCTTTCAGGAACAGCGAGGAATCTACCTTCCATCGTTTCTCCATTCCACTCGATCCACTCATATTGTGCCGCACGGTTATCTCTTAAAGCCTCTGTGATTACCACAAGACTCTTCGATTTTTCACGAACTCCAATGACATCACCAGCTTTAACACTAATGGATGGAATGTTCGCGATTTCACCATTTACAGTTATATGACGGTGATTTACCAATTGACGCGATTGTCTTCTAGAATTAGCTAATCCCATTCTATAAACAACATTGTCAAGACGTGCCTCGCACAACTGCAATAACACTTCACCGGTTACACCTTTACTACTACTTGCTTTCTTGAACATGTTCGAAAACTGACGTTCAAGAAGTCCGTATGTGTATTTTGCTTTTTGCTTTTCCATCAACTGGATTGCATATTCGCTCTTCTTTCCTCTACGCTTATTAACTCCGTGTTGTCCTGGAGGGTAATTGCGTTTTTCAAACGAACGATCGGGTCCGAAAATAGCCTCGCCAAAACGACGAGCAATTTTAGTTTTTGGTCCTCTGTATCTTGCCATGATTCTTTTGTTACTCTAAATTAAACACGTCTTCTCTTCGGAGGGCGACATCCGTTGTGTGGCATTGGAGTTACGTCAATAATTTCCGTAACATCAATACCGGCATTATGAATGGCGCGAATAGCAGACTCTCTACCATTCCCAGGACCCTTCACATATACCTTCACTTTTCTAAGTCCTGCCTCGCTTGCCTTTGCAGCGCAATCTTCAGCCGCTACTTGAGCCGCATAGGGAGTGTTCTTTTTAGAACCTCTAAAACCCATTTTTCCTGCTGAAGACCAAGAGATAACTTGACCTGTTTTGTTTGTCAAAGAGATAATGATGTTATTAAACGAGGCAGAAATATGCGCTTCGCCAATTGCATCAACTTTTACTTTGTTCTTTTTGACTTTTTTAGTCGTCTTTGCCATTAGACCTTAGATTTATTTCGTTGCTTTTTTCTTGTTAGCAACGGTTTTTCTTTTACCCTTTCTAGTACGCGAATTATTCTTGGTACGTTGCCCTCTAAGAGGTAACCCCGCACGGTGACGCTGACCGCGGTTACAACCGATGTCCATCAAACGCTTGATGTTTGTTTGAACTTCAGACCGCAATTCACCCTCTACCTTGTATTCTTCCGAAATAATATTTCGAATACTCGATAGTTGGTCATCGTCCCAGTCTTGAACTTTCGTATTAATATCTACTCCTGCTCGCTCAAGAATTTCTTGTGAGCGACTCGGACCAATTCCGAAGATGTAGGTTAGTCCAATAACCCCTCTTTTGTTTCTGGGTAAATCTACCCCTGCAATTCGTGCCATACTATTCTATTAATCACCTTCAAGGAATTACCCTTGACGCTGTTTGAATTTTGGATTCTTTTTGTTGATAACGTACAAACGCCCCTTTCTTCGGACAATCTTGCAGTCAGCACTTCTCTTTTTCAATGATGCTCTTACTTTCATTCTCTGCTTCTATTAGTACCTGTAGGTAATTCTTGCCTTGCTCAAATCATACGGCGACATCTCAAGTTTCACTTTATCACCAGGTAGAAGTTTTATGTAGTGCATGCGCATTTTTCCCGATATATGAGCTGTAACAACGTGTCCATTTTCCAACTCTACTCGGAACATTGCATTTGATAATGCCTCTACTATTGTTCCATCCTGTTCAATTGCCGCTTGCTTGGCCATATACTTTTTACTATTCTACTTATTAAATTGATGCTCCAGTGGTCGTTCTTCCCTTCAACCTTCCTGTTTTCATTAGCCCATCATAATGACGGTTTAATAAATAGGACTCTATTTGTTGAAGGGTGTCAAGTACAACCCCTACCATAATTAACAATGACGTTCCTCCGTAAAACTGAGAGAATTGTTGGTTAATCCCAGCTTGCATTGCAAATGCCGGTAGTATCGCAATTAATGCTAAAAAGATAGATCCTGGCAACGTAATTCTAGACATCACTGTATCCAAGAAATCAGCCGTATTACTTCCTGGCTTCACCCCTGGAATAAACCCACCGTTGCGTTTCATATCATCCGCCATTTGATTTGTATTCACCGTAATCGCCGTATAGAAATAGGTGAATATGATAATCATAATCGCGAAAGAAAAATTATACCAAAATCCCTGGAAGTTCGAGAATTCACTGATAAACCAGTTAGTCTCTCCACCCGCGAATCCGGCCAAAGTAATCGGTACGAACATTATTGCTTGTGCAAATATAATCGGCATTACTCCTGCAGCATTAACTTTAAGAGGCAAGTACTGACGTACTCCTCCTCCGTATTGTTTGTTTCCAACCACCTGTTTCGCATACTGCACGGGTACTCGTCGAACCCCTTGCACTAAGGCAACGGAGAACAGGATAACCACTAGTAAAATGACAATTTCAACAAGTAATACAACCAGTCCACCACCAGTGCTCTCCAATCTCGAAACAAATTCTTGTACGAATGATTGAGGTAAGCTAGCAATGATACCGATCATGATAATTAATGAGATACCATTTCCAATACCTCTATCTGTAATCTTCTCTCCCAACCACATGGTAAAGATGGTACCACTGATCAATAGAACCATACTGCTGAACCAGAACGTGCCCGGTCCTAATAAAAACGCAGATTCTGGCAGCTGAGCCTGAAGGTTAGCAATATAACCGGGAGCTTGAGCAGCTGTTATCAAAATAGTTAGGTAACGCGTGATTTGATTCACTTTACGACGTCCACTCTCTCCCTCTTTCTGTAACTTTTGGAGGTAAGGCACTGCCAATCCCATAAGTTGAATAACAATAGAAGCAGAAATGTAGGGCATAATACCCAAAGCCAAAATTGAGGCTTGAGCAAAGGCGCCTCCTGTAAACATGTTCAACAGGCCTAATAAACCACTTGAAGCCTGTTGCTGCAGAGCCTCCAATTGAGCAGGATCAATCCCAGGAAGCACAACATACGATCCCAAACGATAAACTAGTAAAAAGCCTAGCGTTGTAAGGATGCGGTTACGCAATTCCTCGATTTTCCAGATATTATTTATTGTTTCAATAAAATTCTTCATCGAGTTCTTCTTACAGGACAGTTACTGATCCACCCAACGCCTCAATAGCTTCAACAGCCGTAGCCGAAAATTTGTGTGCGGTTACATTCAATTTGGCTGTTAACGTTCCACGTCCCAAAATCTTAATTCGGTCGTTTTTACTAGCGAAGCCATTCTCTCTCAATGCATCGAAAGTCACGTCTCCCTTCACCTTCTTCTCGTCAACTAATCTTTGCAACGCATCGAGGTTCACCGCTACATATTCCACACGATTTGGACTCTTAAATCCAAATTTAGGAACTCGACGCTGCAAAGGCATTTGTCCACCTTCGAAACCAATTTTCTTGGAATAACCAGAACGAGACTTAGCCCCTTTGTGACCACGTCCAGAGGTGCCACCTTTCTTACTCCCTTCGCCGCGTCCAATACGACTTCCACTTTTCACAGAACCTTTAGCAGGTTGAAGATTACTTAAATCCATTATTCTTTCTTTTCGGCTATTACCTTAATTTCAATCTAAAACCTCGATCAGGTGGCCAACTTTAGCTACCATCCCTCGGATTTGCGGGTTATCCTCATGCTCAACTACTTGGTTCATTTTTTTGAAACCCAAGGCTTGCATGGTATCTTTTTGTCTTTGAGGTCGATTAATGATACTTCGAACCTGCTTTAGCTTAATCTTTGCCATTCTAATTTACTTGATGGTGATTAACCGTTAAATACTTTCTTTACTGGGATACCACGTTGAGCAGCTACGTCACTTGCATCTCTCAAGTTCAATAAGGCATCAAGTGTAGCTTTTACTGCGTTGTGTGGATTCGAAGATCCTTTGGACTTAGCCAAAACATCATGAACTCCGACCGACTCGAGAACAGCGCGCATTGCACCACCCGCGATCACTCCGGTACCATGTGCTGCAGGGCGGATAAAAACTCGTGCCCCTCCAAATTTTCCATTCTGCTCGTGAGGAATGGTTCCATTCACAAGTGGAATGCGCACCAAATTCTTCTTAGCATCCTCTATTCCCTTGGTAATTGCTTCGGAAACTTCTTTCGATTTTCCTAGACCCAGGCCTACAACCCCATTTTCATCTCCTACTACAACAATTGCGGAGAATCCAAATGTCCGTCCCCCTTTCGTTACTTTGGTAACCCTTTGAATTCCTACCAAGCGATCTTTTAACTCGATCCCCGTTGGTTTAACCCGCTTTACGTTTTTGTAATCCGTTAACATAACTTATTAAAATTTTAAGCCTCCTTCGCGGGCGCCCTCTGCTAATTGTTTCACTCTTCCATGGTACAAATAACCATTACGGTCAAAACTACAATCTGTAATTCCTTTTTCAGCAGCCTTTTCAGCTAGAGCTTTTCCAACTGCATGGGCCACTTCACTTTTGGTACCATCTGTACTCACACCCTTTTCCAAGGATGAAGCGCTAATCAATGTCTGACCAGCTAAATCATCAATAAGTTGAGCGTAAATCTCTTTGTTTGATCGGAAAATTGAGAGTCTCGGGCGTGTAACCGTACCCGTAACCTTTTTCCGTACACGCATTTTAATGCGGCTTCTTCTTTCAGCTTTTGTCAATGCCATAATTTCTATACTTATTAACCTGCAGCCTTACCTGCTTTACGGCGAATGTGTTCTCCTTCAAAACGAACTCCCTTTCCTTTGTACGGTTCTGGCTTGCGGAAAGATCTAATCTTCGCCGCTACCATTCCCAACAATTGGTTGTCATGGGAAGTCAAAATAACTTGTGGGTTCTTACCCTTATCAGCTTTCGTCTCTAATTTTACTTCCGAAGGTATTTCGAAAATAATGTTGTGACTAAATCCTAAAGCCAAATCCAATTTTTGACCTTGATTGGCCGCTCTATAACCTACACCGACCAATTCTAATCTTTTCTCGAATCCGTCCGTGACCCCTTTGATCATATTGCTCACTAAAGATCTGTTCGTTCCGTGCAAGGCTTTCAATTCTTTCGAATCATTCGCTCTTGTCAATTCAACAATCCCATCTTCAATAATCAAGGCAATTCCATCATTCAAAGTGTGAACGAGCTCACCTTTTGGGCCTTTAACCGTTACGGTTTGACCTTCGATCTTCAATTCCGCTCCTTTTGGAACTTCTATTGGGTTTTTTCCTATTCGTGACATCCTAATCTCTTCTTATTTCGATTAATAGACGTAGCATAAAACTTCGCCACCCACATTTTCTTGACGTGCCTTCTTGTCTGTCATAACCCCATTCGATGTGGATACAATAGCAATTCCCAAGCCATTCAAAACTCTTGGTAGTTCACCAGCACTTTTATATTGACGTAAACCTGGTCGGCTCACGCGCTCCATTTTTTTGATTGCCGGCATCTTGGTACGTGCATTGTATTTCAATGCAACCTTAAGAATACCTTGCTTATCGTCCTCTTCCATTCTAAAGTCGCGAATGTATCCTTGATCTTTTAGGATCTTGGCCATTTCAACTTTCATTTTAGAAGAAGGCACTTCCACAACTTTGTGGCCAGCCATCAACGCATTACGCATGCGTGTTAAAAAATCTGCAATAGGATCTGTCGTCATCTCTACTTATTCTAATATTTTACCAACTGGCCTTTTTGACACCTGGGATCAAACCTTGATTCGCCATTTCACGAAAAGTTACACGAGAAATACCAAACTGGCGCATATACCCTTTTGGACGTCCGGTTAACTTACAACGATTGTGAAGACGCACTGGACTTGCATTCTTAGGAAGCTTTTGTAATGCTTCATAATCTCCTGCTTCTTTTAACTCTTTACGCTTGGCAGCAAATTTGTCTACTAGCGCTTGACGTTTGCGCTCACGCGCTTTCATTGATTCCTTAGCCATGTCTTATTTTTTAAATGGAATTCCAAATTCCTGCAACAAAGCTTTCGCTTCTGCATCTGTTTCAGCGGATGTCACAAAGGTGATATCCATACCCGAAATTCTATTCACTTTGTCAATATTGATCTCCGGAAATATGATCTGTTCCGTAATTCCAACCGTACAATTTCCACGCCCGTCAAATCCTTCAGTAACTCCGCGAAAATCGCGAATGCGCGGAAGAGATGCTACGATTAAACGCTCAAGGAATTCGTACATACGATCACCTCGTAATGTAACGCGGGCTCCGATAGGCATTCCTTTTCTCAGCTTAAAATTGGAAATATCTTTTTTGGATTTGGTCGACACTGCCTTTTGACCGGCAATCATCGTCATTTCTTCCAAAGCAGATTCCATTAATCGCTTGTCAGCAACTGCATCACCTACTCCTTGACTTAAGACAATTTTCTTAAGTTTTGGAACACGCATGATGTTCTTGTAGCCAAACTGCTCCGTCAATGCAGCAGTAATACGATCCGAATACTCGGATTTTAATCTTGGTGTGTAATCGCTCATTTTATTACCTCCCCTGAATTTTTCGAATATCTCTCAAGTTTCCCGTCATCGTTCAAACGACGTCCAATTCTTGTTGGCTCACCCGATTTCGGATCTAAAACCATCAAATTAGAAATATGAATAGGTGCTTCTTCTTTTGTAATCCCTCCTTGAGGGTTTGCTGCGCTCGGCTTAACGTGCTTGGTAACAACGTTTACACCTTCTACAATCGCTCTGTTCTTAGAAGGAAATACCTCTAGAACTTTGCCTTCATCACCTTTGTTTTCACCGGCAATGACCTGAACGCTATCTCCTTTCTTTATATGTAACTTAGACATCTTCGTTCTTTTTAAAGTACCTCTGGGGCCAATGAAACAATCTTCATGTATTGCTTATCGCGCAATTCACGCGCTACTGGACCAAAAACACGTGTACCACGCATCTCACCAGTAGTACTCAATAACACACATGCATTATCATCAAATCGGATATACGATCCATCCGGACGTCTTACCTCTTTGCGTGTACGCACTACAACTGCGCGAGATACTTGTCCTTTCTTGACGCTACCAGAAGGAAGAGCTTCCTTAATGGTAACAACAATGTTATCTCCTACAGAAGCATATCTTCTTTTGGTTCCACCTAACACACGAATACACAAAACTTCTTTTGCCCCAGTATTGTCCGCAACTCTGAGACGAGATTCTTGCTGTAACATTATTTTGCTCTTTCAATAATTTCTACTAAACGCCAGTTTTTGTTCTTACTCATTGGACGGATTTCCATGATGCGTACGGTATCACCGATATTGCAGTCATTCTTTTCGTCATGAACCATGAACTTAGACGTTTTCTTTACAAACTTCCCGTACATCGGGTGTTTTACTTTACGCTCGATCATAACTACAATGGACTTATCCATTTTGTCGCTCGTTACGATACCAATACGTTCTTTTCTAAGATTTCTTGTCGCTTCCATTTGACCCTATTAATTCGATGCTGATTCAGCATTACGCTTTGTCAACTCAGTGCTTAAACGCGCTATTGATCTTCTGATGCTTTTCAGCTCCATAGGGTTCTCGAGTTGAGAAACCGCATGACTCATTTTCATCCCAGACAAACGCTCTTTTTCCTCCCCAATCTTTTCGATTAGTTCTGCCGTAGACATTTCTATTACAACTGACTGCTTCATCTCTTCTTCTTTTTATTCCCCGTTAAAATCACGGCGAACTACGAATTTTGTTGTTATTGGCAATTTCTGAGCTGCTAAACGCAGAGCTTCTTTTGCAACCTCAGGAGAAACGCCATCCAATTCGAACAACATTCTACCCGGTCTTACCACAGCAGCCCAATATTCAGGAGCTCCCTTACCTTTACCCATACGAACCTCAGCAGGCTTTTTCGTAATTGGCTTGTCCGGGAAAATGCGGATCCATAATTGTCCCTCTCTTTTCATGTATCTAGTAGCGGCAATACGCGCTGCCTCTATTTGACGAGAAGTCATCCAGCATTCCTCCATTGCCTTGATACCAAAGGTTCCAAATGCCAACTGATTCCCTCGTTGAGCATTACCTTTCATTCGTCCCTTCTGGACGCGGCGAAATTTTGTTCTTTTCGGCTGTAACATTTCTTGTTATTCTTTGATCCCGATTCTTATTTCTTTCTTCTACGCGTTGGACGTCCACCGCCACGGTTACCACCACCTTGTGGCGTTTTTCCCGCTTTCTGACCAAGGACATTTGAAAGGTCTCTCTTTCCGTAAACCTCTCCCTTCATAATCCAAACTTTAACACCTAAACGACCATAAGTACTATGTGCTTCGACTAAGGCGTAATCAATATCCGCTCTAAACGTATGTAAAGGAGTTCTTCCGTCCTTAAACATTTCCGTACGCGCCATTTCCGCTCCGTTCAATCGACCTGCGATTTGAACTTTAATTCCTTCGGCACCCATTCTCATAGCTGCTGCAATGGCCATTTTCGTAGCTCTTCTGTACGAGATACGGCCTTCAATTTGGCGCGCAATACTCGCTGCAACTAGATAGGCATCTAATTCAGGGCGCTTAATTTCAAAGATGTTGATCTGTACTTCCTTCTTGGTAAGCTTCTTCAACTCCTCTTTCAACTTGTCCACTTCTTGACCACCTTTTCCAATGATGATTCCCGGACGAGCTGTCGTTATAGTTACCGTTACCAATTTTAAAGTACGCTCGATGATAATTCTAGAAACACTTGCTTTCGATAAACGCGCATGCAAGTAGTTACGAATTCCTTTATCTTCCGCTAGCTTATCACCGTAATCGTTCCCTCCGTACCAGTTAGATTCCCAACCGCGGATAATTCCAAGTCTGTTTCCAATAGGATTAGTCTTCTGTCCCATAATTCTCTTATTCTTCGGTATTTTGTCTGGTATCTAAGACCATAGTGACGTGGTTCGAACGTTTGCGGATTCTATGTGCTCTTCCTTGAGGTGCTGGCTGAAGACGCTTCAACATTCTCGCACTATCAACATATACCTCTTTTATGAAAAGGCCTGAGTCGACATCAAAAGTAGAGTCAAATTTCACTTCCCAGTTAGCAATAGCACTTTGAAGTAATTTCTCCATGCGCTGAGCTGCATCTTTCTGGCTAAATTTTAAAACGAAAAGCGCTTTGTCCGCATCCATTCCGCGAATCATATCCGCAACCAACCGCATCTTACGAGGCGAAGTTGGACAGTTGCGCAATTTTGCGAAAGCAATTTTCTTCTTTGCTTCTTTGCGCGCTTCCGCTACATTGTGTTTTCTAGAGCCCATGATTAATCCTTTCTTAGACTATTATCTTTTTCCTTTATCCTTTCTATTTCCTCCATGACCTCTAAATGTGCGCGTTAATGCGAATTCACCTAGTTTGTGGCCCACCATGTTTTCTGTTACATAAACAGGAACAAATTGTCTTCCGTTATGCACCGCGATCGTCGCCCCAACAAAGTCAGGAGTAATCATCGAAGCACGAGACCAGGTCTTAATAACCCCTTTCTTCCCGTTCTCAGCTTGTGCTAGTACTTTCTTTTCTAGCTTATAGTGGACAAATGGTCCTTTCTTGAGAGATCTTGCCATGACTAATTATTATTTCTTTCTGCGTTCAATGATGTAACGATTACTCGCTTTCTTCTTGGCACGCGTTTTAAATCCTTTAGCTGGTACGCCATTACGCGATCTTGGATGACCTCCAGACTGGCGGCCTTCACCACCACCCATTGGGTGATCTACCGGGTTCATCGCAACTCCACGTGTACGTGGACGTCTTCCCAACCAACGCTTACGACCTGCTTTACCCAAACGCTCCAAGGCGTGGTCACTATTTGATACCACTCCGATAGTCGCCATGCACGTCACTAAAATCATTCTGGTTTCTCCAGAAGGCATTTTCAAGACAGCATACTTTCCTTCACGAGCGGCAAGCTGAGCATACGTTCCGGCACTACGCGCCATCATACCCCCTTGACCAGGTCTCAATTCAATATTGTGTACGATCGTACCCAATGGAATGTCGCTTAGAAATAATGTGTTCCCCACATTAATCGGAGCATCTTTACCGGCAATTACTTCTTGCCCAACTTCTAAACCGTTTGGTGCCAGGATGTACCTTTTTTCACCATCTACGTAATTGATCAAAGCAATACGAGCGCTTCTATTCGGATCATACTCCAATGAAGCTACCTTTCCAGGTACTCCTTGCTTGTCGCGTTTGAAGTCAATCTCGCGATAACGTTTCTTGTGACCACCACCAACGTGGCGCATGGTCATCTTTCCTGTATTGTTACGACCACCTGATTTCGACTTACCTTTTGTAAGTGATTTTTCTGGTTTATCCGTTGTTACATTTTCGAAATTATTCGCAAATCGAAAACGCTGTCCCGGAGTTATTGGTCTAAGTCTTTTTACAGCCATTTCTCTTAGATATTGCTATAAAAATCAATCATATCTCCTTCAGCGACAGATACAATTGCTTTTTTATAAGAGTTCGTTTTTCCTTCGATCATTCCCCCTTTGGTATAGCGAGATTTACTCTTTCCAGAGTAATTTACAGTACGTACAGCCGTTACAGACACACCGTACTTCTCTTCAATCGCCTTTTTGATCTCGACCTTGTTCGATCCTTTGACAACCAAAAAACCATAGTGGTTTAAGTCCTCAGAAAGGCTGGTCATTTTTTCCGTTATAATCGGCTTGATCAATACACTCATGATTTCTGATCGATTAAAAGAGATTCTATTTTCTCTACTGAACCTTCGGTTAAAATTAGCTTATTTGCCCCTAAAGTTTTGTAAGTGTTTAGTTCTGAGGCTGTTACGACCTCGACACCCTTCAAATTTCGGGAGGACAAATATACGTTTTTATTTGGCTCAGCTAGAACGAATAGCGATTTTTTCACGTCGAGGGATAAAGCTTCCATCAAACTTGAAAAATCTTTCGTTTTAGGCGTATCAAAAGTGAAGTCCTCAAGAACAACAATATTGGCATCCTTCGCCTTGTAACTCAAGGCCGAAACCCGAGCCAAACGCTTTACTTTTTTATTCAGCTTAATACCGTAATTTCTAGGTTGTGGACCGAATACACGACCTCCACCTCTAAAAATCGGCGACTTAATGCTACCCGCACGTGCCGTACCGGTACCTTTTTGCTTTTTGATCTTTCTGGTACTACCCGCGATCTCGCCACGCTCCTTACTCTTGTGCGTACCTTGGCGTTGGTTTGCCAAATACTGCTTCACATCCAAGTAAATAGCGTGATCGTTTGGCTCTACACCAAAAATGGACTTATTGAGCTTTACCTTTCGCCCAGTCTCCTTTCCGTTTTTATCTAATACTGCTATATTCATTACTTACGAATGATTAAGTCGGCGTTTTTAGGACCAGAAACGGAACCTTTAACTACCATGATATTCTTTTCCGGAACAATCTTCAAAATCTGAAGATTTTCGATGGTTACACGCTCATCACCCATTTGGCCCGCCATCTTCATTCCTTTGAAAACACGTGCTGGGTATGAAGCAGCTCCAATAGAACCCGGTGCTCTTTCACGATTGTGTTGACCGTGTGTTCTTTGTCCAACACCACCAAATCCGTGACGCTTTACAACCCCCTGGAAACCTTTACCTTTTGATTTACTCGTAACATGCACGAATTCACCCTCAGCAAACATATCCACAGTAACGACATCTCCTAAATTCATTTCCTGAGGAAAATCTTTACGAAACTCTACTACTTTACGTTTTGGGGTAGTACCCGCTTTCTTGAAATGACCCACCAATGGTGAACCTGCACTTTTAGTCGTACGCTCGCCAAAACCTAATTGAACAGCACTGTAGCCGTCTTTCTCTACCGTTTTAACCTGCGAAACAACACAAGGCCCAGCCTCAATAACCGTACAAGCATGGTTCTTTCCCTGCTCATCGAAGATGCTGGTCATCCCGATTTTTTTTCCAATAATCCCTGACATCTGGAATCCTTTTTTAAATTATCACACTTTGATTTCAACTTCAACTCCACTCGGCAATTCGAGTTTCATCAAAGCATCAATCGTTTTTGACGATGAACTGTAAATGTCCAATAAGCGCTTAAAAGAGCTTAGTTGGAATTGCTCACGAGATTTCTTGTTCACGTGAGGTGAGCGCAATACAGTAAAAATGCGCTTTTGGGTCGGCAGCGGGATGGGACCATTAACGATCGCACCCGTACTCTTCACCGTCTTTACAATCTTTTCAGCTGACTTGTCAACTAAATTATGATCGTAGGATTTTAACTTGATTCTAATTTTCTGGCTCATCTTATAGACTTTATTAAGCAGTCTGTGCTTTACCTTTAACTTTTGCTATAACTTCTTCTGCTACGTTGTTAGGAGCTGGTGCATAATGACCAAATTCCATCGTTGAAGTAGCGCGACCTGAAGTAATCGTACGAAGATCTGTTACGTACCCAAACATTTCTGAAAGTGGCACATCCGCCTTGATTACCTGGGCACCGGCGCGTGAATCCATACCGGAGACCTGACCACGACGACGATTCAAATCACCTACAACATCACCCATGTTTTCTTCAGGAGTAACAACTTCTACTTTCATGATTGGTTCCAACAATTGTGGACCTGCCTTTTTGGTGGCATCACGGAAAGCCATTTTTGCAGCCAACTCGAACGATAACTGATCTGAATCCACCGGGTGGAACGATCCGTCACGTAAAGTCACCTTCATGCTGTCAATTTCATATCCGGCCAAAGGACCGTTTTTCATTGAGTCAGCAAAACCTTTCTGAACACTTGGAATAAATTCTTTAGGAATGTTTCCACCCTTTACATTGTCAATGAATTCCAATCCTGCTTTCGTTTCATCTTCAACAGGCTCAATAGTAATCTGAATATCCGCGAATTTTCCACGTCCACCCGTTTGCTTTTTGTACACTTCACGGTGCTCTACAACGCCCGTAATAGACTCTTTGTACTGCACTTGAGGTTGACCTTGATTAAGCTCAACTTTAAACTCACGACGCATACGGTCTACAATAATATCTAGGTGAAGCTCACCCATACCGCTAATTACAGTCTGGCCTGAATCTTCGTCCGTTTGTACACGGAATGTTGGATCCTCTTCAGATAACTTCGCCAACGCCTGTCCCATTTTATCAACATCCGCCTGAGTTTTCGGCTCAACCGCAACACCAATTACTGGTTCTGGGAAAGTCATTGATTCTAGTACAATAGGTTTCTTCTCGTCACATAGAGTATCCCCTGTGCGAATATCTTTGAAACCAACACCTGCACCAATATCTCCGGCTCCAATCAAATCAATTGGGTTTTGTTTGTTCGAGTGCATTTGGAACAAACGTGAAATACGCTCTTTCTTAGTCGTACGTGTATTGTATACGTATGATCCCGCAGGCAATTCTCCTGAATAAACACGGAAGAAGCACAAACGTCCAACAAAAGGATCCGTTGCAATTTTAAAAGCTAAAGCTGCAAACGGCTCGTCTGTATTAGGACGGCGCAATTCTTCTTCGTCTGTATCTGGATTCATACCCGAGATAGCCTCAACATCCATCGGAGAAGGCAAGTAGCTCATTACAGCATCCAAAACCGTTTGAACACCTTTATTCTTAAATGCACTACCACACAACATCGGCGTGATGGTCATATCAATGGTCGCTTTGCGAATCGCGTTCACCATTTCCTCTTGGGTAATGCTATCTGGATCCTCAAAGAATTTTTCCATTAAGGCATCGTCGTATTCCGCTACCGCTTCAACCAGCTTTTCGCGCCACTCGGCTACTGTTGAAACTAAATCTTCAGGAATATCAACAACCTTATAAGTACTGCCCATATTTTCTTCATCCCAAATGATTGCTTCATTCGTGATCAAATCGACAACACCTTTAAAATCTGATTCAGCACCAATAGGTACTTGTAATGGGATAGGATTTCCGTGCAAACGCTCGCCTACTTGAGCCACTACATTGAAAAAGTCTGCACCCGATCGGTCCATTTTGTTCACAAAACCAATACGAGGAACTTTGTACTTGTCCGCTTGACGCCATACCGTTTCCGACTGAGGCTCAACACCACCTACAGCACAGAACAATGCTACCGCACCATCTAAAACACGCAAAGAACGCTCAACTTCAACAGTGAAGTCAACGTGTCCTGGTGTGTCAATAATGTTGATTTTATATTCTTTCGAAGTATCGATTGGCTCTCCTTGAACGGTTGGAAATTTCCAGAAGCAGGTTGTTGCAGCGGAAGTAATTGTGATACCGCGCTCTTGTTCTTGCTCCATCCAGTCCATTGTAGCGGCACCATCGTGTACCTCTCCAATCTTATGACTTACTCCAGTATAATAAAGTACGCGCTCGGTAGTCGTTGTTTTACCAGCATCAATATGGGCCATAATCCCAATATTTCGTACAAAGCGGAGGTCTTGTTTCTTTGCCATGGCTTAGTTGAGTGTCTTTCGTTTATTAGAATCGGAAATGAGAAAATGCCTTATTCGCTTCAGCCATACGGTGTGTATCCTGACGCTTCTTCACTGCTGAACCTTCTTCTTTAGCTGCAGCCAAAACTTCATTCGCCAAGCGCTGCGCCATAGTTTTCTCGTTGCGTGAGCGGCTGTAACTAATCAACCACTTCATCGCCATACTGATCTTGCGATCTGGGCGAATCTGCATTGGAATTTGAAAGGTAGCACCCCCAACACGGCGGCTACGCACTTCAACATGAGGCATAACATTCGTCAAAGCCTCTTTCCAAGTTTCTAAACCACCGTTTTCAGATTTAGCTTCTACTAAATCCATTGCTTCGTAAAAGATATCAAAGGCAACACTTTTCTTGCCATCTAACATCATGTTGTTTACAAAACGCGTTACCATCGGATCCTGAAATTTAGGATCTGGAAGTAACTCTCTTTTTTTCGATTTTGCTTTTCTCATCGTCTAGACTGTTATCGCAAATTATTTCTTAGGACGCTTCGCGCCGTATTTTGATCTGCGCTGTAAACGCCCTTCTACACCAGCTGTATCTAATGCTCCACGCACGATGTGATATCGTACCCCCGGAAGATCTTTTACACGACCACCA
>ENA-OUOG01001023-OUOG01001023.1-marine-metagenome-genome-assembly--contig:-NODE-1023-length-33928-cov-4.738856_pt1 | contig 33928 bp, 26 predicted proteins | sample MGYA00248635_ERZ508505 | MGnify/ENA primary metagenome ERZ508505 (study PRJEB26176, sample SAMN06267871) | marine metagenome | isolation source: Saanich Inlet, British Columbia, Canada | place: Pacific... | reverse complement strand
ACCTCCAGCAATTGTAGCCATTCCTCCTGTCATTAGACACATCAATTCAGACTTTGTCATTTTTTCTAAATAGGGTCTTACCAAAAAAGGTGCTTCTGTTTGTCCCAAGAAAATATTACCTGCTGCAGCTAAACTTTCTGCTCCAGATAATTTCATGAATCTGCGCATGAGCCAGGCAAATATGTACACTACTTTCTGTAATATTCCTAGGTAATACAGCATACTCATTAAAGCCGAGAAAAAGATGATTGTAGGCAGGATTTTAAAAGCGAAATTTTGAAGCGGTCCTTGAATTTCTCCTGTTCCAAATTGTCCAAAAACGAAGTTTGCTCCGGCATCTGTAAATCCAATAATTCTCATGAAACCTGCGCTGAGTGCATCAAAAAATGAAGCAACAAAGGGAACGTATAAAACTGCCAAAGCAAGAATTAATTGCAGTCCAAGTCCTTTTCCGACAAGGCTCCAGTTGATTGCTTTTTTATTCGAACTAAATAAAAAAGTAATGAAAATTAATACCAAAATCCCTAATAAACCTCTTGTTACGGAGTAGAAAGAAATACTGGTTGGGATAATTTTTGATTGGTACACAAACGGAAGAATAAGAATGGTAGGGTCTTGTCCTGTTCCTTCGTAAACCAAAGTCAGCTTGTTGCCCGAAATTTCGTTAATTAAATAACGTTGCTGAATTTCTTTAGTTTTAAATTTTCCGTCTTTCAGAGTCGCAACGTTGTCATTTTCTTTGAAATAATAAACCGTTGTTTTTCCTTCTTCGTCATAGCTCTGAGAAATAGAGTCAATGTCTGTTTCTATTCGCTGCAATGGGAAATTGAGCAAAAGTTCATTGCTGTCAACAATTTCCCAAGTTCCAATATCTTTACGGCCATTTATTTCCCATTTAAAACTGTGTTTATTTTTGTCGTCCGTTAAGTCGATGTCAAATTTTATGTACGATCCAGAATCAATTTGTTCGGTGCCATTGGCAATATCGTATGCCCAAGTTCTTACAAGCCTTTGCTCGATAGAGGTTTCTTGCTTAGTACATGAAAAAACCAGAAAAACCGAAAATAGTAAAGCCGTGTATCGAATCAATTTTCTCATGAAATTTGTATAAAAATGGGGGTTAGTTTCTACTGTTTATTTGATCTCTCAGCTTCGAGGCACGTTCATAATCTTCTGACTCAATAGCTTCTTCTAGTTCTTTTTCCAATTCTTCAATTGACTTAATGGGTTCAGAAACAGAATCAGAGATTTCGATAGGAGCAGAGTTAGAGTCAAGGTTTTCTGTGTTTTCAGCTTCTTCATTTTCTTCGCTGTCATCATCCAGAATAATGCCTGCAGAGTTCAAAATAAATTCATAAGTAAAAATAGGACAGGTAAATCTGACTGCAATTGCTACCGCATCTGATGTACGTGAATCAATTTCAATTGAGTTCCCTTCTTTGTTTCTACAAATTAATTTTGAAAAAAATATTCCTTCTATCAAGTTGTATATGATTACTTCTTGAATTGTAAACTCGAATTCCTCGGCAAATGATTTGAATAAATCATGCGTCAAAGGTCTGCTTGGTGTCATTCCTTCTAGCTCAATTGCAATAGCTTGAGCTTCGGTTCCACCAATGATGATGGGGAGTCTTCGGTTTCCATTTGCCTCATTAAAAACAAGGGCATAAGCTCCGCTTTGAGTATGGCTGTATGATAATCCTGCTATTTCAAGTTCTACTTTTTTCATTGGCTTTTCAGCTAAATTAGTGCCGATTTAAGGTCGTAAAGTTACGATAAATCAACACCAATACAAAAGCAATTTTATTTAGTCTATTCAATCGGTTATAAATTCTTATATTTGATTGTTTCACAAACTATTTTTAATGGAAAATAATTCTTACAAAACAATGCATCCAAACCTTCTCAAATCTATGCTTGTGAAAAGGATAGGTTTTATCCTTGTCCTTGCGATTACGGGTTCTTTGGTTTATTATTTTCAAACCAAAATTCAGTTTAGTTTACTCGGATTGTCTCTTTTTTATTCAGGAGTTTTTCTGTTAGCTTTAGCTCTTGTTTTTCTTGCCAAAGCCTATTTTAGAAGGAAAAAATTTAAGATTGCAGAAAAGAATATCTCTTATCAAGAAGGGATTCTTTATCAGAAAGAGACTTTAGTTCCTTTTGCTCGAATCCAGCATATAGAGATAGATGAAGGTCCGCTTGAACGGTTTTTTAGCATTGCTACTTTAAGCATTTACACGGCAGGTGACAGCGGAAGAGATCTGAAAATTAGCGGTTTGGAACTAATGAAAGCGCAGGAAATTAAATCATTTATTTCTAATTACATCAAGGATGAATAATTTTTCATTTCAAGAATTTAGCAGGCAATCACCGAAGGGAATAATTATAAATTACGGAGTTCTTTTGTATAAAATGGTTAAATCTTTTTGGGTGTTTATTCCCATTTTGTTTTCCAAAAATATCGAGAATAAGATGAGTTATTTGTTCTCAGTTATTGGTGGCTTGGTTCTTTTGCTGTTGATTGTTGCTGTTGTACAATTTATCTATTTTAAGTTCAAAATAGAAGGCGATCAGTTTATTCTTAATAAAGGAATGGTTTTCAAAAAGAAGACGGCTATCCCAATTGAGAGAATACAGTCTGTCAATTTTAAACAGAATATAGTACATCAGCTTATAAATGTTACTCAAGTAGAAATTCAAACTGCTGGAGCCAAAGATGTGGAGGTTTCGATAAAGGCAGTTTCGAGAGAATTGGCAGAAGCATTGAAGAAAAAACTGCAAAATGACAATGAAATAGAAGAAGAAGTTGAGATAGAGGTGAAAGAAGATTCTGCCAGACTTATCTATTCTTTGAGCCTTTTGGAGTTATTTAAAGTAAGTTTTTCAGAGAACCATTTGAGGAGCTTTTTTTGGATTTTGGCGATTACATTTTCTTTTGGGTATCAATTGGAGGATATTGTAAATGATTGGAATTTTGCTGATGAAATGATTCAGTTTGTTGTGCTGAACAAAGAGGAAATCACAGGAAGTTTGTTAGCCTTGTTTGTCTTATTCGTAGTAGGGATTTTAATCTCTGTAGTTGTTTCTTTTGTTAGAGTTTTCTTGAGGCATTTTGACCAAAAAGTTGTGTATAAAAATGATGGGATTCAGGTAAGCGAAGGTTTGTTTACAAAGCGAGAAGATATTCTTAAGATTCAAAAAATACAATACGCAGTACAAGTTACTAATCCCGTGAAAAAAGCAATGGGAATTGGAACCGTGAGAATAAGGCAGGCGGGAAGTGGGAAGGTTAAGAAAAAGAAACTAGTGGAATTGGTGGGAGTAAAAGAACATTTTCAAAAGGAATTGAATGCTTTGTTTTTTAGTTACGAAGCACGACCCAATGCCCTTTGTTTCAGGCCAGCTCTCTATTATTTGTTCAAAATGTTTGTGAGGTCAGCATTTTTTGTAGCGTTGGTTAATGTAGTTTTTTATTTCAATGCATTTTCTTTGTTGGAGTTTATTGTGTTGAATTTGGTGCTATTGCCATTGTCAATTTATTTAGTCTTATTGAAGTACGAAAAAACGTATTTCACCTTTCAAGAAGGTAAATTGATTTTGGGAGATGGGAAAATTAGCACAGTAACCACACTCATTGAATATTTCAAAACACAAAATGTTTTGTTGCAGCAATCCATTATCCAAAAGAAAAGGGGAGTAGCTACACTGAAGCTTCAAACGGCTAGTGGGGTTATCAAGCTTCCTTGTCTGCGATTGGATGAGGCTCATTCCATTAAGAATATTTTAATTCAAGAAATGGAGGAAAACAAAAGAGATTGGATATAGGGAGTGTGGTGTTTAAGTCATTCTTCGACACGCTTTCGTTCAATAAATCCAATTTTCCCATCGTCCTCGGGACAATCTGATAAATTTTAATCCCTATAATGTTGTAAATACTCAGGATTAAGGAGTGTATTTATAATTTTTTATCGAGTCTTAGGTTCAACTTGTTTTAGTATCTCACATAGAAATTTCACATTGATTGCTCCTATTTTATTTCAATGAATCAATTTCAGTGTGACATATGAAAAATAGATGGCGTGTTTTTAGAAATTGATGCCACAAAAAAAAACACTCTCAGGAAACTGAGAGTGTTTAAAATTGATTAATTATCTAACTTCTACAAATTAGCCGCTTTTACAGCTGCTGTTAATCTTGGCAATACTTCAAAAGCATCTCCAACAATTCCATAATCGGCTGCCTTAAAGAATGGGGCTTCAGGATCTGTGTTGATTACCACAATCACTTTACTTCCATTTACTCCTGCAAGGTGTTGAATTGCTCCAGAAATTCCTGCTGCGATATATAAGTTTGGTCTGATGGCTACTCCAGTTTGTCCTACGTGCTCGTGGTGAGGTCTCCAATCCGAATCTGATACTGGACGAGAACAAGCAGTTGCAGCTCCAAGAGCTTTTGCCAAATCTTCTACAATTCCCCAGTTTTCTGGTCCTTTTAGTCCTCTACCAGCCGAAACAACAAGCTCTGCTTCGGGCAATGCGATGTCTCCAGATTGCTCTACTTTACTTTTTATCACAATTTTAGCAGCTCCCAAATCTGTGCTGCTTGCAACAACTTCTGCACTTCCTTCACCAGCCACTGGCTGCAATGAATTAGGCAATACCGAAATTACTTTTGTTGCCGAGTTTATCTTTACGTTGCTAAACGCTTTTCCCGAAAAAGCATTTACTTTTACAACAAAATCATTGGTAGGCAAAGCGATAGCGCCAGAAACAATTCCCGCCTCTAGTCTTACAGCCACTCTTGGTGCAATTGCTTTTCCATTCAAATCTTGAGAAAACACAATTACATTAGCTCCATTTTCTTTAGCAGTTTCTGCAACTAATTTTGTTAGTTGCTGGCTGTCTAAATCTGTTCCGTTAATAGAAATTACCTTTTTAGCTCCAAATTGACCTAAGGCGCTCAACGTATCATTGTCCGAGTTTCCTGCTGTAACTACAATTGTTTCTGTTCCTTGTTCAGCTGCTATTTTACTTCCGTAAAATACTGCTTCTTTGGCGTTTTTTGCAACACCATTTATTGAATCTATATATACTAATACTGACATATTCTTAAATTACTTTTGCTTCGTTATGTAATAATGCTACTAATTCGTCCATGTTGTTTGGGTCAATCATTTTAACCCCACCTTTTGCTGGTGGCATTTCATAATTCACTGTGCTTGTCATGGTTTCAACTGCTGCTGGCGCAACTACTGTAAGTGGTTTCGACCTTGCAGCCATAATTCCTCTCATGTTTGGAATTCGTTGTTCTGCCATTCCTTTTGCTGCCGAAATTACCAATGGAAGATTCCCTTCAACCAATTCGTCACCTCCTTTAGCATCTCTGTGAATAGAAGCAATAGTTCCTGCGATTTCCAATTTAGTTGCCAGTGATACGAAAGGTAGATCGAGCATTTCTGCGACCATTCCACCCACTTGTGCTCCGTTGTATTCAATAGTTTCTTTTCCAAGAAGTACCAAGTCAAAGGCTTCGTTTTTTGCGTATTCAGCAATTTGTTTTGCAACAAAATAGGCATCAATTGCTTCTGCGTCAATTCTTACTGCGGCATCTGCTCCAATTGCTAGGGCTTTTCTTATTGTAGGCTCGTCAGCTGATGTTCCTACCGTGATAGTAGTTACAGAACCTCCGTTAGCTTCTTTTAGTTCTATTCCTCTTACCAGTGCGTACCACTCATCATAAGGATTGATAATGTACTGTACTCCAGCTTCATCAAATTTTGTATTGTTATCCGTAAACCCAATTTTTGAGGTTGTATCCGGTGCTTTGCTTATGCAAACTAATATTTTCATAAGGATATTGTTATGGTTGTTATATTTTTTTCCGGTTCAAATTTAAGAATAAAATATATAAAAAGACATGGTATGCATGCATAATAAAATTGCATTTTTTGAATTTATTGAAGTGATATTTTTTTAAACAGAAAAAACGATAAAAACATAAGACAAATAAAAAATAGTATTCCTATCTTTGGAATTATTTTTACAATAACCCATAAACTGAATAGATGAGAACAGTTCAATTTAGAGAAGCACTTCGTGAAGCGATGAACGAGGAAATGAGAAGAGACAAGAGTGTTTTCTTACTAGGAGAAGAAGTTGCGGAATACAACGGAGCTTATAAAGTAAGTCAAGGAATGTTGGATGAATTTGGTCCAGAGCGAGTAATAGACACTCCAATTGCAGAGCTTGGTTTTGCTGGTATCGCAGTGGGTGCAGCCATGAATGGTTTGAGACCAATAGTAGAGTTTATGACTTGGAATTTTGCGATTCTTGCTGCTGATCAGATCATAAACAGTGCAGCGAAAATGTTGCAAATGAGTGGAGGGCAAATCAATGTGCCAATCGTATTTAGAGGTGGAAACGGAACTGCTGGACAACTGGCAGCTACTCACTCTCAGAGTTTTGAAGCAATGTACGCACATGTTCCAGGATTGAAAGTGATTACACCTTCTAATCCATACGATGCAAAAGGATTATTGAAAGCAGCAATTAGAGACAACGATCCAGTACTTATTATGGAATCGGAAAAAATGTATGGAGACAAAGGAGAAATTCCTGAAGGAGAATACATTATTCCAATTGGATTGGCTGATGTAAAAAGAAAAGGAGATGATGTAACTATCGTTTCTTTCGGAAAGATTATTAAAGAAGCTTACGTTGCTGCAGATGAATTGGCAAAAGAAGGTATTTCTTGTGAAGTTATTGATTTACGTTCTATTCGTCCATTGGATTGGGATACGGTAATGAAATCGGTGAAGAAAACGAATAGATTAGTAGTATTGGAGGAAAGTTGGCCAATGGCTTCTATTTCTTCTGAGATTGCTTATTACGTTCAGAGATACGGATTTGATTATTTGGATGCACCAGTAATGAGAGTTACTCAAGCAGATACACCATTCGCATTTTCTCCAACATTGATTGAAGAAGCAATGCCAAATCCAAAAAGAGTGATTGATGCGGTGAAAGCTGTATTGTATGTGAACTAGTTTATTTTAGCTCTTCTGTTCTCGATATAATTTTAAGTTTTTGTTCTCACAAAATTTTAAAACCACTCGAACTGACAGAGCAGAGCAACAAACGCATTTTAATTCGAGTGGTTTTTATGGAGCGATAGCGGATAAAAATTGTATCGAGAACTGACACGAGAATAATTATTGAAAGCCATTTACAAAAGTAGATGGCTTTTTTTTGTAAAGATTGTAAAGGAAGGACGTTAAAAGAAATTGAAAGCGAACTATCTAAAATTCTTATTTAATAATTAAAACAATCCCTATGAAAAAAAATGTAGCTGGAATTTTATTCCTAAGTCTAATGCTAAGCCAATTATCTTTTGGGCAAGTAGCAAAAAAAATTGTGGTAGAACATTTTACCAATTCATTCTGTAGTATTTGCGGTTCTCGTAATCCCGGATTTTATAATAATCTGAGCAATAATTCTGGAGTATTACACCTGGCTGTTCACCCAAGCGCACCATACAGTAGTTGTCAGTTGTATCAACAAAATTCTACGGACAATGATGCACGAACAAATTACTATGGGATTTATGGAGGAACCCCAAGATTGGTAATAAATGGAGATGTGATTTCTGGAGGAGCAAACTATTCTAGCAATTCAATATTTACACCGTATCAGTCGCTTAGTGCGCCAGCTAGTATCCGAATAGTTCAGCAAAATTTTGGTTTAGATTCTATACAATCAACTGTTGTTTTAAAAACAGAAGGGGCTCATACGTTGGGTAATTTGTCTCTTTTTGTTGCCTTGGCAGAGGATACTGTTTTTTATTCTGGAGGAAATGGCGAAACAAAACATTACGATGTATTTCGCAAATCGTTGACCTCTTCTTCGGGTATGTCTTTAAATTTACCAGCCACAATTGGAGATTCATTGGTATACACGTTTACCTCTTCTATCAATTCAATTTGGGATGAATCCAGAATTTTTACATTGGCTATTTTACAAAAAACATCTTCCAAAGATTTGGTTCAAGCTGAGGCTTCAAAACCATCTGAAAGTATAAATACGTTGGGTGTGAATGAACATAGTTTGCCTTTAGAAGTAACTGTTTTTCCTAATCCGACTTATAATTCTTTAGTATTAGATATAAAGGAAGATGGTCCTTCGTTTATTAGAATTATTAGTTTTGAGGGAAAGGTAGTTCTCGAAGAAAAAACAAGTGATTCAAATGTTTGTCTTGATTTATCTGAACTAAAAAATGCTATTTACTTTTTGAATGTAACAAATGGCAAAGGTTCTTATTTTCAGAAAATAGTCAAATTGTAGTTTTTTTCTAACTCATGAATGTTTTATCAAATAATTAGATTATCAAAGCAAATCGACAAACGATTGAAGCGTTTTTGGAAAAAGGAATTTGGAAAATAGGGGTATAAGCTTTTATTACTCTGTACAGTTTTGTATTTTTACTATTCAAAATTTGAACTCAATAATTATGACAATAAAAGCCAACAATCCAGCTTTAAAATCGTGGGTAGAAGTACCTGCAAATTCTGATTTTCCTATTCAAAACCTACCGTTTGGGATATTCACTCACAATGGAAATTCTGCGCGAGTAGGAGTTGCGATTGGAGACAAAGTTTTGGATTTAAAAGCACTACATTCTTTGGGGTATTTGACAAGACTTCAGTTTACTATTGAAGATTTTGATTGCAACATTCTTAATAAAATGATGCGTCACGGGAAGCAAGGAACGAGAGAATTGAGAAATAGAATTTCTGAATTATTGAGTGCAAAAAATGATGAATTACAGAAAAATGAGCATCATTGTGAGCAAGTTTTGTACTTGCAAAGTGAAGTAGAGATGTTATTGCCTATGCAAATTGGAGATTATACGGATTTTTATTCTAGTGAGCAACATGCCTACAATGTTGGGTGTTTGTTCCGTGATCCAAATAATGCTTTGTTGCCAAACTGGAAACACATTCCTGTAGGTTACCATGGAAGATCTAGTTCTATAGTGCCTTCGGGAGTTGATTTTCATAGACCAAAAGGTCAAAAGAAACCACCTACCGTTGAGGTTCCTGTGTTTGGAAATTGTAATTTATTAGATTTTGAATTAGAAACAGCCTTTTTTACTTACGAAGGAAAACCATTGGGAGAATCCATTTCTACTGAAGAAGCAGATGAATACATTTTTGGTATGGCATTGCTAAACGATTGGAGTGCAAGAGATATTCAAGGTTGGGAATATGTGCCGCTTGGCCCATTTTTAGGAAAAAACTTTGCTTCGCATATTTCTTGTTGGATAGTTACATTGGACGCTTTAGAGCCTTTCCGAACTGCTGGTCCGGTTCAGGAGCCAAAGGTTTTGCCTTATTTGGAATATTCTGGCGATAAGCACGTAGATATTAATCTGGAGGTAATCATAAAGCCAGAAGGAGGCGAGGAAACGACTGTTTCTCAGTCTAATTACAAATACATGTATTGGAATATGAATCAGCAATTGGCTCACCATTCGGTAAATGGATGTAACATAAGAACAGGAGATTGTATGGGGTCTGGAACTATTTCTGGACCAAAAGAAAGTGAATTTGGTTCTATGTTGGAATTGTCTTGGAAAGGAACTAAAACCATCCCGATGAAGGATGGGACAGAAAGAAAATTTATCAATGATAATGATACGGTTATTATGAGAGGATTTTCTGAAAAAGATGGAGTGAGAATTGGATTTGGAGAGGTGAAGGCGAAGGTTTTGCCTGCTTTGTAGTTGATAATTAACAATGAATAATTGATAGTTTTGGTTAAGTATAAATAATGGGTAATTATCCATTTTTAATTAATGAAATATGTTTGGAGGAAACGGAATGATGAAAAAGTTGCAGGAAATGCAACAAAAAGTAGAAGAAACTAAAGCTAGACTGGACACAATTACTGTGGAAGGAAAAGCGAGTAATGGAAAAGTATCGGTAATAATGACTGGGAACAGAAAAGTAAATGCTATTTCTATCAATGAGGAATTGGCTAATTTGGACAAAGAAGAATTGGAAGATTTAGTTTTGATCGCTACCAACGATGCTTTAGAGAAAGCTGAAAGAGTAAATGAATCTGAAATGAAAGCGGCTTCAGCAGGAATGTTGCCTGGGATGTAAAAACTGGTTGTGAGCTTCAAGTTGCAGGTTTTATTGGTTTTATATTTTTTCTAACCAATATTTCTCGAAGTTTGGTGTCATTCATTGAACCTTCTGATGAATGGGGTGTACAGAATGAAAAACAAACGCATTATGAAAGTTAAGATAAATGAGCCCTGTTCAGAGGATTGGAGTAAAATGAAAATTGGGGTGAAATCTCGGCATTGTGAATTGTGTGTAAAATCGGTTGTAGATTTTACTGAAATGACCAGAGACGAGATTCTAATTTATTTGATTCAAAATCAAAGTAAATCCACATGCGCCCGAATCTTAGGTGGTCAAACTGATTTTCATTTCACCGAACTACAGGCGATTGTTGAAAGTACAAGAATACAGAAGGGGAATAGAGCTTTTTTATTGTTATCGATGGCTACTTTAGCTTTGGTTTCATGCCAAAGCAAACCGAATTCAATAATTGGAACGAATCTAACTCTTGGTGAAATCGTTCAAGTGGATACTTTGCCCTCAGTGGATACCACAAATTCCCAAGTTGAGGTAGATTCAATCCCTAAAAAACAGAGTGTTAAAATTGGAAAAATTGAAACGAAAAAGGCAAGTTGCAAGCCCAGAAAAGGCGAGATTGAGACTATCATTATGGGAGATGTAATGATTGTAGAACCAGAAATAATCGAGGTGGTAGAGCCAGAATTAATGGGGCTTATGGAATTAGAATCTCAACCTGTTTTTGATAATGATTCGACTGTGTATGAATTTACTGAGTTAATGCCAGAGTTTGTTGGAGGGGTAGATAGTTTAATGTCATATCTTTCAAGTCAGATAAAATATCCTAAACAGGCTAAGAAAAATGGAGTAGAAGGGACTGTTTATGCTCAGTTTGTTGTAGGGTTAGATGGAAGTGTTTCTAAGGTGATTGTGTTAAGAGGAATTGGCTATGGTTGTGATGATGAGGCGATTAAAGTGCTGAATTCTATGCCGAAATGGATTCCAGGAGAAAACCGAGGTAAGAAGGTAAGAGTGAAATATACTCTACCAATTAAATTTACATTGAAATAAATAGATCTGGATAAAATGAATAAGAAACAAATTCGTAAAGAATATTTAACCAAAAGAAAATCATTGTCTTCTCAATTTGTGAAGCTGGAAAGTTTGAAAATATCCGATATTGTATCACAAAATTTTATACTAGAATCCAAAACCGTTCATTGTTTTATTCCTATCGAAAAAAACAACGAAATTGATACCTGGCTGCTTATCGATAGAATTATGGAAAAAGGAAAAGTAGTTGTTCCAAAAACTAATTTTAATGATAATTCGATGACTCATTTTTACTTTGAAAAAAATACTGAACTTGTATTGAATTCACATGGTATTCTTGAGCCAAATGAAGCTAAACAAGCTGAAATTGAGGAAATTGATATTGTTTTACTTCCGCTATTGGCTTTCGACAAAAATGGATTTCGAGTAGGTTATGGGGGTGGGTTTTATGATCGTTTTTTATCTCAACTACCAAAAAAGACTCAATTAATTGGACTTTCTCTTTTTGAACCTATTGATGAAATAAAAGATTTAGATACCTTTGACAAGAAAATGCATCGTTGCATTACACCAACTGAAATTTACAGCTTTGAGTAAACCCAATCCAATTACAGAATTGCCAATCATGGAAACTTTTTACACCGTTCAGGGTGAAGGGTTTTATTCGGGGCGAGCTGCTTTTTTTATTCGTGTTGCAGGTTGCGATGTGGGCTGCGTGTGGTGTGATGTGAAAGACAGTTGGAATGCCAACGAACACGAAATTCTTCAAGTTTCGGAGTTGGTAAATCAAGTAAAAGAATCAGGAACCAACTTTGTAGTTATTACTGGTGGAGAACCAGGAATGTATGATTTATCCTATTTGACGAATCAATTGCATACTTTGAACGTAGAAATTGCCGTGGAAACTTCGGGAGCATACGAATTGAGAGGTGAATACGATTGGATATGTTTGTCGCCAAAAAAATTCAAAAAACCACTCGATTCAGTGATTTCCAAAGCTCACGAATTGAAAATAGTGGTGTTCAATAAATCAGATATTGAATGGGCAGAAACTCACTCCAAGCAAGTTCCTGAACATTGCAAACTGTATTTGCAAGCTGAGTGGGAGAAGAAAGAAAAAATGTATGATCTTATTTTATCTTACATCACCCAAAATTCTCAATGGAGAATCTCTGTTCAAACTCACAAATATTTAGGGGTGGATTAATTTACTTTTTAATCTTACAAGTTTTTATTCCAAAAATTGAGTAAAGAGGGCAAAAACTTATAAGACTAGCTAGAACAAAAATTGCGGCTACAAGCAGAGCGATAATACCTAGTGTTCCAGTTATTACATTTGTGAAACTTAAAATTGCCAATACAATGGCGATAGAAATTCTAATTCCTTTGTCTGCAGTACCCATGTTCTTTTTCATAATTAGTGTTTATCAGATAATTAGTAAACAAAGATATGTTAATGTATTCTGTTTGTTTGTGACAAAAGTCACTCAGAAATAAAGTTTTTGGGTGTTTAACTGTAAAGCTCTTCTCTTTGTTCTTTTATTTTGTCACTTTCGATGTATTCATCGTAAGTCATCAATTTATCTAAATGACTTGTAGGTCCTAGTTCTACAATTCTGTTGGCTACAGTTTGCACAAACTGATGATCATGAGAGGTAAACAATACAGTTCCTTTAAAATCAGCAAGTGAGTTGTTCAAAGCTTGTATCGATTCTAGGTCAAGGTGGTTTGTTGGTTCGTCTAAAATCAATACATTTCCTTGTAATAACATAACACGAGATAGCATACATCTAACTTTTTCTCCTCCAGATAGTACGTTACTTTTCTTAAAAACTTCTTCGCCTGTAAACAACATTTTTCCCAAAAAACCTCGGATAAAAACCTCGTCTTTTTCTTCAGAATATTGTCTCAGCCAATCTACCAAGTTGTCTTCTCCATTAAAATATTCGTCATTGTCGTTTGGTGAATAAGCAGGTGTAATGGTTTGTCCCCATTTTATTTCACCAGCATCGGCTTCTATTTCTCCAATTAATGTTTTGAAAAGTGCAGAAATTGCATTGCTATTTTTTCCAACAAAAGCAATTTTATCCCCCTTATTCACATTGATATGAAAATCTTGAAACAACCCTTTTTTGGTTAAATATTCTACCTCCAAAATTTTATCTCCAGCTTCACGGGTTTGGTCAAAGATAATTGCTGGATATCTTCTGCTCGAAGGTTTAATGTCCTCTACATTAATTTTATCTAATAGTTTTCTTCTACTCGTAGCTTGTTTCGATTTACTAGCGTTTGCACTAAATCTAGAAATAAAATCTTGTAATTCTTTTTTCTTTTCTTCGGCCTTCTTGTTCTGGTTTGCTCTTTGTCTGGTAGCCAATTGACTCGATTCGTACCAGAAAGTATAGTTTCCAGAATACAAGTTCAATTTATTGTAATCAATATCAGCAATGTGTGTACACACAGTATCCAAAAAGTGTCTGTCGTGAGAAACCACAATAACTGTGTTTTGAAAATCCAATAAGAAATCTTCCAACCAAGAAACAGTATTGATATCCAAATCATTGGTAGGCTCATCTAAAATCAAAATATCTGGATTTCCAAATAGAGCCTGAGCCAAAAGAACTCTCACTTTTTCACTACCGCTCAAGTCCTTTACCAAAGTGTAGTGTTTGTCTTCAGGGATATTAATTCCACTCAATAAGCTTTCTGCTTCAGGTTGTAGGTTCCACCCATCCATCTCTGCAAATTCTGCCTCTAAGTTTGCAGCTTCCATTCCGTCTGCTTCGCTAAAGTTTTCCCTTGCGTAAACCTCTTCCTTTTTCTTCATGTTGTTCCACAATTTGTTGTGGCCCATAAGCACGGTATCCAATACAGAAACATTGTCATACTCTGAGTGACTTTGTTTTAACACAGCCATTCTTTTTCCAGGTTCAATAGCCACCCGCCCAGAAGTTGCCTGAATATCTCCTGCCAAAATTTTAAGAAAAGTTGATTTTCCAGCACCATTTGCACCAATTACTCCATAGCAGTTTCCTTGAGTAAATTTTACATTCACATCATCAAAAAGTACTCTTTTTCCGTATTGTAAGGATATATTTTCAGTAGAAATCATAGGCTTTCGTTATATTTGACTGCAAAGGTAAGGTTTATTGGCTAATTTGGCAATTTGATGAATTGACAAATTCTAATCTTACTATTACACTTTCGGCATCCTCGCGAATACGGGGATCTTAAAGCAAGAATCCTTCCTGAAGAACCCTCCCGACTTCTCGGGAGGAATACAAGGGGTGTGTTATTTTACGAGCAACTTCTCCTCATGATTTATTAAATCTCAAAATCTGATGAAAAACACGCCCCTTAATCCCCTCTCAAGAGGTGAGAACGATGAATAATCACGCTGAATAACACGATGACAAATATTTATCAATTGTACATTGTCAATTATCCATTAACAAAAACTACGTCATTCTGCTCCCTCAAATTATACCTCGAAGTCATCACCTCCCCATAAGCACCGGCACTGTGTATTTTTATAAAATCACCTCTTTTAGTTTCTTTTAGTTTAATCCTTTTTCCAAAACAATCTGATGATTCGCAGATTGGGCCAACTACATCGTAGAATTCTGTTTTGGGAGAATTTGAAATTAAATTTTCGATGTGATGAGAGGCTTGATACAAAGCTGGGCGAATAAGTTCAGTCATTCCTGCGTCTAGGATGGCGAAATTGGTTTTGATTCCTTTTTTGATGTACAATACCTTGGAGATTAAGCTTCCGCAGTTGGCAACCAAACTTCTTCCCAATTCAAAATGTACTTCTTGGTGAGGTTTTGGTTCTAAAAATTGCTTGAAAACTCCAAAAAACAATTCAAAATCGGGAATAGGATTTTCTATAGGGTTTTGGTAATCAATTCCTAATCCTCCGCCTAAGTTCAGATGTTCGATTTGGACTCCTCTTTCCAAAAACCAAGTATTCAGTTCGTTTACACGGATACACAAATTTTTGAACGGGGTCATTGAAGTGATTTGAGAACCAATATGAAAATGAAGCCCTGTAATTTTAATGTGTTTCCAAGAAGGCAATTGAGCAAGTAAATTTTCCAATTCCCAACTGTTAATCCCAAATTTGTTTTCTTCTAATCCTGTGGTGATGTATTTGTGAGTTTTGGCATCCACGTTAGGGTTCAGTCTCAAAGCAATTTTGGCAATTTTATTTTTTTGCGATGCCAATTCATTTATTACTACTATTTCTTCTACCGATTCGCAATTGAAAGTAAAAATGTTGTTTTCTAGACCAATCAATATCTCTTCGTCTGATTTTCCAACTCCTGCAAAGGCAATTTGATTGGGTTCAAAACCAATTTCAATCGCTTTTTTTACTTCATTTCCACTCACACAATCCGCTCCAAATCCTTTTGATTGTATCAAATTCAAAATTCGGTCATTGGTATTTGCTTTCAACGCATAATGAATGTGATAAGAGTGTTTGTTAGCATGAAGTAGTGCTACGTCCAAAGTTTGAGTAAGTAGCTCCAAATCATAACAATAAAATGGAGTTTTGTGCTGAATAAGTTGTTCTTTTCTCATTTTAGTTCTGATTAAAAAGTCCATTATTCAAAGCCACAAGTGCGTCTTTTTTGTATTCCGTTTCTATCACAATAGATACATTGTGCTGGCTTCCTCCGTAAGAAACCATTCGGATTGGAATGTTTTGTAAACTATCAAAAATTTGATTTCCTGAACCCATCGACTCGTGAGAGAAATTACCTACAACACATACGATCGAAAGGTTTTTGTTGATTTCTACTTCGCCCAAATAACTCAATTCTTCTTGAATTGCATCCAAATTTGTATTGTCGTCAATGGTAATAGAAACAGCCACTTCCGAAGTAGTAATAACATCAATTGGTGTTTTGTACCGTTCAAAAATGTCAAAGATTTTTCGCAAGAAACCGTAGGCCAACAGCATTCTTCCAGATTTTATTTTGATAGCTGTAATTCCATCTTTGGCTGCTACGGCAGTAAATTCTCTTTCTTCAATTTCTTTGGCTATTTTAGTACCAAGTTTGTTGGGCTCCATTGTATTTTTCAACCAAATAGGAATTCCACTTAATTGTGCAGGATACACACTGGCAGGATGCAAAATTTTTGCTCCAAAATATGCAAGTTCGGCCGCTTCATCATACGACAAAGATTCGATAGAAAACGTATTGTCCACTATTCTTGGGTCGTTGTTATGCATCCCATCAATGTCTGTCCAAATTTCAATTTCAGATGCTTGGATTGCAGCTCCAATTAATGAAGCCGTGTAATCACTTCCTCCACGTTTTAGGTTGTCAATTTCTCCGAACACATTTCTGCAAATGTATCCTTGGGTGATGTATAATTTCGAATGGCAAAGCTTTAGTTCTCTTTCCAAATTATGCTGAATGTAATAGTTATCAGGTTCTAAATCTTTGTCGATTCGCATAAAATCCAAAGCAGGAAGAAGGCAAGAGTTTATTCCTTTTTCTTCCAAATACAATTGAAAAAGCGCTGTAGAAATCAATTCGCCTTGAGCGAGAATTGTTTTCTCTTCGTGAATCGTAAATAAATCTTCGGTGAAAGAATCAATGTGAGAAAAATGACTCTCTATCAAGTCTTTGGCTTTGGTGAGTTGTTGTTCTGAACTCAATAATTCAGTTACAAAACTATGATACTGTTTCAGTAAATCTTGAATGGAATGTTTGGCTAAATTTCGCTCGTTTTTATACAATAATTGAGCTATTTCTGTCAATGCGTTTGTAGTTCCGCTTACTGCCGAAAGTACCACAATGGCATTTTCATTGGCAACTAGGTCAGCTACCTTTTTCATCCTTTCAGGAGAGCCTACCGAAGTGCCTCCAAATTTTATTACTTTCATGTCGTTATTAAATATTTAACAAATGTAGTTATATATTTAACAAAAGGAGGTTTTGTACAATTATTTTTCAAAAAAAAACGACCCTGTTTACACAGAGTCGTTTCATTATTTTGGAGTTTATTGTATTATTTTTTCAAATCAAATCTATCAGCCATCATCACTTTGTTCCATGCTGCAACAAATTCTTTTACGAACATTTCTTTGGCATCTGCACTTGCGTATACTTCCGATAAAGCTCTCAATTCAGAATTTGAACCAAAAATCAAATCGGCTCTCGTTGCTTGCCATTTCGTTTCTCCAGTTGTTCTGTCTTTTCCTTCAAACTTTTCTTTCGTGTCGTCCGTTGCTTTCCATTCTGTACTCATAGACAAAATATTTATGAACCATTCGTTTGATAATTCTTCCTTTTTGGCTGTAAACAAACCAGTATTAGAGTTGTCAAAGTTTGCCCCAATTGCTCTCATTCCACCAACCAAAACAGTCATTTCTGGAGCAGTAAGTCCTAATAGTTGAGCTTTGTCAATCAATAATTCTTCGGTAGAAACAGTGTATTTTGTTTTCAAATAATTTCTGAATCCATCAGCCATTGGTTCCAATAATTGGAAAGATTTTACATCAGTTTGTTCTTGAGTAGCATCAGTTCTTCCTGGTGTAAATGGAACCGAAACAGTTTGTCCAGCGTTTGCAGCCGCTTTTTCTACTCCCACAACTCCGGCAAGCACAATTAAATCGGCCATAGAAACTTGTTTACTCGCTAATTTCGCATTGAATTCTCCTTGAATTTTTTCCAAAGCACTTAATACTTTGTTCAGTTGTGTTGGGTTGTTTACTTCCCAATCTTTTTGTGGAGCTAATCTTATTCTTGCACCGTTTGCGCCACCTCTTCTGTCCGATTGTCTGTAAGTGCTGGCAGAAGCCCAAGCAGTTGTCACCATTTCGGTAATCGATAATCCAGAATTAGAGATACTTGTTTTTAATTCCGCGATATCTTGGTCATTTATAACTTGTGTGGTAAGTGCCGGAACTGGATCTTGCCATATCATTGCTTCTGTTGGAGCTTCTGGTCCCATGTAAGTTGTATTTGGTCCCATGTCTCTGTGAGTTAATTTAAACCAAGCCCTTGCGAATGCATCATCAAACTTCTCTGGGTTTTCATAAAAGTCTCTTGATATTTTCTCGTAAACTGGATCAAATCTCATAGATAAATCTGTGGTAAGCATAGTAGGTTGATGCATTTTTTCTGAGTCAAAAGCATCTGGTACCAGCATTTTAGAATCTTTAGCTTCCCACTGGTGAGCTCCAGCCGGACTTTTTACCAATTCCCATTCGTTTTCAAATAAATTCATAAAGAATAAATGACTCCATTGAGTAGGAGTTTGCGTCCATATTACTTCCAGTCCCGAAGTGATTTGGTCTGGTCCTTTTCCAGATTTGTAATCGCTTTTCCAACCCAATCCTTGCTCTTCAATCCCTGCAGCCTCTGGTTCTGGTCCGACATGCGATGCAGGTCCAGCTCCATGGGTTTTTCCCAAAGTGTGACCTCCAGCAATTAACGCTACAGTTTCTTCGTCATTCATTCCCATTCGTCCAAAAGTTTCACGGATGTCGTGAGCTGCCAATTTTGGATCAGGATTTCCATTTGGTCCCTCAGGATTTACGTATATCAATCCCATTTGAACCGCAGCCAATGGGTTTTCTAGTTCTCTGTCGCCTGAGTAACGCTTGTCTTCAAGCCATTTCTGCTCTTTTCCCCAGTAAATATCTTTAGCAGGTTCCCAAGTATCTGTTCTGCCTCCCGAGAATCCAAAAGTTTTAAAACCCATTGATTCTAAAGCCACGTTTCCAGTCAATACCATCAAATCTGCCCACGAAATTTTGTTTCCGTATTTCTGTTTCACAGGCCACATCAATCTTCTTGCTTTGTCCAAGTTGGCATTGTCTGGCCAGCTATTTAAGGGAGCAAATCTTTGTTGTCCTTCTCTCGAACCTCCACGTCCGTCAGCAGTTCTGTAAGTTCCTGCACTGTGCCAAGCCATACGAATAAATAATCCTCCGTAATTTCCGTAATCTGCCGGCCACCAATCTTTTGAATCGGTTAATGTTGCTTCAATGTCTTTTTTTAACGCTTCGTAATCCAATGAATTAAAAGCAGCGGCATAGTCAAAATCTTCGCCCATTGGGTTTGATAATTCAGAGTTTTGTCTCAAAATATCTAGATTTAACTTGTTTGGCCACCAGTCACTAATTTCTGTTGCGCTTTTGTTCGATTTACTTTTCATAGTAGCTCCCGACATTGCATCGTATTCTTGCGATTTTTCTCCGCAAGAGAACAAGAATATTCCAGAGGTTATTATGAATCCAATTTTCTTTAAATGTTTCATAGTGTGAGTTTTTAGTTTTTTTATTAACAAATCTACTAAGTATTTGTTATTTATAAAAACGATATTTTAGATACAAACATTGATGATATAAATATTAAAATTATCTTTGTGTCATGACAATTCAACAAATAAAATATGTGCTTGCTGTAGCAAAATATGCTCATTTTGAAACTGCCGCAGAATCTTGTTTTGTTACTCAATCTACTTTGAGTACAATGATAAATAAGCTAGAGGAAGAGATTGGTGTGTTTATTTTTAACCGAAAAACAAAACCAGTAACCATAACAAAAGAGGGGAGAAAGCTGATTGAACAAATGAGAATTGTTCAGTATGAAATGGAGGCTCTGGAAAATTTGACTCAAGAATTGAAAGGCGAAATGGTTGGGGAACTAAGAATTGCGATTATTCCTACAATTGCTCCGTATTTATTGCCTTTGTTTTTAGCAGATTTTGCCAATAAGTTTCCCAAAGTAAAAATGATTGTAAGCGAAATGACTACTGCTAATATCCAGAGCTCACTCAAGAGCAGAGCTATTGATGTTGGGATTTTAGCAATCCCATTGGTAGATTCTCAGTTGGATGAAGTAGAATTGTACGAAGAACCCTTTTTGGTGTACGATTGTAATTCCTCCAAAATTGCCAAAACAACTTCGGTATCACAATTGGATTTTTCCAACCTTTGGTTTCTTGAAGATGGACATTGCCTGAGTACACAAGTGAAGCAGATTTGTGAGTTATCGAGCGATGCACCCAAAAAAAATGTAAATTTTCAGTTCAAAGCGGGTTCATTAGATAGTTTGATGCGATTTACCAAGGCAAATGATGGGATTACTATTTTGCCTTATTTATTGTCTTCCGAACTTAAAGATTCCGAGAAAAAACGGTTGATACCTTTTCAAAATCCGGTTCCCGTTCGTAAAGTAGGATTGATTACTCACAAACATTTTGTAAAGAAAAAACTCTTAGTAGAAATGGAAAAAACGATTAAAAAATCAGTTGCTAAGTTGTTGCCAAAATTGAATGGGAGTGAAGCGATTGGGCCGGTTTAGAAATCAAGGTAATATTTGTTTAAATTCTTTTTCCAGCAATACTGATTAGTTTTACTTGTCAATCTATGCAATTGATTTTATTTTCAGAGTTCTTTTTTACGTCTTAGTTTTATTTCAGAAATATACTGTTTCATTCCACAAAATTCCCACTATCTTCGCACCACAAAATCAACATAAAATGAAAACCTACACTCAGCAAGACATTAAAAAAGGAAATATCATTGAAATTGAGATCGAAGACATGGCTTTTGGAGGAAAAGGTCTGGCAAAGCTCAATGTAGGTGAAGGGAAAATTGTGATGTTTGTGCCCAATACAATTCCTGGGCAAATTGTGAAAACAAGAATTTTTAAGAAGAAAAAAAGTTTTTTGGAGGGAAAATTAATTGAGATTGTTTCTCCTTCTCCCAATGAAATAGATTTGGCTTATCAGCCTATTTCGGGAGCTCCATATATTACTTTGCCTGTTGAAAATCAGAGAGATTATAAAAAGAATACAACTCTTGAACAATACAGAAGAATTGGGAAAGTAGCCAATATTGAGGAATTATTTGACACATACATAGAATCGCCCACTAGTTTTCATTACCGAAACAAAATGGAGTACGCATTCAGTACAATTCGTTACGATTTTGAACAAGAAGAGACACTAGACGATGAATTTGCTCTTGGTTTTAAGCGCAGAGGTACTTGGTGGATTGTAGAAGACTTGGATAAAGATTCGGGATTGTTTGATGCCGAGTTTGAGAATAAGCTGAAAGAGATAAGAGTTTACCTAGAAAAAACGGGTTTGCCTGCTTGGCATCCGCCAAAGAAACACGGATTTTACAGGTATTTAACTGTTCGAAAATCATTTGCCAACAATCAGTTACTGCTTAATTTAACCACATCAAAATCTGGTTTGGTTCATTTTGACAAAAAGGCATTTGTGGAGTTTGTGGTTGGTTTGTTTGATAAGAGAGTAGCCGGAATTCTTCATACAATTAATGATAGCTTGGGTGAAAGATCGCACAACGATGAGAATGATTACGAAATGTTGTTTGGTGAGAACCTGATTCAAGAAAATTTACTAGGATTATCTTTTGAGGTAAGTATGCAAAGTTTTTTCCAAACTAATCCTCAGTCTGCCGAAAGACTGTACTCCAAAGTGATTGATTACGTGATGGAAGATACGGAATATTCGACCGATGATACGGTTATGGATTTATTTTGTGGAACAGGAACTATTGGTCAGTTGATTTCGAAAAAGACTGGTGTACAGGTGGTTGGTGTAGATATTGTGTCTGAAGCAATTGAAAACGCGAAAGAGAATGCAAAACGAAATGAAGTAGAAACTGCGAAGTGGTTTGCTGCTGATGTGGGTAAATTTTTGACCAAATTCCCTCAGTATGAAGGCAAAATAAAGACGATAGTTCTGGATCCTCCTCGTGGCGGAATTGCTCCTAAAACTTTGGTGAAGGTTGCACAAATTGATGCTCAAAGAATCGTTTATGTTTCTTGTAATCCTGCAACTCAATCACGTGATATTGAGGTGTTGAAGGAAAAAGGGTATGAAATGACTAAAATTAGTTTTGTAGACCAATTCCCTCATACTGCGCACATTGAGGCTATTGCTATCTTTGAAAAAACAAAAGATTAGTTTATTAACAGAAGTGTATAAAAAAGTAAGGTTTTTAATAAGATTTGTTAAAAAAGAAACAAAAACTCTTTTTTAGTAACAAAATCATCCTTATTTTTGATCTGTAAAGAAGAAAAAAGAAAAAGAATGAGTACAATTTCAAAAATTATTGAAAAGGAGATATCTGCATCCCCATTTTTGGAAGAATCAATTGCCGAAGATTTAATTAATATCTCTTCATTGGCGAGAATGTTGCAACCAAAAGTAGAAGAGGAGTTAGGGAAGCCAGTTAAAACAGGAGCTTTAGTTATGGCCATAAACAGAATGGAATTCGAAAAGTTTAATTCCATCAATGGTAAAATCAAAGAATTCATGAAATCTCTTGGAGATATAATTATTCGAAGTAATTTGAATGATTATGCTTTTAAAAATTCACCAACTTTGGCAACTGCCCAAATGAAACTCTTGGAAGAATCAAGTGATAAAGTGGATGGGTTTTGTACAGTTTCTCAAGGTGTTTATGAGTCAAATATTGTGGTGATTAAATCATTATCTGACAAAGTAGACGAGTTGTTCAAAGACGAAACTCTTTTGTTCAAAATGGAAGATTTATCCTCTGTAACATTAAGGTTGCCAGATTTTAATGTTCCGGGAGCTTATTACTTTTTGTTAAAGAAAATTGCATGGGAAAACATCAATATTTTCGAAATCATATCCACCACCAATGAAATTACATTGGTAGTGAAGAATGAAGATATTGATCGTGTATTTTCTTTGCTCATGTCATTTAAGAAAAAATAATTCATGCTATCATTAATTAAGAAAGAAGTAGGAAGTTTTTTTAGCTCTTTGGTTGGTTACATTACCATAGTAATCTTTCTGTTGTCTATTGGTTTGTTTATGTGGGTTATCCCAGGAGAAACCAATGTGTTTGATTCAGGATTTTCGGACTTGGGGTTTTTGTTTACCAATGCGCCAGCTATTTTTTTGTTTTTGATTCCAGCAATTACAATGCGTTTGTTCGCTGAAGAACGAAGAATGCAAACGTTGGAGCTTTTATTCACCAAACCAATTACTGATTTTCAAATTGTATTGGCAAAATATTTGGCAGGAATTACTTTATTGATTTTGAGTCTGTTGCCTACTTTGGTTTACTATTTCTCGGTAGTTCAGTTGGGAAATCCTGTTGGTAATATTGATTCTGGAGGGACAATTGGTTCTTACATCGGTTTGTTCTTTTTGGGAGCGAGTTTTTTATCCGTAGGGCTGTTTGCTTCTTCGCTTTCTACCAATCAAATTGTTTCGTTTTTGGTGGCTGTTGTATCGTGCTTTATGGTTTATTTAGGTTTCGATTTTATTGGTAATAATATTGAATCTGGAGAAACCGCATATTTAATTAAAAACTTTGGCATCGAAGAGCATTACGCATCTATTCAGCGAGGAGTAATTGATAGTCGTGATTTGTTGTACTTCATTAGTTTGATAGTCGTATTTTTATTGGCTACAAAACTGAGTTTAAAAAGAGGGAAATAATGAGTGGAACTACAAAATTAGGGGTTCAGATTTTGGCAGTTGCCATGGTTGTTTTACTGGTAAACTACATCGGTTCGAAGAAGTTTTTTAGAGTAGATCTTACCGAAGAAAAGATTCATTCCCTTTCGGACAAAACGATAGAAATACTTGAAAATGATTCCTTGATTTCAGATGAATTGCGATTCGAGGTTTACCTTGAAGGAGATTTGCCTCCCGAATTGAGAAAATTACAATCTGCTTTGCAAGAAAAACTGAGTGAACTAAAGGCTTTTGGTGGAGCTAATATTTATTATGAATTTATTGATCCTGCTGAAGATGAAACTCGAAAAAACGAAGTGTACACCCAGCTGTATGAGTTTGGATTGAAACCAACCAAAGTAACTTCGATTGTGGGAGGTACAAAAAAAGATAATTTATTGTTTGGAGGGATTATCCTCAGAACAGTTGACAATAAAAACATTCCGATTCAAATTTTGGGACCAAGTAACTTAGATCCTAACTCTGGAATCGCTATTCCAGTTCCAATTGATTTGATTCCTATAGAAGCTTTGATAAATGATTTGGAATATCAATTGCTTGAGGGAATATACAAAGCAGTTAGCCCGAACAGAAAAAAGATAGCTTTTTTACAAGGCCACGGTGAGCTCAAAGAAATTGAAAGGTATGATGTGACCTATGAATTATCCAAGTTTCATGCTGTAGAAGATGTAACTATTGAGGGAAGGATAAACGCACTAAAATCATTTGATGCATTAGTTGTAGCGAAACCAACTCAGCCTATTTCTGAGAAGGATAAATACATCATCGATCAGTTTATTATGAATGGTGGAAAAGTGGCATGGTTGCTAGATATGGTAGAAGTAGATATCGATTCTTTGAATAGAAACGAAGAGACTTTTGGATTAGAAAGAAATCTAAATGATATTGATGCACAGTTGTTTAATTACGGAGTGCGTTTCAATAAAAACCTACTTATTGATGTTAATTCGGCAAAAATCCCCTTGGGAGGAAACTTGTATCCTTGGTATTATCATCCGGTAATGAATTCGTGGAGGATAAAAAACACGGTAGTAGATAATTTGGATCCTATTCGATTAAAATATGCGGGTACTTTGGATTTGTTGAAGACAGAAAATGTAACAAAAACTGCACTTTTACAAAGTTCAGAAAATGCTATGACTTATAAAGTTCCGGTGAGGATAAATTATCAAATGATAAACCTGAAACCAGAAGCATTAAGATATAATTCTCAGCCATACCAGACTGTTGCAGCAATGCTTACGGGGACTTTTAAATCTAGTTTTAGAAACCGATTAACAGATACTTATTTCAAAAACACGCCTATAAAACACAAAAACGAAAGTGTGGAAAACAGCATGCTCGTAATTAGTGACGGTGACATAATTCATGGAGAGGTAGATTCATTTCCCAATAACAAAGGAGTAATGATTGTGCGCCCAATGAATATCAATTTTGATAGGTATGATAGAAGTGCAACATACGGAAACAAAGAATTTTTTGTGAATGCAATGGAAAGCCTAATGGGAACTGATGATCTAATTCCACTAAGAAGCAAAACCATAACATTGCGCCCACTTGACAAGGCAAAAGTAAAGAAAGAACGTAGCTTTTGGAAAGCAATTAATGTGTTCGTCCCTATTTTTGTGATGGTTGTTTTTGGATTGCTTTATAATTTCTTGAGAAGAAGGAAATACGCAAGGAATTAAGGCGATTTTTCTAATTTTTTCTTCCTAAAAATGGTTTTTCAATCACATTTAAAAACTCTATTCCTTTCTAAAACTTTTCAATTGGCTTATATTTAAGGAAACTGGCCTTTGATGAAAAAGTTATTTCTTTCCGTTTTCTTGATTCCTACTGTCTTATTTTCGGGTAATGATAATTTTAATATTGGTGGGCGAGCAACGGGAATGGGGAATACAGGGCTTTGTATTGCCGATGTTTGGGCAATTCGATACAATCAAGCTGCATTGGCCGATGTGAATTCAATTAGTTTTGGAGCTTCTTACGAAAGTAGATTTTTGTTACAATCTTTGGGCATTCAATCATTAGCTATCGCAATCCCAACACAAAGAGGAACTTTTGGCTTTAATTATACAGGAGTTGGCGATAATTTGTACCGTGAGTCCAAAATAGGTCTTGGTTATGGCATGAAACTCTCAGAGAAAGTGAATTTAGGTATTCGGCTCAACTATCACTCGTTGAACCTTGGAAATAACTATGGTAGAGTACAGAACCTATCTTTTGAAATTGGTTTTTTGGCCAAGCCAACAAAAAATATTCAAATTGGATTTCATTTGTTCAACCCATCTCAAACCAAACTCAACGAGTATCAAAACGAGGAAATTCCTGTAGTGATGAATCTTGGAATGGCCTACAAATTTTCTGATAAAGTAACCGGAAATGTGGAGGTAGAAAAAGACATAGACCTTCCTTTTTCTATTAAGATTGGAATAGAGTATTTTCCGATAGAAAATTTGTATTTGCGTGCCGGAATTATCACAAACCCCTCGATGCCAACTATAGGTTTTGGTGTTGCAAAGGGAAAATTTAAACTCGATTTTTCTTCGGCATTTCATCCCGCATTAGGAATTACACCTTCCTTAGGCTTAAGATATTCCTTGTAGCCTATGAATTTGAAATCGCACATACTATTATTTTTTCTGGGATTTGCTTCTTTGGGATATTCGCAAACTAAATCGGAAGAGAAAAACGAAATCATCGAACAGAGGATTGAGTACATAGGCGGTGACAATGAAAGTATAGATTATTCCACACTGTTCGATAATTTATATTACTACTATGATCACCCCGTAAACCTTAATCAAGCAAAGCAATTAGATGTCTTGCTAGAACTCGGTTTGTTGTCGGAAATACAAGTTGTAAATCTCAAAAAACACATTGAAGAAAACGGAAAGTTGATGACGATTTACGAATTACAATCCGTGGAAATGTTTGATTTACCTACCATTCGAAACATCCTTCCTTTTTCAATGGTTTCTTCCGAATTGTTTGCTCCAAATGTTTCTTTCAAAGAAATAATGAAGAATAGTTCTAATGAATTATACATGAGGAATATCCGCGACTTGCAACAGAAAAAAGGATATTCTGCCAAAGAAAATGAGGATGATACTCGTTATTTGGGTAGCCCCGATAAATTGTTTGTTCGTTACAGATTTCGGTATTTAAATAAAATAAGTGTAGGGATAACTGGCGAAAAAGATCAAGGCGAACAGTTTTTTAGAGGCGATCAAAAGCAAGGATTCGATTATTATTCGGCACATTTTTATCTCAAAGATTTTGGCCGATTAAAAGCTTTGGCTTTAGGAGATTATCACTTCCAAGTTGGTCAAGGTCTAACACTTTGGAGTGGTTTGGCTTTTGGTAAATCGGTGGATGTAAGTACGGTAAAAAGAAATCCTGCGGGAATAAGGCAGTATGCTTCTGCCGATGAAAATAATTTTTTGAGAGGTGGAGCGGCAACCTTTGCACTAACAGAAAAAATACATCTTTCGGCTTTTTATTCGCGCAAAAAATTGGATGCAAATGTTACCGATACTCTTGATAATGTGACCAATGAAGTTGCATTTTCTTCCTTACAAAATAGCGGTTTTCACAGAACACAATCTGAATACGAAAACAAGGATGCTATTCTTGAAACTCATTTTGGTGGTAGAATTGAGTACATAAGCTCGCCTCTTAGAATTGGTGCCAACGGTTTTGCTTCTCGCTACGGAGGAGAGTTTGACAGGAAATTAAGTTTTTACAATCAATTCGAATTTGCTTCCAATCAAAATTTTGTGGCCGGTGTTGATTACAATTATGTGCTTCGAAATTTTAATTTTTTCGGAGAGTTTTCTCGAAGTCAAAATGGAGGGATTGCTTATGTAAATGGTGTGCTAGTGTCATTAGATTCTAGGCTTTCGTTTACAATGCTCCACAGAAATTACGGAAAAGAATATCAAAACTTACTAAGTAATGGATTGGCAGAAAGTAGCAATTCATGGAACGAAAAAGGGATATTTATGGGGGTGGAAGCAAAGCTCAACAAGAGTTTTACTTTGACAGGTTCAATGGATTTTTTTACTTTTCCTTGGATGCGATTTCAGGTGTATTCACCAAACTCTGGAGGAAAAGAGTTTATAACTCAATTGAGTTACAGAAAGTCAAGAAATTTTACGGCATATTTTCGATACAGAAGGCAAGAAAGGGAGGTGAACAACAGCCAAGTAGAAAGCGCAATTTATCAATTGACTCAAGAATATCGGACGAATTATAGGTTAAATGTATCGATGAAAATCACTGATTATTTGAGTTTGAGAAATAGAGTGGAAGTTTCTGAATACAAAAAGCGAGATACAAAATCGGAATATGGATTCTTGGCTTATCAGGATATAGTTTTTAAACCAAAATCAAAATCCTATTCGTTTACTGCAAGATATGCATTGTTTGATGCTCAGTCGTTTAATGCCCGTATTTATGCTTATGAAAATGATGTGTTGTATTATTTTTACATTCCGGCATACTACAAAGTTGGTTCTCGTTTTTATCTCACAGCGCGCTACAAATACCGCAAAAAGTTTGATTTTTGGATTCGCTATGGAGTTTGGAATTACCGAAACGAAGAAACTTTATTAAGCGGATTAGAAGAAATTCAAGGGAATGTTCGTTCTGATGTCAAAGTTGTTTTTAGATACTTGTTTTAAGCTTTCTAGTTTTTTTTGCCTTAATTTTAGCCATCATAATCACAAAATGAACGTATGTTAAAAAAAATAATCTATTACCTCAATCCTAAAACATTGTTTCAGAAAGAGGAATCCGAAAACTTAAATGCTTCACATAAAACGATGCAGGGAATTAACAGGCTTTCAATCTATTTGTTTATTTTTTGCGTCATTCTTATTGTATTGAAATACTTGAAATAGATCAATCCGTAATGCCCATTTTCTTCATCAGAAATTCTGCATTCATGTTGGAACAGATTCCGTTTTTTAGTTTGTAATCGAACACCAACTGGTCGTTTTCAATTTCTACATCAAAATACTTGTTTTCTATTTGCTCAGGAAATTCATCTTTCAGAGAACAGAGCGATAAATCATGTGTAGCTATAATTCCCGCAGCTTGATATTTTAGAATTTGTTTCACGAATTTTTTAGACCCTTCGGCCTTATCTTTTGAATTTGTTCCTTTTAAAATTTCGTCTAGAATTACAAAAAGTTTCTCACCAGTTTTTAATTTCTCAACAATCGTTTGAAGTCTTTTTAGTTCAGAGTAAAAATATGATTCGTTGTTTTTCAATGAATCAGAAGTTCTCATGCTAGAGAAAATTGTGATAGGATTAAAACTAAAGAACTCTGCACAAACTGGAGCTCCGCAATTCGCTAAAATTAAATTAATCCCAATAGCTCTTAAAAATGTGCTTTTACCAGCCATGTTGGCACCTGTAATTATTACAAATTCTTGAAGCTTTTTAGTTTCGAAATCATTTGCGATTCGTGTTTTGTTTGGCAAAAGTGGGTGAGCCAATTTTGTGGTTTTTATTACTGATTCAGAAGATGGAATGGCTTGAGAGAAAGTTGGATTGTTATACGAATATGTTGCCAGACTGAGGAAGGTTTCTATGTTGTACACAGCTTCGAACCAGGATTTTAAGTTGTTTTCGTTTTTTGTGAGCCACTGTTTTAACCTGAACAAATATTGCAAGTCCCAAATGAAAAGAGCGTTCATGACAATAGCAAATACTGGGTTGCTTCTATTGTCTAACTGCTGGGTGAGTTTGGCAAGTTCGCTTATTTCTTCCGAAGCAATGTTTTTTTTATTATTTAATTTTTTTTGAAATTCCAGTAGAATTGTAGATTCAAAAGGTTCGTCTTCAATCAATTTAGTGAGCTGCGAGTTTTGTTGAAGAACAGGAAGAAATTGAGAGATTTTTGAGTGTTGTTTGTTAATTAGTTTTAGTTTATTTCCTACCAGCCCCAAAGGAATACTTGCCGCCAAAATAGCTACACCCCAGGGTAGATAAGCAAAATATGCCAAGATGAATATTAAGCACATAAAAACAGGAATTCCCCAGAGGATAAATTTCCATAATTTCAAGTTTTCAAAACCAGGAACTTCCTCTTTGTTCCATCCAGAAACTAACTCAGCTTTATTTTTTTGTGTAGCAAACAACTTTCCTTTAGCCCTGAATTCCTCTCGCCATTCAACTTTGGATGTCAACTCAGCTATTCCTTTTTGTCTTTCAAGAATTTCTTTTTCAGAAACAAAAGGGTGTTGTAGGAGTTTGGCAAGTGTTTCTTCAGATTCGGCTGAACTAGTTCTGTTGATAGATTGAAAAAGTGAACCTTTTCCAAACACATCCAAATCATGAGAGAAATTATGACTAGAATCAATGAAATTTGTTCCGTTTTCGAAAGGAGAAAAATCGGATTTGAGGTATTGTAATTCGTCTTTATTTGTACTTATTTTTTTTTGAATCAAAAGTAGCTTTGCATTCTCTTTTCTGTTTTTTATAAGCAGCAAAGTAAACCCCAAAAATGGAAATAAGCTGAACCAAAGCACCGCGCCAGAATTTGTATAGATAGAAAAGGCAACCAGCAAGAGTAGGATTATGAAACTTGATACTCTTCCGATTAAAATATTTTTCAAAATAGATTCTTGTTTTTTTTCAAGAACAGAAAGGACTTCTATTCGTTGCTCGTAACCTATGTTTATTGATTCTTTCATGTTTGTAAAGTTATAAGAAATGAAGAGTTTTATCTTCAATCTGTACCTATTTTGTTAGTTGTTAATAACAATAAAATTTAACAAGTTGCAAAGTATTTGTGAAAACCTTAATTTCGAGAAAACAGATAATAATCTATGAAAAAAATCGCGATTTTGGGAGCTGGACGCTCGTCCTCTAGTCTTATAAGGTATATGTTACATCAGGCAAAACAGAATAATTGGTTGATAAGGGTATGCGATATGGACGTGAAAATGGCCGAAAGTAAAATTGCAAATCATGAATTAGCTGAGGCAGTTCAATTTGATGTTTTTAATAAAGATCAAGTAAAACAAGAGGTGTCACAAGCAGATTTAATTGTTTCCATGCTTCCAGCAAGTTTCCATATTCATGTTATAGAAGAAGCTATTAATCAGAAAAAAAATGTGGTAACTCCTTCTTATATTTCTCCCGAAGTAAAAGCTTTGGATTCGGCAGCCAAGGAGGCAGGAGTGCTTGTAATGAATGAGCTAGGTGTAGATCCGGGTATTGATCATATGAGTGCCATGAAATTGATTAATGAGATTAAGGAAGACGGAGGGGAAATTCTAAACTTTGAATCGTTTACGGGTGGTTTGGTTGCGCCTGATAGCGATAATAATCCTTGGAACTATAAGTTTACTTGGAATCCGAGAAATGTAGTAATTGCTGGTCAAGGAGGTTCTGCTAAGTTTATAGAAGAGAATCAATTCAAATACATTCCATACAACAAGCTATTTCGTAGAACAGAGTTTATAGATATTGATGGTTTTGGAAAATTTGAAGGGATAGCAAATAGAGATTCTTTAAAATACCAATCTGTATATGGATTAGAAAATATCAATACAATTTACAGAGGAACACTGCGAAGAGTTGGTTTTTCTAGAGCTTGGGATGTATTTGTACAAATTGGAGCAACGGATGATAGTTACACGATGGAAAACACAGAAGAAATGACCTATCGTGATTTTATCAATTCATTTTTGGCTTATAGCCCATCCGATTCAGTTGAGTTAAAATTGAGGCATTACCTGAAAATTGAACAAGATGATACTCTATGGGAAAAGCTTGTTTGGTTAGGAATATTTGAGGAAACTAAAGTAGGTTTGAAAAATGCTACGCCAGCCCAAATTCTACAAAAAATATTAGAAGAAAAGTGGACACTAGAGCCCGAAGACAAGGATATGATAGTGATGTGGCACAAATTAATTTATAGGAATAAGCAAGGAGAAACCAAGGAAGTTCATTCGAGCATGGTTTCGATAGGAGAAGATCAAACTTATACCGCAATGAGTAATACTGTGGGATTACCCGTAGGGATTTGTTGTAAATTAATTTTAGATGGAACTATAAAATCAACTGGTGTAGATCTTCCTATTTCCAAAAAATACTACGAACCTATATTAAAAGAGCTAGAATCTTTTAATATTTCGTTCGTTGAGAAAGAAGTGAGGTAGAGATAGATTTTTCAGCCCTTTAATGAATTGTCGTGACATGAAGTGAATTTGTAAATTTTAAGTCACTCTTCGGTATTCTCCTTTCAGTCGATCTCAGGGTTCAGTTTTGTAGTTCAAATTTACATAGCAGAATCTGCGGGCTGAGTTCGAAGTAGCGATAGAGAATTCGAGTATCGAAGCCCAACGTATGATTACTATTCCATAACAGTTGAAAACTTGTCCAGAAACCAAGGAAAATTAAGTTGTCAAACGTAATCAGGATTTGTATTTTTACACTTGTAAAAACAAACCATGTCAAACCTCATAAAACTCCTTCCAGATTCCGTTGCTAACCAGATTGCTGCTGGTGAAGTGGTTCAAAGACCGGCTTCAGCAGTGAAAGAATTATTAGAGAATTCTATTGATTCTGGTGCAACTCATGTTCAACTCATAATAAAAGATGCTGGAAAAACACTCATTCAAGTTATTGATGATGGTTGTGGAATGGGTGAGACTGATGCTCGTATGTGTTTTGAAAGGCATGCAACTTCCAAAATAAAAGAGACAAATGATTTGTTTAGTATTCGAACAAAGGGATTTAGAGGAGAGGCAATGGCTTCTATTGCGGCAGTGGCCCAGGTAGAAATGAAAACAAAGCTTCATGAAGAAGAACTAGGTACAAAAATTGAAATTGAAGGAAGTAAAATAACAGTTCAAGAACCTACTCAAACCAAAAACGGGACTTCAATTGCAATTAAAAACTTGTTTTTTAACATCCCAGCAAGACGAAATTTTCTGAAATCAAACCAAGTAGAAACACGACACATCATTGATGAATTCCAGAGAGTTGCACTTACTCATCCCGAAGTGAGTTTTAAAATGCTCCAAAACGGATCTGAAACATTCAATCTTCCGCAAGGAACCTTGAGACAGAGAATTGTGAATGTGTTTGGAAAAAAATTCAACCAATCCCTGGTGCCGATAGATGAAAAGACATCCATAACAAACTTAACTGGATTTATAGGAAAACCGGAGTTTGCCAAAAAAACCAGAGGTGAACAATTCTTTTTTGTGAATAAACGATTCATCAAAAATAGCTACTTGAATTATGCTGTAATGCAAGCATACCAAGATTTAATGCCGAATAAAAGTTATCCTTCGTACTTTATTTACATGGAAATGGAACCAGCCAGCATTGATATCAATATTCATCCGACCAAAACTGAAATAAAGTTTGAAGATGAAAAAGCGATTTTTGCTATCTTGAATTCAGCCGTCAAACAATCAATCGGTAAATATCAGGTAGCGCCTTCACTTGACTTTGAGCAAGAAACGAGTTTCAATGTAGAACCGTTTCAAAAGGGAATGGAAGTGAAAGTACCTCAAATAAAAGTAAATCCACAATTCAATCCATTTGATAGGGAATCGAATGGAACTACACAGATGAAAAAGAGTTCGGTGGTTCATAGAACCGAAAAACCGAGTAGTGTACAGATAGATGCTTTGCGAAAAATGTACGAACAGCAGCGGGAATTTATTCCTCCACAAGACGAGGGAAGTCAAGAGCTAATGCCGGTTGAAATGGATAAAAAAATATTCCAAATTCATAACAGATACATTTATTCTCAAATAAAATCGGGATACATATTAATTGATCAACAAAAAGCACACGAGCGTATTTTGTACGAAAAGTTTTCTTATTCCTTGAACAATCATTCTATTTCTTCACAAAAAGAGCTGTTTCCAGTTCAATTGGAGTTTTCAGCAAGTAACTTTGCTCTTCTCAAAGAGATTTGGCAAGAAATCCAAATTCTAGGTTTTGATATTGCTGAGTTTGGAAAAAATACCATATCAATCAATGGAGTTCCCTCTGGACTGAAAGATACCAACTACCAAAAATCCTTTGAGCAAATATTGGAACAGGTAAAGAATAATCAGGATAAATTGAATCTTGATATTCAAGAAAGTTTGGTGCGAGCAATGGCTTTTAATATGTCAATAAAACGCGGGAAACAATTGACCGAGCTAGAAATCAATAATTTGGTTGACGAATTATTT
>ENA-OUOG01001022-OUOG01001022.1-marine-metagenome-genome-assembly--contig:-NODE-1022-length-33935-cov-7.529565_pt1 | contig 33935 bp, 26 predicted proteins | sample MGYA00248635_ERZ508505 | MGnify/ENA primary metagenome ERZ508505 (study PRJEB26176, sample SAMN06267871) | marine metagenome | isolation source: Saanich Inlet, British Columbia, Canada | place: Pacific... | reverse complement strand
GGAACTGGAAGATTTACATCAACCGTTACAGCTACAAACTTTATACTATCCTCAGATGAAAGAAAGAAAACTAAAATAAAGGATTTACCATATAATAATATAAATGTTAACTGGAAATCGTTTGAATTTAAAGAAGATGAGGGAGAGTATAGAACAGGGGTTATAGCGCAAGAACTTGAAAAAAGCCACCCTGAATTTGTTAACACCGATGATGAAGGGTTCAAGTCAGTTAAATATATAGATTTATTAATTGCTAAAATAGCTGAGTTAGAAAATAGAATTAAAGAACTAGAAAAATAATGGCAGTACCAAATACTACAACTTTTAGTTTACAAGACGTGGTGAACGAAGTAAATCCGAGTTCAAGTAGCTTGTTTGATTGCGTTGCCAGCGCTAATCCTACACTGTACGATCCAACGTACTACACTAGTCCAGCGACTAGCTTACTAGAGTTTAGGAACTATGCCGGTAGTGTTGTACCACTTACAATGTTAACTAAAGGCTTTACTGTTCTTGACGTTTTTGATGAGGAATTCGTTTGCGCTATAAATCTTACTCCTACCAATAGTATTATTAGGTATAGAAAAGGAAATGTAATTTACACAAACTCAGGGGGTACAATTCCTTTTAACGGAGGAGATAAACATTACGCATACTTTAACGTACCAGACAATAAGAACTGGATAATAAAAGTAAATTCTAGTGGAGTCATAGTATATGAATACAATTGTAATTTTTAATACTAAATAAAAAAACAACTAAAAATGAACATTACTTACGATTGGAATTGTAAAACAGTAGACGCTTACCCATTGGTAGGTGAGAACACAAATATTATATACAACGTGCATTGGAGGGTAACAGCGGTTTCAGATCAAGTTGATTCAGAAGGAAATGCTTTTGAGGTGTCAGCTATTGGAACTCAGGTTTTAAACACTGAAGATACGGCAGAGTTTATACCGTTTGATCAGTTAACTAATGATCAGGTAGTTCAGTGGGTTAAAAGCGCTATGGGTGAAGAAAGTGTAAATAATTTAGAAAGCGGTCTTCAGTTTCAAATTGATAGCCTAATAACACCCCCATCAGTTACGTTAACTATAGGAAATTAAAATAAAAATAGTTTTAACTGTAAAAATTAAAATTATATCAATTACGTAATAATATAGTTACAGACAATAATTTAATCTAATAAAATAAAAATGGAATTTAATAACCCGAGCGAAATAGTAAAAACACTTACTTTCGGAAACGAAGCTAGTGATCAAATAATTAGTGGCGTAGAAAAATTAGCAAACGCAGTAAGCTCCACATTAGGAGCATCTGGAAAATGCGTTATTTATGAAGACGCTACAGGGAAACCGGTGATAACAAAAGATGGGGTAACCGTTGCAGAAAGCGTAGTCTTATTACATCCGGTAGAAAATATTGGAGCAACATTGATTAAAGAAGCTGCAAGAAATACTGTAAAAGAAGCAGGTGACGGAACAACAACTTCTACAGTATTAGCTCATTCTTTATTAAAAACTGTAAATAAAAAAGCTGGAGATGAAAAATTAAGGTCTTTAAAAGCTGGTATTATTAGCGGTTCTGAAAAAGTAAAAAAATATTTAAATCTATCAAAGATAGATGTAAAAGGAGAAATGTTAAAAAATGTAGCTACTATTAGTTGCAATAACGATAAAGAATTAGGGGAAAAGATTGGCGAAGCTTACGAAAAAGTAGGTAAGAATGGAGTCGTATTAATGGAAGAATCTGACACAAATAAAACTTATGTTGATTTTGTAGAAGGTGTGCAATTTGACAGCGGATTAAAATCTCCACATTTAGTAACAGACAAAGACAAGCATACAGCTGTTTTAGACGATCCTTACGTACTTATTGTGTCTTCTCCTATTCCTAATATAAGAAAAATACAAAGCGTCTTAGAACACGTTATAAAAAGCAAAAAAAGTCTTTTAATAGTTGCTTCTGTGGAACAACAGCCATTTGCAACCTTATTATCAAATAAAGTTAAAGGTAATATAAAAGTAAATATAGTAGACACTCCTGGTTTTGGCCCTACTAGACAAGAAACTTTAGAAGATTTAGCTTTACTTACAGGCGCTACAATAATAAACGAAGAATTGGGTGATGATTTAGACTTGATTAGTCCTGAAGTTTTAGGTTTTGCTAAAAAAGCAGTAACAGACGAAAAGACAACAGTTTTACAAACTATAGAAGATATAGATGTATCAGAAAGAGTAGCTGATGTTACTAAAAAGTTAGAAAACGAAAACAACCCGTTTTTTAAGAAAAAGTTAGAACAAAGACTATCTATGCTAACCGGAAAAGTTGGTATTATTTATGTAGGAGCAGACTCTAAGGTTGAGCTAAAAGAAAAGAAAGATAGAGTAGAAGACGCTATTTATGCTACTAAAGCAGCTTATCAAGAAGGTATTGTTGCAGGCGGTGGGGTTGCTTTATTAAATGCGGCTACCCGTTTAAAACCAAAGAATAAAGGAGAAGAAATACTTTTTGAATCTATCAAAGCACCCTATTATAAGATATTAGACAACGCTGGTATTGTTGAAATTAAAAAGCCTAGTGCTAAAAACAGAGGCATAGATGTTAAGTCAGGCAAAGAAGTAAATATGATAAAAGCGGGTATTATAGATCCGGTTTTAGTAACTAAGTCAGCTCTTAAAAACGCAGTGAGTGTTGTTACAACTATTATATCTGCGGATTGTGTAATAAGTAATAAAAGATTAGCATAATGAAAGCAATTAATTATTATTTAGTAATAGAAAAGATTAAAGAAGCTCCTAAAGTTGTTGGAGGTATTGAGATGACAGAAAAGCAAGATAGCGACATTAGGTACTTAAGGGCTAAAGTTATAAGCGCAGGGGATAAAGTAGTTGGTGTTAAAGAAGGGGATTTTATAAGATATGATAAACACGCGGGGCACGGTATTGAATGGAATAATAACTTTTACCACGTTATAAACGTAGGAGATATAGTTATAGTTGAATGAGACTAACGCCGAAAGATCTTAAAGATATAAATTTATTTAAGTATTACAGGCTTGTCAGAAGATGGGCTTGTAAGACTTATAATTTAAAAGATGCTGATCTTGAGTTGTTAATTTATCTTGATTGTAAAGAGTTTTTTACAAGAAATGAGTTTAAAAACGGAACATACACTTATAGCTGGGACAAAGATAGATGGACTAGGTTGAGAAAACAAGGTTGGATTGATGTATTTAAAGAAAGAAATAGAAGATCATCTAAGTATGCGGTTTATAAAGTTTCTCAAAAATGCAAGTTACTAATAAATAGAATTTATAGAATACTGCTAGCAGAAGAGGATCTGCCAACTTCAGAAAGAAGTGTATTTTACAATAATAAAACATATACCGATAAAGTTTACAATAAAGCTATTGACGATATGATTAAAGACAAAGAAAGATAATGGGATTTAAATTAAAAGACTTTACAGAACTAGTAGGTATCGACAAAGAAACTTCTACTTATAATACACCTGTTTTTAAGAAAAATTTAGAAGGAGGTATACTAGGTGAAGCGAATAATGACGGTACTATATTTATAGATAAGTCTTTAAAAGGTAAAGATAAAGAAACGGCGGTTAACCATGAGAAAGTACATTTGGAGCAAATGGCTCAGGGGAGACTTCATTATGATGACAATACGGTAACTTGGAAAAAAGATACAAAATCGCCAGCTAGAGTATATCAAAGGGTAAACGGACAATTAATAGATAAACAAACAGGCAGAGCTGCTCAAGAAGGAGGTGACTTCGAATGGGAGCGTGAAGCCTATAATAAACAATAAAAATATGGGATCTAAACCAATAACAAACAAAGCATCTAGTGCTTGTAAAATTAATATGAGCCTTGTAAGTGGCCAAGCTGATATGGCTAATTCTAAAGAGTCTAAAAATATACCTTTAAATGCGGAGTCTCCAATGCGTATGACAGATGGTCCTGGCGATAAAGATAAAAAAGTTAAAAAAGCAGGTGTAGGTGAAACACCAGGGTTCCAAGAAGTAAAAAATAGATTTAAGGGTAAATATACAGTTACACAGAAAAAAAACAAAGTAAACGAGTACACCTTACGTAGCAAGAGCGGGCATAGTGTAACTTACAAACCTGGAAAAAAAGTAAAAGACACGTCTATTACCGCTAAAGAAGCTGTAAAAAGAGAATTTAATAAAAAATAATTACTTTAAAAAATATTAATTATGGCTTATATACAGTATAGTTCACCGTTTAAAAAGAAAGGAGACGCTCCCTCTCGTAAGAGATCTAAAGGATATTATAACGAAGCAAAACCTACTGGAACAGGGGCTGCTGCGGGTGGAGGTATGTCTGAAAAAGGCGTAAAAAAATATAGGGCTGATAATCCTGGCAGTAAATTAAAAACGGCTGTAACAGAAGACCCTTCTAAATTAGATCCAAATGGTAAAGCAGCTAAAAGAAGAAAAGCTTTTTGCGCAAGATCTAGAAGTTGGACTTCAGAAAGAGGTAAAGCTGCTAGAAGAAGATGGAACTGTTAAAAATAATAAATAAATAAAAACAATTATGGCATACAAACAAAAAGGCTGCTCACCTGTAACAGCTAAGATTAAAAGAACAACTAAAGGAGGAATGGTACAACAACCATTGCTTAATATGGGTGCACCTGTAAAAATGAAGATGCATTCACCCGCTAAACAAGGAGGTGAAAATAACAAACGTAATCGAGGGGCTGTTTCTACTTCTCCTTCTCCTTCTACTAAAAACAATAAACCTGAAATAGAAAGGTTAAAAAAAGAAATTGGCCACATGACTTCCGTGATGGAGAGTTATCAAAAAAAGGGAGGTGAAAAAAACGCTAGCGACGCAAGATATTTGAAAAAAGCGCAGGATAGATTAGCATCTTTGCAGGCTTTACCAATTAATGGAGCAAAGGTTGTAGATTCTTTGCAGAATAAAAATAAAAAACAAAAAGATTTAGAAGTTAGAAAAGCAGGTGAAGCCGGGCGAGCAGCGGATGATCTTGCACGTAAAAATAAAACAGGGCAGTATGCTCCTAAAAAAGATACACCTAAACAAACTACACCTAAACAAACCGCGCCTAAGAAAAACAAAGTTACAGGTAAAATTGGTTCAGAGCTTAGAAGAAAACAATATGATAAGTTAGGCTGGGCTCATGATGACACTATTGCAAAAAAGCCAAAAGCTAAAAAAGTTGTTTCTAAAGAATTGTCTAATAAAACAGATAAAGTAGCCGATGTTGTTAAAGAGAGTAAAATTATTACTCCAAATAATAACGCTAAAACATTAGATAAAAAAACAGCAAAAAAAGTAGCTAGAAAAACTAAATCTGCTGAGAAAAAAGAAAGTAGATCTGCAAGGGTTAGACAAAAAGGTATTGAAGCTTTAAACTCAGGTGATAAGCAAAAAGCTTTAAGACTAAAGAGAAGAGAAGAAAGAATAAATAAAAGAGCGGCTAGGAAAAGAGGACAAGCATCAAAAGCTATAGATCCAGAAAAATAATAAAAAATGGTATAAAATACCACAATGCAGTTAAAAGTTAAAAATTGTAGATATACACGTAATTACTAAACATATAGATAGTCAATTAAACATCGAATAAGTAATAAATTAACAATTAAATTAAATCAAATGAGTAAAATTAAAACAGTAGAGTTAGAAGCGTTACAAAGAGTAGTAGGTAATATCAATAATTTGCAAATGCAAATTGGAGGAATTGAAGCTCAAAAACACGACTTATTACACGCAATCGCTAATGAAAATAACGAATTGCAAAAATTACAAAAAGATCTAGAGGAAGCTTACGGGAAAGTATCTGTGAGTCTTAAAGACGGAGAAATTACCGAAGATGAGCCTAATAAGGAAGATTAGTATTGGTAAAGATTATAAGAGTGACGCCATGCACTATTCTGTTGGTCAGGAAGTGTATGGTGGTCACACTATAATTAATATAATTGAAGAAGAAACTAAGTACTCAATATATATTGAAAAAAACAATGAAGTATTGCCTTGGAAAGATTTTAATAAAAACATGGCAATCGCGGTCGAATATGATTTGCAATATTAATGAAAGCTTTATATAATTTTATAGTAAAACCATTAGGTAATAGATATACAAATAAAAAAACCATAAATGGTTCTGAATTAATATTAAACACAGAACTTCATAATCATAATTATTCTAATAGAATTGCAAAAGTTTTAGCTGTACCTTTAGAAATAGATACAGAAATAAAAGTTGGAGATGAAATCATAGTTCATCATAATGTTTTTAGACGTTTTAAAGACATTAGAGGCAATGAAAAGAATAGTAGAAGCTATTACAACGAAGACACTTATTTCGTTAGCTTAGATCAAGTATTTGGATACCGAAAAAATAATGATACATTTAAAGCTTGTAAAGGTTTTAACTTTATAAAGCCATTAGCTGAAAATAATATTTTTTCTAGCAATTTTGAAAAAGAAGGTATCGGTATTTTAGTATATAAAGATCCTGAATTAGATTTCTTAGAAACCGGATCTTTAGTTGGCTTTAAACCTGGAGCAGAATATGAATTTATTATAAACAAAGACAGGTTGTATAGAGTTCCTACCAAATCAATTACAATTAAATATGAATATCAAGGAAACGAAAAAGAATATAATCCAAGCTGGACATAAAGCTGTAGAAGAATTAATAAAAGTAGCTAAAGAAGCTATTGTAGATTCTGATGATGATATAAGCGCTGATAGATTAAAAAATGCAGCAGCAACTAAAAAATTAGCAATATTTGACGCTTTTGAAATATTAAATAGAATAAATGATGAGCAAAATGCTTTAGATGATAAACCTAAAGATACTGTTGCAACAAAAACAGTTAAAGGTTTTGCTGAAAAAAGATCTAGATAATGTACGAGCAATCATTATATAGTATTATAACACCAATAAAGCATACAACAATCTCTAGGTTAAATAGAGGTAAAAAATGGAAGTATGGGTATAATAAGGAGCACGACCTAGTTGTAATTAGCAAGACAGGTCAAATTGGTGAAATTTACAGTATACAAAATTTAAAAATAGCTTTACCGAAAGAGCCTGCTAAAATTAACAAAGGCATAAATAAATGGAAACCAGTAGAGTATCCAAAAGAACTTAAAGCTATTTCTAGTATTTTCGATTGGAGAGAACTTCCTGAAAAATTTCAACAAAAATGGGAGCCATATATTGATGAAGAATTTAAAAGAAGAGAAGAAGGTTATTGGTTTTATAACAAAAATAAGCCGACATATTTAACAGGTACTCATTATATGTATCTTCAATGGTCTAAGATAGATGTAGGTAGACCTGATTTTCGTGAAGCAAATAGATTGTTTTTTATATTTTGGGAAGCTTGTAAAGCAGATAACAGATGTTATGGAATGTGTTATTTAAAAAACAGACGTTCTGGGTTTAGTTTTATGGCTTCAGGTGAAACTGTTAATCAAGCAACTATTAGTTCAGACGCTAGATTTGGTATACTGTCTAAGTCTGGTAGTGACGCTAAAAAGATGTTCACTGACAAGGTAGTGCCAATATCAGTTAACTATCCTTTTTTCTTTAAACCCATACAAGACGGTATGGATAGACCAAAAACAGAATTGGCTTATAGAGTACCAGCTTCTAGACTAACTAGAAAATCTATACAAAATAAAGAAAAACTAGAAGTTTTAGAAGGCTTAGATACAACTATTGACTGGAAAAATACAGGAGATAACTCATATGATGGTGAAAAACTAAGATTATTGGTTCATGATGAAAGTGGTAAATGGGAAAGACCTGATAATATATTAAACAACTGGAGGGTTACAAAAACTTGTTTAAGATTAGGCTCTAGAATTATTGGAAAGTGTATGATGGGTTCTACGTCAAACGCTTTAGATAAAGGAGGGGGAAATTTTAAAAAATTATATGTAAACTCTGATGTTACAAAAAGAAACAGAAATGGTCAAACAGCTTCTGGTTTATATTCTTTGTTTATTCCAATGGAATGGAATTATGAAGGATTTATAGATGAATACGGACATCCTGTATTTAATACACCTAAAAGCGAGGTTTTAGATCCATTAGGGGATCTTATAGAAGTTGGGGTTATAGAGCATTGGGAAAATGAAGCCGACGGATTAAAAGGCGACCAGGACGCTTTAAACGAATATTATAGACAATTTCCAAGAACAGAAGAGCATGCTTTTAGAGACGAAGCTAAAAATAGTATATTTAATTTAGCTAAGATATATGAGCAAATAGACTACAATGAAGATCTTAGTAATTCAAATGTAATTACAACTGGTAACTTTCAATGGGTTAATGGTATTAAAGATTCTAAAGTAGTCTTTACTCCAAACCCTAATGGTAGATTTAAAATATCTTGGGTACCTAATACTGCTTTACAAAATAGGCAAATAATAAAAAATGGTATAAAATACCCCGGCAACGAACATATGGGTGCTTTTGGATGCGATAGTTACGATATATCAGGAACAGTAGGTGGAGGAGGATCTAAAGGAGCTTTACACGGGTTAACTAAATTTAGTATGGAAGATGCTCCTGCTAATACATTTTTTTTAGAATACATAGCTAGACCTCAAACAGCGGATATGTTTTTTGAAGATGTTTTAATGGCTTGTGTTTTCTACGGAATGCCTTTATTAGCTGAAAATAATAAGCCTAGATTATTATATTATTTTAAAAGGAGAGGTTATAGAGGGTATTCAATGAATAGGCCTGATCGTATTTGGAATAAATTATCGGTTACCGAAAAAGAAATAGGCGGTATGCCTAACTCAAGTGAAGATATAAAACAAGCTCACGCTGCGGCTATTGAAAGTTACATAGACAAACACGTGGGGTTACTGGAAGACAATACTTATGGTACTATGTATTTTAATAGAACTTTAAATGACTGGGCTGGTTTTGATATTAACAGCAGAACCAAGTTTGATGCTGCTATAAGTTCTGGGTTAGCTATAATGGCTTGCAATAGACACAAGTATTATCCAAAAGCAAACGTGCAAAAAAATAAAATAAATTTAAAAATATCAAAATATACTAATTCTGGTGTGTTTTCGAAAATAATAGAAAATTAAAAGTATGGCTAAATCTGTTATAACAAATTATTTTCCAAGTCAAATAGCAAGTGACAAAGAAAAAATGTCAATGGACTACGGAACATCTGTAGGTAGAGCTATTGAAAACGAGTGGTTTAGTAGTGATAACGGTTATGGTAGATTTAAAAGTAACCAAAACACATTTCACAACTTAAGATTATATGCTAGAGGAGAACAGGGTATACAAAAATATAAAGATGAATTATCTATAAACGGTGATTTGTCATATCTTAATTTAGATTGGAAACCTGTACCTATAATACCTAAGTTTGTAGATATCGTTGTAAACGGTATATCTGAAAGACTTTTTGACATAAAAGCTTATTCTCAAGATCCTTATGGGGTTGAAAAAAGAACAAAGTATATGGAATCATTAATAAGAGATATGCAAACAAGAGAGCTAAATGAATTTGCTGCTCAAGAGTTTGGTATCAACTTATTCGAAAACGACCCAGAGACATTACCTAAAAATAAAGAAGAGTTAGATTTGCATATGCAACTTAGCTATAAGCAAGAGGTTGAGTTAGCCGAAGAGCAAGCTTTAAATGTTTTATTAGAAGGTAATAATTATAATCTTATTAGAAGAAGGTGTAATTACGATTTAACTACAATAGGTATTGCTGCTGTAAAAAATACTTTTAATAAATCAGAAGGAGCTAAAATTGAATATGTAGACCCAGTTGATTTAGTTTGGTCTTACACTGACTCACCTTACTTTGAAGATATTTACTATGTAGGAGAAATAAAAAGAGTTCATTTAAACGAGCTTAAAAAAGAATTTCCTTGGCTAACAAATGATGAATTACAAGAAATATCTTCTCAATCCTATCAAAGTAACGGTTTTTACGATAGATCAATTACTAATTCCAATGAAACTGACTCAAATACTGTACAGGTTTTATATTTTAACTATAAAACTTTTACAAATGAAGTTTATAAAGTTAAAGAAACTTCTACGGGAGCAGCGAAGATAATACCAAAAGATGATGATTTTAATCCACCACCAGAATTATATGAAGAGTATGGTATTGAAAAAGCGTCCCAATCATTAGAAGTTTTATATGAAGGTGTTAAGATACTAGGAGGCAGAATGCTTAAATGGGAGCTTGCTAAAAATATGATACGCCCTAAAAGCGATTATACAAAAGTAAAAATGAACTACAGTATTGTAGCTCCTAGAATGTACAAAGGAAGGATTGAATCTCTTGTTAGCAGAATAACAGGTTTTGCAGATATGATACAACTAACCCATTTAAAACTGCAACAAGTTATGTCAAGAATGGTTCCAGATGGAGTTTACTTAGACGCTGATGGTTTAGCTGAGGTTGATTTAGGTAATGGAACAAATTACAATCCGCAAGAAGCCTTAAATATGTTTTTCCAAACAGGTTCTGTTATAGGTAGGTCTTTTACTCAAGAAGGAGATATGAACCCAGGAAAAGTTCCTATTCAAGAAATATCTACAGGATCAGGAGGTGGAAAAATACAAAGTTTAATCGCTAACTACAACTATTATTTACAAATGATAAGAGATGTAACAGGTTTAAACGAAGCAAGAGACGGTAGTACTCCTGATTCTAGAGCTTTAGTTGGCGTTCAAAAATTAGCTGCTGCAAATTCAAATACAGCAACTAGACACATATTAGACGGTAGTTTATTTTTAACTTCTGACCTATGCGCAGGCTTGTCGCTTAGAATATCAGATATATTAGAATATTCACCAACAAGGGAAGCTTTTATACATAAAATAGGGAATCAAAATGTAGCTGTTTTAGAGGAGATGAGTGATTTGTACTTATATGACTTTGGTATATTTATTGAGTTACAGCCTGATGAAGAACAAAGAGCAGTTTTAGAAAACAATATTCAAGCAGCTGTACAAAGTGGTTTAATAGATTTATCTGATGCTATAGATTTAAGAGAAATTAAAAATATAAAATTAGCTAATCAATTACTAAAACTTAGAAGAAACGAAAAACAAATAAGAGATCAGCAAATACAACAACAGAATATACAAGCTCAAGCAGAAGCGAACGCTCAAGCTCAACAAGTAGCCGCTCAGGCTGAAATGCAAAAACAAGAAGCTATCACGCAACAAAAGATTATGTTCGAACAAGCAAAAGCTCAAATAGATCAACAAAAATTAATGCAGGAGGCTTCTCTGAAAAAAGAGTTAATGCAAATGGAGTTTGAAATGAATATGAAATTAAAAGGCATAGAAGTTCAAAGTAAAAAATCTGAGACAAAAGAAAAAGAAGATCGTAAAGATAAAAGAACTGAATTGCAAGCAACTCAACAAAGCGAATTAATAGAACAAAGACAAAACAATTTGCCGCCTAAAAATTTTGAATCATCAGGTAATGATATACTTAGCGGTAATTTCAACTTAGGTTCCTTTGAGCCTAAGTAATAATAATAGTAATAATTATATAATATTTTATCATGGCAGGAACCAATGAAGAACCTTTAGCGACACAAGAAGTTGCTCAAGAACAAAAAACAGAAGAAAATAAAGCTATGTCTTATGAGGACGGCATTATTAAGGTAAATTTAAGCGAGTTAAATAATCCAACAGAAAATGCTGCTCCAGAGCAAAAACCAGATGTAAGCAATGCTACCATCGAACAATCTGAAGACAGTAGTAACGGTGAAAAATTGGTTGAAGAAGTACAAAGCTCTGTCCAAGAAGAACCAGAATCTGTAATTGAAGAAATACAAGAGGAAAAAGTCCAAGAGCAAGTAGTTGATTTACAAGAAGATATACAAGAAGCTATAGCTGAACAAAAAGAATCGGGAGTAGAACTTCCTGAAAATATTCAAAAAGTTGTAGATTTTATTAATGAAACAGGCGGAAGCCTTGAAGATTATGTTAAGTTAAATACTGATTACTCTTCTTTAAATGATGATCAGTTATTAAGAGAATATTACGAAACAACTAAACCTCATTTAGATAAAGAAGAAATTGATTTCTTGATGGAAGACAATTTTTCTTATGATGGGGACATGGATGACGAATTAGATATTAGAAGAAAAAAATTAGCTAAAAAAGAAGAGTTATCAAAAGCTAAGCAGCATCTTGATAGTTTAAAAACTAAATATTACGAAGAAATAAAAGCTGGATCTAGACTAAATCCAGAACAACAAAAAGCGATTGAATTTTTTAATCGTTATAAAAAAGAAAACGCGGAAGCAGCAAAATTAGCTGAACAACAAGTTTCTACATTTAAAAACAAAACAGAAAAACTTTTTTCTAATGATTTCAAAGGTTTTGATTTCAACGTTGGAGAAAAGCAATTTCGGTTTAAAGTAAATAATGTAGATCAAGTAAAAGAGACTCAAAGCGATATTAATAATTTTGTCAAGAAGTTCTTGAACGAAAAAAATGAAATTAGTGACGCAGCGGGTTATCATAAGTCTTTGTTTACAGCTATGAACGCGGATAAGATTGCACAACATTTTTATGAGCAAGGTAAAGCAGATGCTATTAAACAAAGTGTAGCTAAAGCAAAAAACATTGATATGTCTCCTAGAGGAACTCACGAAAGTGTAGAAAGAATAGGCGGTTTTAAAATTAGAGCAATAAATCCCGGAGCTCCTTCTAAGTTTGGAATTAAAACTAGAAAATAAAAAAAATTAAAAATTAAAAAATTATGGCAGGTTCATTTACAGGAAGTGCAGGAGCATTAGCTCATTTAACTCCACGTCCTACACAAACATTATTTAATGACAACTATTTATCATTATCTCAATTAGATTTTACACAACAATTCTTACCAGAAGTATACGAAAAAGAAGTAGAGCGTTATGGAAACAGAACAATCTCTGGATTTTTACGTATGGTAGGAGCAGAAATGCCAATGGCTTCTGATCAAGTTGTATGGTCTGAACAAGGAAGATTACACATTGCTTATGACGACGTAACTGTTGTATCTCCAACTTCTATCACTATTCCAGCTGCATCTGGAGCTTCTAAAAACCTTATTGGCCCTGGAGCTACAATTGTTATTGCTGATTCTACTGGTTTAACTGTTGAAAAAGCATATGTTAGCGCTGTATCTGTTGCTGCAGGTGTTGCAACATTAACAATCGCTGGTTACGCAGGTGCTATTACAGTTACAGGAACTGGTAATGTTAAAGTATTTGTATATGGTTCTGAATATGCTAAAGGTACTTCTAATGCAGGTACATCAATAGATGCTGCTTTTGAGCAATTTAGTAACAAACCAATTATCTTAAGAGATAAATACAATGTAAACGGTTCTGATACTGCTCAAATTGGTTGGGTAGAAGTAGCTACTGAAGCGGGAACTTCTGGATACTTATGGTATTTAAAATCTGAGCACGAAGCAAGAATTCGTTTTGAAGATCAATTAGAAATGACTATGATCGAAGCAGAAAAAGCATCTGCTCCAATTACTCCAGCTGCTGGTTTAGGTGGCGGATCTGAAATTACTGGATCTGATGGGTTATTTTCAGCTTTAGAAAACAGAGGTTTAGTATATTCTGATGCTGATTTTGGTGGAACTAATGGTTTAGCTGACTTTGATTTAATCTTACAAGAATTAGATAAGCAAGGAGCTATTGAAGAAAACATGATGTTCTTAGATAGAGCTTCTGCTTTAGGTATTGATAACATGTTAGCAGCTCAAAATTCTTATGGTGCTGGAGGTACTTCTTATGGAGTATTTGACAACTCTGAGGATATGGCTTTAAATTTAGGTTTCTCTGGATTCAGAAGAGGTTCTTACGACTTCTATAAAACTGACTGGAAATACTTAAACGACGCTACTACTCGTGGATTAGTAGGAGATATTGAAGGTGTTATTGTGCCAGCAGGAACTTCTACAGTTTATGATCAACAATTAGGTAAGAACATTTCAAGACCATTTTTACATGTGCGTTACAGAGCTTCAGAAGCTGACGACAGAAAAATGAAATCTTGGATTACTGGATCTGTTGGTGGAAACTACACAAGTGACGAAGACGCAATGAACGTTCACTTCTTATCAGAAAGATGTTTATGTGTACAAGGAGCTAATAACTTTGTATTGTTGAAAAAGATTTCAGTATAACAAAAACTAGTGTAATATTTACCCTTGTTGTATATACGAGGGTAGGTATTACCTTTATTAAATTATTTAATTATATTATATTATGGCTAAAAAAGCTACAGCTACAAGAAGCGAGGTTGCACCTCAGTCAACTGTTGTAAAAAATGCACCAGTTCAAAAACAATCAGTTAAACCAAGGTGGGAATATAAAGACAGAACTTATTATTTAAGCACAGGTAAGTCTCCTTTAGTATTTACACTGCCAGCGAAGCATAATGGTAGAAAACCTTTATTATGGTTTGATGAAGAATCTGGTTATCAAAGAGAATTAAGATACGCTACTAATCAAGCCAGTCCTTTTGTAGACGAACAAAAAGGGCAAGCTACGTTAGGACGCATTGTATTTAGAAACGGTGTATTAACCGTAAAAAAAGAAGACGTTGCGCTGCAAAAATTATTATCATTATATCATCCATTAAGGAATAAAATATACAAAGAGCTTGATAAAGAAGCTAATTCTGTTAACGAGCTTGAATGGATTGAATTTGAATTAGAAGCTCTTACAATAGCTAAAAACATAGACATAGATCACGCTGAAGCGATATTAAGATCTGAATATGGCGAAAAAGTTGCAACTTTATCTACTAGTGAATTAAAAAGAGACTTGATGATATTTGCTAAAAGAAATCCGTCGTTATTTATTGAATTAGCTAATGATGATTCTATTCAATTAAGGAACACTGGAGCGAAAGCAGTTGAAGCAGGTATTTTAAGATTATCAGCAGATCAGCGCACATTTACATACGGAGAGTCAAATAGAAAATTAATGACTGTCCCTTTTGATGAACACCCTTATTCTGCATTAGCTTCTTATTTTAAGACTGATGATGGAATGGAAGTTTACAAAGCAATTTTAAAGAAACTTAACTAGGTTACACATTTTTATAGCGATTAGGCTGCATTAGTGTGGCCTAATTACTATAAATAAAAATAAACATATGAGCGTAAGTGTAGATACAGTTTACCAAAGAGTATTAGGTATACTTAATAAAGAACAAAGGGGTTATATAACACCGCAAGAATTTAATTTATTTGCTAATCAAGCGCAAATGGATTTATTTGAGCAATACTTTTACGATATAAACCAATTTGGCAGAATACCTGGAAACGATACGGAATATTCTGATATGCTAAATATACTTAATGAAAAAATAAATATATTTGAAACTTCCTCTTCTCCTAATAGAATTGGAAATTATTTTATTTTACCAGCTGATTTATACAGACTAGGCTCAGTTATATATAAAAATGAAACAATAAATTCTTTTGGCATTAGTTCTACAGAAGCTATTGAAGCAGAGCGTATAAACGCTAATGAGTTTTTATATATAAATTCCTCTCCTTTAACAAAACCACAAAACATACGCCCTATATTTGTCGCTAACTCAAATGGCATAAGAGTATATGGTAATTCAGAAATAACTGACAGCATTGATATAGAAATACAGTATATAAAGAAACCTGCAAAAGTACAATGGAAATACCAAAATGTATTTGGAGAAGCTTTATATGACGCTACGTATTCAGTAGACTTTGAACTACATTCTTCTGAAGAAACTGAATTGGTTTTTAAAATATTAGAATTAGCCGGGATATTGATAAAAGACTTATCTGTTTACCAAGTAGCTAATAGCGAAGAACAAGAAACTATTCAACAAGAAAAAGCATAATATATGGGTTTAATAAATCAAACAGATGAGCAATACTATTTAGGGCCTGATGGTGTTTGGAATAGTTTTGATGAAAACTACGGTAGTTATCAGTTTACTAGCATAAAAGATATTATAAATAATTTTATGATAGCTTATGTTGGTGAAGAAAAAATTATAAGCAAAGCAAAAAGAACAGACGTAATGTTTCACGCAAAACGTGGTATTCAAGAGTTTAGCTTTGACTTACTACCTTCTATTAAATCACAAGAAATAGAAATTGGACCAAATTTAAGTTTTATACTTCCTAAAGACTACGTTAACTATGTGAAACTGACTTGGTTAGACCAAAGCGGTATAGAAAGAATTATATACCCTACTAGCAAAACAAGCAATCCATTACCTATACTACAAGATAACAATATGGAATATTTGTTTGATCAGCAAAGTGAAGAAGTAATTACTGCAAATGAATCTGAAACTAGAAAAAAATTTCAGTCATCTGGTAGCCCTAACAAAGAATATGCTGATAATATTAACAATGAAGATTTATTAAACGGAGCTTCTTTTGGAAGAAGATATGGACTAAACCCTGAACATTCTCAAATTAACGGGGTGTTTTATATTGACCCATTGCAAGGGATCATATTCTTTGATTCTTCTATGGTAAATCGCATCGTGACGTTAAAATACATTTCAGATGGATTAGCTACCGATGAAGAAATGGTAGTACATAAATTTGCAGAAGAGGCTTTATATAAATATATTGCTTATTCTATTTTAGCTACAAGAGCTAACACCCAGGAATATATAGTATCTAGATACAAAAGAGAAGCTGCAGCGGCTAGAAGAAATGCTAAAATACGTTTATCTAAAATTAAAATAGAGGAAATTACACAGGTAATGCGTAATAAATCTAAAATTATAAAACACTAGAATATGCTAGAATTGAGCCATACGTTTACATCAGGGAAAATGAATAAAGACCTTGATGAGCGTTTAGTACCAAACGGCGAATATAGAGATGCTATAAATTTAGAACTCTCTACTTCTGACGGTAGTAATGTTGGTGCTTTACAAAATATAGCGGGGAATGCTTCTAAATTTTATAGAAGTTTAAACCCTAGCACAAATGTATATACTTCTTGGACAGATAACTATATTGATTCATTAACAAACCCATCAAAAATAGGGCAAATAAAAGATGATGTTAATGAAAAAATATATTGGTTTATAGCTAGCGATAATATAAGTGCTATTGCGGAGTATGATCAAAAAACAGAAGTGGTATCACCTATATTAGTAGACACTAATAATATATTAAAGTTTAGCAAAGACTATTTAATAACAGGTATAAATATTATTGAAGATTTATTATTTTGGACAGACAACCAAACTGAACCAAAAGTAATTAATGTAAAAAACTTTAAAGAAGCTAATAAAAATAGTGATTTTAGAACTCATAGTGTTTTTTATGGAGCAGATAGTAATTTAGCTCGTGATTTTATAGAATCGGATATAACTGTAATTAAAAAAGCACCTGTAAACCCATTAGTTCTAGAATTATCAAAGACTAGAGCTGTAGACGCTAATGGAAATCCTGCTGTTATAAGCGGTACAACAAAGCAAAACTTTGTTATAGATGATATAAATAATCCACCCGAAAGAATAGCAGCGCCAATAGGTAGTAAATTTACTATAAATTGGTTATCAAGTCCTTATCCATTTTATTCTGTTGGTGATGTTTTAACCTTTAACGGGTCCGTGGAATTATCAGGTTCTACTATTCCTGAAAAATATATTGTAAGAGCGGAAGTATTAAGTGTGCCACAAGGTGAAACGCAAACTTCTGTATTTGTTTCTATATTATCTGTACCAGAAACTGTGCAAGATGAGGAGATAACATGGAATGTAACTTTAGAGGAAGATCCCTTTTTTGAATTTAAATTTCCTAGATTTGCTTACAGATATAAATACAAAGACGGTTATTACTCTTCCTTTTCAACATTTTCTGAAGTAGCGTTTTTACCCGGAGATTTTGATTACGAACCTAAAAAAGGTTATAATTTAGGAATGGTAAATCAAATGAAGCAATGTGTTATTAAAAATTTTGCTAACTTAGATACCCCTATTGATGTTGTAGAAGTTGACTTGCTTTACAAAGAAGCAGGAAATCAAACAGTCTATGTTGTTGATACTTTTAAAAGAAATAGCAGCATATGGAATGCAAATGAATTTAGTATTAAATCTGAAATTATTTCTTCTGTATTACCATCAAATCAAATATTAAGAGTATATGACAATGTACCCCGAAAAGCTAAGGCTCAAGAAATAACGGGTAACAGATTGGTTTACGGAAATTATTTACAAAATTTTAATTTAATAGATGAATTAAACAATCAGGTAGTACCTTCTTTAAATGTTTCAATTTCTCCTAATTCAGATTTAGAGGTTTCTCCTAATGTTCCTAATAAATCAATAAAAACACAAAGAACATATCAATTAGGTGTTGTTTTTCAAGATGACTACGGCCGTCAAACGCCTGTGTTTACTTCTGAATCTGCTGCGATTAAACTATTAAAAAAAGAATCTTTAAATTATAATAATATAACCGTTCAAGCTAAAGGTAATAAACCTAAAGAGTTTACTGGTTTTAGATATTATATAAAAGAAACTTCTAATGAATATTATAATTTAGCTATGGACCGCTGGTATGATGCAGCTGATGGTAATATTTGGATTAGCTTTTCTTCATCCGATAGAAATAAAGTAGATGAAGAAACATTTTTAGAATTAAAAAAACGACACGACTCTAGTGAACCCGTATTAGAGTCTGCTAAATACAAAATAATAGCTATATCTAATGAAGCTCCTACATTCTTAAAAGAAGCAGTTGCTGTATTAGGGCAGGTAGCTAGTGCTATAGACCCGACTGCTGCGCCTGAGCCTGATTTCCAGTTGTTTAGAATTAAGAAACAAGATGTAGATAACAACTCCGCTAAAGCAATTGTAGATCCATCTTCTATATCAAAGACTAGATTAGTTAGGTTTTTTGACGATCAAAATATATCAGATTATTATAAAATAACAGTTACTGAGGAAGTAACTATACAAGGAGTAGCCTGGTATGCAGTTAGCATTGAAAATGGATTCGGAGATGATGTAAAATGGATGTTTGATGATTCTAATAATCTTATCGACGGTGTTTTAACTGAGTTTTCTTTAAAAGAATTTGCAAATAAGCCAGAATTTGAAGGTAGATTTTTTGTAAAACTATATAGAGACGCTACTTTACAAGAATATTTATTAAACAGCGATAGTTCCACTAATTATACTGTTGCCCAAGCTTTCAACTTAGGTTGGACTGATGTCGGATTATCAAGAGATGCTATTTTAGGATCTAATTGGGAACAAGGGTTCTTTATAGATAATGGGATTGTTTCTTATGCTCCATATGGTAAACCAAACAGAGGAGGTGGATTTACCATAGGCGGACAAGATTTAACAATAGGTTTTGCAGGTATATGGCCTGAAGGAGCTGATTTTGGGGTTGGTAAAACAGTCTATACAGAATACAGAAGAGCAGTTAATATATTAGAAAGCGTAGGTGGCTTATTTAGATTTAAAGAAGACCCAGATGGAGTAATATATAGAATAAAATCTGTAGAACCTGTAGAGCGTTTTAGAAATTACGAAAGAAGTACTGGGTCAGGTAGGTTTAATGATGGATCTAACAAAAGAAAAAGATGGTATTTAAAAGTAGAGCCCGTAGACCCAGCAAATGGAACTGGTTTATTTCAAGGACCTTCTGGTTGGTCATTCCCAGCGCCAGCAGGAACGTTTAGAGGGTGGAACCAGCCTGGATCTCCGCAAATACAGTTTTTATCAGCAATACCAGACAGTGGTACATTTTCATCAACAAATCCAGCTATATTTGAAACAGAGCCAAAAGAATCTGCTGAATTAGAAATATATCATTCTGCTTCAAAAATATATCCAATTTCTGAATATGGTAAGGCTCATACCTTAGATTGGTTTAATTGCTATTCATTTGGTAATGGAGTTGAATCAGATAGAATAAGAGATGACTTTAATGCAACTACTATTGATAATGGACCAATTGTTTCTGCTGTTTTAAAAGAACCTTATAACGAAGAGCGTAGGTTAACTGGTTTAATATTTTCACAAATATTTAATTCAGTATCAGGTGTTAATGATTTAAATCAATTTATTCAAGGAGAAAATATTACTAAAGATTTAAATCCTATATATAGCTCTATACAAAAGCTACATTCTAGAGATACAAATTTGGTAACTCTTTGTGAAGATAAATGTTTACGTATACTAGCTAATAAAGATGCTCTATTTAATGCAGATGGTAATGCTAATGTTACTTCTAATAACAATGTACTAGGACAAGCTGTGCCTTATGTTGGTGAATTTGGAATTAGTAAAAACCCAGAAAGCTTTGCTTCTTATGGTTATAGGGTTTATTTCACAGACAAAAACAGAGGTGTTGTTCTTAGATTATCAAACGATGGACTTGAGGAAATCTCTAGATATGGCATGAGTGACTTTTTTGCTGATAATTTAAAAGAATCAGACACTGTTTGGGGTAGTTTTGATGACGATAAAGGAGCTTATAATGTTTCATTAAGCAAACTATCTAATGAGTGGAGTAGTAAGCTTGAAGACGGCGTTATTAACTCTAATGTTACTACAATAACAAACCCAACGTCGACTACAATTAGCTTTAAAGAAAGCGTTAAAGGATGGGAAAGCAGGAAGAATTTTAGTGAAGAAGGAGGTATAACTTTAAATGATAGGTATTATACTTTTAAAAACGGTATAGCCTGGGAACACAGAGTGCCGGGAGTAGCTCAAAATAATCTTTATGGCACACAATATGATAGCGCGGTTACATTGTTAATTAATGAGATGCCTGCTGTTGTAAAAAAATATAAAACCTTAAATTATACCGGTAGTCAATCAAGAAAATATGTGTATAGCAATAATAATTATGATGGCTTAAATATTGCGGAGGTATCAGAATTGCAGCTACAAGACTTAACAACAGAAACTTTAGATAAAAACGGATGGTATACTAATTACATAAAAACAGATTTACAAGAAGGTTATGTAAAGCAGTTTTTAGATAAAGAAAGTAAGTGGTTTAATTACATAAAAGGTGATGCTACTTATTTTAATAGTAATACTGATAACAACATTGATTCAAAAGAGTTTTCAGTTCAAGGTATTGGAAGAGCTTCTGTTGTAACAGCGCCACCTGTGAGTGCTTATAATGTTCATGTATTTAATAATAATCCTTCTGTGAGTTATACTATTTCTGAAATAAACTTCAGTGCTAATGTTGGAGAAGATTTAAATGACGTTGGCGCACAAACTTTATTAATAACACCTAGTAAAGGGTATACTATATCAGCTTCTGACTTTAGTATAATAAATACGCCTATTGAAATAGTAAATACTTCATTCACTCAATCAGGTGATAATGTTATCTTTAGTTTTGAGTTTGCAGATAATACATTAATGCCAAGCGCTAATGCAGATTTCGCTTTAGAAATACAAGGTACTGCTCAGGATCAATTATATTTTATTCAAGGCGGATATGAAATTAATGGAACAAATAGTACACCTAATCAAGAGATAAGTGTATATGCTGGAGCGGGAGCATTTAATAGTACTTCTGTTATATTAACAAAAACTGTAACCGCGGACAATGGATATTATTTCTTTGAAGAACCCCGATTATCAATAGCAAGAGGTAATCAAAATAGCTACGATGTGGTCGTGAATAAAACTTATGACGTAGATCAAAACTTAGTAGCTGTTGAGTTTGTAGTTTCATATACATTCCCTAATGCAACCATAACTGCTAATTCAATTGTTATACAAGCAGACGCAATACCTATTGTTGTTGAGACTCAGTTAATAAATGGATTTACTTTAAATGGAAATAGCGGGTATACTTTTGTAGCTAATCAAATAGGAGAGGCTTTAACGTTAAACTTAATTGGAGACCCTGGAGCTTTATATTCTGTTGAATTATTAGATGCCGATTTAAATTCAGCTATATACGCTTCTAATGTAGCCATGAATTCAACTGGAATTGCAGAAATAACAAATATTATTATACCTTTTATTGAAGACGGAAAAAGCCCTTATAAATTAAAAATAACCGGAGATATAAACGTTAATATTGCTAATGACGGAGCTTCTATTACAATAGATATAGAACAACAAGTAGAAGTGGGATTAAAAATTACAGCTGAAACAAATAACCCTTCTCTTACAGTAACTGGATCTCCTGAAAGACGCCTTTTTACTGCTAATACAGAATATGCACCAGGACAAGAACCTGTAATTAATTTTTCTTTTACAGCAACAAGCTCTGGTACGAATATATTTGAGTACTCAATAATAGGGCCTTCGGCTTTTACGCCTGCTATCCCATCTCCAGTTATAGGTGACGAGGATTGGACTTATTCTTTACAAAGTATTTCACAAGGTTTAAACAGTCCTGATAATAAGGAGTTTACTGTAACCGGCTCTATAATTGTTAATTCATCAGGTGATAATTATATAACACATACATTAGACTTAGACTCCTTTATAAGCACTCCTTCTGAAACTATATATGATAGCGTATTAGCAGTGGACGATTGTAATGATTTAGAAGGTATAGCCACAACAATTCTTTTTATAGATAATTCTCAAGTTATAGTAGGCGCCGCGCTTTCTTCTAATAGTGGAGGTAATATATCTGATTTAGCAGCAGGTACTTATAGAATGGCGTCTGGATTAACAGATGGTCAAACATATAGTTTATCTAATATAGCTAACTCAAGCTTTATAGTTACAGTCGGGTCAGGCGGAACAATATCTAGTATTAACCAATGCTTATAAAAAAATTATGGATCAAATAACATTAAAATTTTTACAGCCTATTAATACATCTGTTCAGGTTGGAGATATAACTTACTTTACAAATTCTAATAATTCTTACAAATCAGACGAAATACAAAAGATAGGTAAAGTACTTAGCATTGATCAAAATACTAATACTATGATATGTGAAATTGCACCTTCACAAGAAAGACCTACTGATTCTAGTTTTATATTGTTTTCAAAAGACAATACTCAAAACACAGGATCTCTATTAGGCTATTTTGCTAGATTACAATTTAGAAATGACTCAACAGAGTATGCTGAAATTTTTTCAATTGGTTCTGAGGTGTTTGATAGTAGCAAATAATACGTAATAATAAATTATAAAAACTTAATAAAATGTTTGGACAAATAGTTGGTGGGCTAGCCGGAGTTGCTGGCGGTATTATAGGAGGCGGAGCAAGAAAAAGAGAGCAAAGAAGAGCTCAAGCGGAGTTCAATAAAAGGAAAGATCAATATGAAAACCTTGATACTTCTAATGTATATCAAAATATGCAGAACACTATGGAAGATCTTACTGTTAATCAACAAGCAGCTAATTTTCAGGCTCAACAACAGCAACAAGGCTTATCTAACACTATGAATTCTATGGGTGCTGCAGCAGGAGGATCTGGTATTGCGGCATTAGCTCAATCTTTAGCTAATCAACAAGCACAAAACTTGCAAACTGCTTCAGCTGACATAGGTAGGCAAGAATCAAGAAATCAAATGGCAGCTGCTCAAGAAGCTGGTAAGTTACAGTTATACGAGGCAAAAGGTGAATTAATTTCAAGAGACGCTGAACAAGACAAAGTAGAAACATTAATGGGAATGGCGCAGGATGATTTAGCTGCAGCTAATCAAGCTAGGCAACAAGCCACAAACAGCATATTGGGAGGAGTTGGAAGTTTAGCAAGTGCCGCGGCTCCTGCAATTGGCAAACTTTTTAAATAACAATATAATATGAATGTAAATTTAGTAAAAGGACAAGCACTTGTAAATCAAAGCAAGGTTAACAATTGGGTGGACTCTTTTCAAAAAAGTTTTAATGAAGGGCTTAGGGTCAACGCTATTGCAGAAGCTCAAGAAAAAGCAGAAAAAAAGGCTATTAGCACTAAAGTTGCTTCATATATAAATTCGCTAAGCGAACCTGATTTAACTAATCTAACTCCAGAGCAAAATAGTGCAGTCACTAATTTTTTAGTAGAACAAAGAAATTCTTATGCAAGTTTAGCAAAAGAAATTACAAAAATTGATGCTTCAGAAAATCCATCAGAGTATGCTGCTGTTAGAGATAAAATGAATGGTATTAAAAATTCATTTTCAAACCTAGCAACACAGTTAAACACATACAAGGAAGACAAATTATCTTATTTAAAAGATTTTGACGACAAAAGAATTTCAAATGGTAATTCTATAGGGTCATTAAATGAGGCTGCTAAAATATATACTAATGAAGGTTCTATGGGGGTAGGTCCCGGAGGTCAGTTAGTATTTTTTGATGATAATGCTGGCGACTATAAAAGTTATATGGAAATTAATAAGCCTTTTTTAAAGGATTTTAAAACAGCAGATTCTATATTAAAATTAAACGAAGGTATTTATAGCAGCGGTCAATCTTTAGTAGGTGCAAGAAAAACAATGGTTCAAAACAAGCTGAAAAATTTAATAAACTCAGGAGGTAGAGATACATTACTTTCTTTAGCTACAGATGATTTTTTAGTAGATGGCGGATTAAACATACAGAATAAAGAGTTGTTTGAACCGGGGAATGAGGACATGCTAGAACAAGAAGTTTTAGCAAAGTATATGGACTTTTTATCTGAAACTGCTGCGCAAGGAGCTATTGATAAAAAACCTCCCTCTAGACCAAATTCAGGTGGACTTAGTGGTGCTTTAAAAGACGAAGTTAATTTAGCAGCAGGAGCTATACTACCGAATGCTTTAAATTTTGCGAATTTAGCAACATCAAACCCTTCGCCGGAAGAAATTACTGCTCAAATAAATAGCATTGATCCTACAGCAAGAGCAAGACCTTATATTACAAAAGGACAGTTATTTGAAATGTTTTTTGAAGCAAATGGATATGATGATGATGAAATAGAAAAAGCTGCTAAAGATTTTACAAGCCAAGTAGAACAGGCTAATTTGTATAAATACAATCCTAGCTCGCCTGGGAATTCAAGACCAATTTCATTAAACATAAACGACCCAAAAGCTTTATATGATTTTTACTTAAAAAATTCAAATTTAAGTTCAAAAGCTACTAACTATTTTATAGGTAATTGGAATAAATATAGCGGTAGCACTAATAAAACCAAAAAAACAAAAACTAATAATACCGGAAGCGGTGCTTACGATAATTTATAATTAAATGGAAGAATTATATAATCAACTATATAACGACGGTAAATACACTAAAACATTTGAAGATTTTAAGATTCAATTTGGCAATCCTGAAAAAGCTAAAAAATTATATACAGCCTTAAATGAAGTGGGAGACTACACTAAGTCTTTTGATGAATTTAAAACTCAGTTTAGTATACCAGTAAAGACACAAGACTCTGCAAGTGCGGATCCAACTGCGGAGTCAGTAAAAGATATGGGATCACAATCGGGAGAATCTTTATCGGCTTGGCAGTCAATTAAAAATTCTTTCTCTAATTTAGGTGAACAAGTTGGAGATGTATTTGAATTTTGGTTTGATACAAACGAAGAAGAAGGAGGTGGAGCAAGATCTGCTTTAGATATAGCTACTAATTCTGTATACGCTGGAATATTTGGGCAAGACAAGGTAGATCAATTTGTTAAAGAACAAGGTGAAGATTCTTGGATGTCTGGAGGTATGGGAACTAAAAGCACTTTAGAATCTATTGATAAATTTAAGAAAGAACAACTTGAAACTAAAGAAACACTTGGTATAATAGAAAGTGCGAAAAACGGAGATATTGGAGGTGCTTTTGCGGGTGGTGTAAATGCTATAACTTCTATGCTTGGTAGTATTATTTACGGAGCAGGTACGTTGGGTACGGGGTTTTTCATGGACTACGCAGCTGAAAACTTTGTAGAGTATAATAAATTAAAAGCTGAAAACTTAGGAGTTAGCTTTGATGAATTATTAAAATCCGGAGAAGCGGACAATGCAATACCTGTAGGTATGGGAGTTATTTCTACAGCATTAGAATTTATTGGACTAGGAACTGTTGCTAAAGGAACTAAAGGAGCTATAAAAGGAACAGGATCTACAGGTTTAATAGGTATGGGTAGTAAATACCTTGCTGAAAAACTAATATATAATAAAGGGGCTAGATCTGCTATGCGAATGTTTTCAGTGGGAACTACAGAATTTACTACAGAGATATTACAACATGCTACTGACCAAGTTAATACTGAGTTAGGTAGCGTGGCCGGTACAGATAAAGAATCAAAAATATTTAAAACAGTTGTAGACGCTGTCACTAGTCAGGAGGGGTTAGAAGCAGGTCTTCAAGGATTTATTGGTGGCGGAGGCATGGTAGCTGGTTCTTATTCTGCAAAAAGCATGAATACAATCAGAAATGTTGTAGATGGAGATAAAATTTATAATAATATAAATGAATTATCGGATTTAAGAAAACAATATAATTTATCTAAAGATAAAAGTGTTAAAGAAGGAATACAAATTGAAATAAATAAAAAAGAATCTAATATTGCTGACTCTGTAGTAAAAGGGAACGAAATATATAATAGCTTAAATAACAAGCAAATAAGCGAAATAGAGAGCCTTACTGATTTAGCCGACGCTGCAGCTTATAAAATAACAGAATTAAATAAAAAATTAAGAAGAGGCGATATATCTAACGCTGAATATGAAGCTGCTTCTTCAGGATTTAAAGCTGAATACGATACAGTTAGGCAAAGCTTAATTGACATGGAGCTTGAAAAAAATATTGCATCTGCTGAAACTATTGCTTCTGAAAAAGGGTTAAATATAGACGTTAAGAGTTCTAAAGAAGTAGAAGACTTAATGAATAGCGATAAAGTAAGCGAAAAGAATAGAAAATCTTATTTTGATAATAAAAACAAAGGATTTGAAGTGTCCGCTTTTGTTATTGGCAATGATATAGTTATAGACAGAGATATAGCTAGAAAAACGGGTTCTATTAATGCGGGTATGCACGAAGTTTTGCATCCAATACTTAATAAACTTGTTGGTGACGCTAAAAAGCAAGGTAAAATTGTTAATCAATTTAGAAAAGCAATGACGTCTTCTCAAAGAAGATTTGTTGATGCTGAAATGAAATCAAGAGGTTATACTGGTAAAAAGTATAATACAGAATATGTAAATGTGTTTTCTGATGCTTTACGTAAAAAGCAAATTAACTATGATAAAACACTTTTTGAAAAAATAGGCGATGCTATTGTAGGTGTTTTTAAACCAATAGGATATACTAATATAGGATTTGAATCTGGTAAAGATGTATATAATTTTATTAAAGAGTTTGACGAAAGCGCGGATCAAGGTAAATTAACCGAAAAGGCTGCAGCTGCTTTAGAAAATGTAGATCTTTCAGATGCTGGATTAACAGAGGATGTAGCGTTTTCAAAATCATTATCACCTGAACAGACAACCGAGATTACTAATGATATAACTACAATAAAACAATTAGCTGAAGAGAATGCAGCTATTGCAGCTAAATTTGGTAAAGAACCTATCAAGGGGGGTAAACAAACAAGGTTAGAACAAAAAGTTTTAACAAGTTTAAAGCCAGTTATTGATAAAGTAATAACTAATAGAACTAAAGCTTTATACGATCCAATACCAATGGATGCTAAAAAATCTGTTTCTAGACAAGATTTTCAAGATTCTATGAGATCAGATATAGAGACAATGGTTCTTAACGAATACAATGGTGCTCAAGATATTGAAAAATTTTTAGTTAACAGAGCTTATTTAAGAGCAAACGACTTAGCTAAAAGATTAGGAATTGAAGAAAAAATAAATGTAAGCTTAGATGCATTAAGTCCTGAAGGTAAAGAAACAATACAAATTGCTTCAGATTACAGCCCGGAAACAACAATGACCGAAATCCGCTCTGAAGAGAATAGAAAGAAAAAGTTAGTAGACCCTAGAATAATATTAGGGCCTGAAAGATCTAAAGCTTATACGGAAGCTGTGGGAGAAGCTATAGCTGATATGGTTTCTGAAGACTTTAGTGCGTTATCTTTTTCTAAATTGAAAGATTTAGCCCCTGCGATTACTGCTGATTGGTGGAGAACTACTGTTAAAAAGGTTACAACCCCTGCAGCTAATTTAGCTTCAGCAGAAATACCTCATATGCAACGCTTGATTATAAAGCATGCAGATATGTTCATCTCTATGCTACCTGAAGGCGCAATACTTGAAGGTGAAACAGCTAGAGAAGAATTGATAGGCACAGGAGTAGGTGTTCCAAGAAAACTACAGCAAGCGTTCTACGATAAAGGCGAAAGAACTTCTAAAGGAGCTGGTTTAATACCATTTAATCTCAAAAGAAATATTACTAAAGAAGATTTCTATACCGCTTTTGGTATTAATAAAGACGAAACATTAGTTAAGATTACAGGGAAAGACCCTAGAGCCCAGACTATATTAGCCCTTATTAGATTGTATGGTCAAATTACCACTAATACTGCAGTAAGAGAACTAGCTGAATTAACAGGTGAGCAAAAAGCAGATATTAGAGCAGGAGCGGCTCAGATACAATTTAGCCGAGCAAAGCATGTAGACAAAGCTTTAAATACTCCAGGTTACGCGGATTCTTTATTTATAATTCAATTTTCTAAAGCGTCTAGAGATAGGTATGAAAAGCATTTAAAAAAGAAAAGACCTGATCTTGAAAACCCGTCTAAAGCTGTAGATCAGTTATTTGAATGGGCAGATAAGCTAGATGTGAAAGAAAATAAAAAAGCAAAATACAAAAACCTTGCTTTATATTACATGGCTAATGGTTATTTAATATTACCAGAAGATGGTTATAAAGTTGTTGATGCTATTAAGACTGGTGAAACAAAAAAAGTAGACCCGTATAGTTTTAAAAACCCTAACGAATTATTAGCTAAGTATGACGTAAAACCCAAGATAAAAGCAATAAATCCAGACACTGTTGAAACATTAAGTAATAAAAAAGAGTTAAACGACGGTATAACTATATACAGTGTTGAAGAATCAAAAGAAGCACAAGCCGATGTTAGGAAACTAATAGATTCTAACTGGGGTGAAAATGCAAATCCATGGTGTTTAGCAGCTCGAGATAGTAATACTGGTAATTTAAACGAGAACACCTGGAAATTATGGAAACACTATGGTGAAAACAAAAGAATTGCTTTTAAAAACAATAAATTATTGTCTTTTTGGGCTGATGGCCAATGGTGGGACCGAATGGACAAGTCTACTAAAAAGCTAACGTATCTTGAGTCTACTAATGACAGCAGCGGTTTAAAGAAAATAGTAAGTGTTGATGTAAAAAATAATACTTCTGAAGTTGTTGGATACAAAAGAGGAGACATTGAGGGTAAACTCTACGAGGAGTACAATGCTAATAAAGAACTTATATCTAAAACAGTAAGAGACGGTAAAAACGCTAAATTCTATAACAATTATAAATTAAGAGAAGATTATCAAAATTTTATCAACAATATAGATACTGATGAAAGTGCTGTAGATTTAAGTTTTGTAGAAGAAATAAATGGAGGTTTTGCTGAAATAGAAGGTACGTTTGTGTTTGAAAATATATACGACTCTTATGAAGAAGGTGAAGTTGTACTTGTTGATTCTTTAATTTCGAAACAAAAGTATGATCCAAAAAAAGATGTTTACTCTTATGTTGATGTTTTGAATTTTGGCAATAATACACTTACAATAAATAAAAGAGCAGAAGATTTTACTGTTTATAATTATAATGGTAAGAAATATACTTTTGCTGGAAGTATTTATTGGCAACCCGGAAAACGTATATTAAAAGAAAATTTTAAAGACGAAGCGTTTAATCCTGAATATGAGGACGTGACTAATGCTGTAATACCTTTAACTAAAGATAATAATATTATAGTAACAGACCCTAGAATAACTAAATATTTAACAGATTATGGTAAAAGCATAAATAAAGCTACTAATAATTATGAGCTACAATTTAGCAAAGAAGCTACTCCTGTTAGCGATAATTATAATATAAACGAAAACGATCGTAAAAAATTGTTTAAGTTTATGATAGAAGGTGGATTCGATAATAATAAAATTGAAGAATTTTTAAAAAATAAAAAAGTTAGTAATGATGATATTGACACTATAAAAGAAGAATTAACTCATGAAGGCATATTAGAGTATATGCAGGACCTTGAGGCTTCTAATAAGGGTTTTAAATATGAAATAGCTTTAAAAGAAGTTTTAAATAAAATTAGCAAAGAATTCAAAGTAAAATATATAACGGGCAAAAAAGGGGATTTAATAATAACAAGACCCGATGGCTCAGATATAAAAATAGAAGTAAAATTAAATGAAATATCGCAAATAGGCAGTGCTACTATAAGTTTGTTTAAAATAGACAAAGGCAAAATAGTTTTAAATAATTTTGAAGATATTAAAATTTCTAAAAAAATTAACGAAAAAAATAAAGAAAGTTTAATAAGTAGTATAAAAGCTAATGAAAAATATATAAATAATCTGCTTGATATAATAAATGAAATAAATAAAAATAGCAGCAATAAAATAACAGTGTCAAAAACAGGGCATTTAAAATTACCGCAAAGTACTACAATAGAAGGTAAAGCTTTTAATAAAAGCGGTGATATATGGGCCTTAATAAAAGAAAAAAACGAAGGTAAAGCTGGTTATTTTTCTTATATGTCTGATCAAAGTATAATTGAAGATTTTTATAGTGGTATTGATTTAATAGAAATAGGTGGATATGGAATGTATGCTGTAGGTAAAGAAAGTAAAATGTCAAATACTTATAGTGCACTAAATGCTGAAACAAAAAACGTAATACGTCCAGCAAAATCTGGAACCACTTTGTACTTTAGATTATTTCCTAACCTTAATCAAATAAAAAATGTAAAAGAAAATTCTTTAGGTACAAAAAAAGGTATAGAAAAAATAGGAGAAGCTGTATTGCAAGCTTCTAAAACCTCTAAAGAAACAACTGACACAAAACTAGATAAAAATTTTAATAAAATTATAGAAAACTCAACTAAGATAAGCAGTAAAAAAACTATATCTGAAGCTAAAAGTAAAATGCTTGCTAAAAAGAAAGGTAGATGGAAATTTTTTGTACCTCCGTCTGCTGAAGATTTTAGCGGGTTAATGTATAAGCTATTAGGTAAAGGTGAAGTTGGGAATAAAAACTCTAAATGGTTTAAAGAAAATTTATTTGATCCCTACGCAGAAGGAATTAGGAATTTTGAAAGTTATAAGCAACAAACAATTCAATCTTTTAGAAAACTAAAAAAGAGCATAAAAAACGTACCTAAGGGTCTTAATAAAACAAATGAAACTGGTTTTACAAATGATGTAGCTGTAAGAGTTTATCTTTGGAATAAAAAAGGTTATGAAATACCGGGTTTAGATAAAAATGACACTAAAGAGTTGGTTGATTTAGTAAATAATAATGAAGACCTTAAAAACTTTGCAGAGCAGATTAACGCATTAATGGTAGGATATGCTGAGCCTGATAAAAATTGGTTAGCTGGAACTATTACGACTGATGTTATTGGTATGATTAACTCTTCAAAAAGAGAAGAATTTTTACAACAATGGCAAGAGAATGCAGATGCTGTGTTTACTAAAGATAATATTAATAAACTTAGAGCAGCTTTTGGAGAAGATTATGTAGAAGCGTTGAAAGATATGCTTTACAGAATGAAAAGCGGTAGAAATAGACCTAACGGATCTAATAAGTTAACTAATCAATTTATGAATTGGGTTAACGATTCTGTAGGTACTATTATGTTCTTCAATACAAGATCAGCTTTATTACAAACATTATCTATTGCAAACTTTATAAACTGGGGAGATAATAATCCTATAAAAGCAGCTAAAGCTTTTAGTAACCAAAAACAATTTTGGGGTGATTTTGCAATGATATTTAATTCAGATTTCTTAAAACAAAGAAGATCTGGGTTAAAAACAGATGTAAATGCCGACGATATTGCTAGCGCAGCGGAAACAGCAACAAATAAAGCTAAAGCAGCATTATCTTCTATATTAAAAATGGGATTCTTGCCTACACAAATAGCGGATAGTTTTGCTATCGCAATGGGTGGAGCATCTTTTTATAGAAACAGAATAGATAGTTATATTAAAGAAGGATTATCCCAAAAAGAAGCGGAAAATAAAGCGTTTTTAGATTTTCAAGAAGTTGCAGAAGAAACGCAGCAGTCATCAAGACCAGATAGAATATCTCAACAACAAGCAAGCCCATTAGGACGTATTATATTAGCTTTTGCAAACACTCCTATGCAATACATGAGATTAACTAAAAAAGCTATCTTGGATCTTAAAAACAGACGTGGAGACGTTAAAACTAATGTTTCTAAAATAATATATTATACGGCGGTACAAAACATAATATTCTCTAGTTTACAATCAGCTTTATTCGCGGCTTTATTTGACGATGACGACGAGGAGTTAATCAATGATAAACAATCTAGAATAGCTAATTCAATGCTCGATACTTTATTAAGAGGTATGGGTGTAGGAGGAGCTGTTGTGTCGACAATTAAAAATATTGGCTTAGAAATTGACAAACAATCTAAAAAACCAAGACCTGATTATACTCAAGCAGCTATACGAAGTATTGATCTATCGCCTCCAATTTCTTCAAAATTAAGAAAATTAATGAGTGCAGGTAGAGCTTTTAGTTATAAAAATGTTAGATCCAAAATGAAAGGTTACTCTTTAGAAAATCCGGCATTTTACGCAGGTGGTCAAATTATTTCTGCTACAACTAATATACCTTTAGATAGAGCTATTAAAAAAGCTGACAATATTAGATTAGCTATGGATAATGATACTAAGCTTTGGCAAAAAATTGCATTAGCTTTAGGTTATAGCTCTTGGGATGTGGGTATAGTCGATAAAGATAAAAACAAAGGTAAAAAAGGTTTTGGTAAACCCACAAAGTGGAAAAATACGGTTTGGAAAACAAATAAATGGAAAAATAAATAATTATAACATATACCATTGAGTTATGGAGAAATACAAGTTGTTATTAGAGGCAATTAATAAGACAAAATGGTGGATAATCTTATTATTGTTTTTAGGTTTTCTAATTGATAGTTTTAAGACAGAAGTACAATATCTTGTAAAATACAAGTTATTAGACAGAGATGTTATAATAGAGAGGTTAGATGGAGATGTATTAATTGAAGATGCGTTGTATGATTTAATGAACAAAACAGGTTCAGATAGAGCATATATTTTTAGGTTTCATAATGGCGTAAATTATTACAATGGAAAACATAAATCTAAAATGTCCAATGATTTTGAAGTAACTAGAGAAGGTATAAGTAGCGAAGCGCAAAGATTGCAAGATATACCTGTTGGTTTATATGCTAAATGGCTTAAAGATGTAATTAATTATAGAATGATACACCCTAACATAGATGATATAGATGATGTTAGAACTCGTTTAGAATTAAAAAGACAAGGAGTAGAAGCTATTGCAGTAGTACCTTATTACAGAAATGGGAAGATACTTGCTTTGGTAGGTATTGATTATGTAAGACCACTAGACAGTGCTAGATTGGCTTGTTATTTAAAAGACCCTAAGGGTAGTTTAGAGAAGTTTAAGTCAACAGTAAATAATATAGGAGATTTATTAAACTAAAAGCTATGACAAAGTATTTTAAAGAATTAGATAATTTAGATAAAATGGATAAAACATTCTTGCTAAGGTTAGACGAAGCAAGAGAAAGGGCAGGAATACCATTTATAATTAATTCAGCATATAGAAGCCCTGAATATAATGCTAAAATAGGTGGGAAGCCTAATTCAAGCCATTTAAGAGGTCTTGCGGTAGATATTAATGTTACTAATAGTAGACAACGTTTTATCAT
>ENA-OUOG01001020-OUOG01001020.1-marine-metagenome-genome-assembly--contig:-NODE-1020-length-33971-cov-4.400985_pt1 | contig 33971 bp, 27 predicted proteins | sample MGYA00248635_ERZ508505 | MGnify/ENA primary metagenome ERZ508505 (study PRJEB26176, sample SAMN06267871) | marine metagenome | isolation source: Saanich Inlet, British Columbia, Canada | place: Pacific... | reverse complement strand
TGTTCCGGATGACAACTACTTCTTGGAAGGAAAGGGCTCGCCTCTATATAAATTGGACGATTTGCAAACCCAAATTCCATCACAGCCTGCAACGCTTACGGGCGAGCAAACGGCGTTTGATTTTGGTGAAGAAGGCAACAAATTAGTCGAAATCGTTACTGACCCTATGCAATTTCTATCAACACGCGAAGGTGGCAATGATGAGGGTTCTGTTTATTGGGGTAAGGATTTCCTTTTACTTAATGTCGATGATGGTGACCAACCGGTCAGCATCGATATCCGTGCGGGTAAATATAATGCCGAGGAATTGGCTGCCGAAACGCAGCGTGCAATTAATGAGGCCTATGGTGATGACCGTAAAATCCAGGTTGTACAAAATGTTGATGATAAGCTTACCATCGATCTCTTAAAGCTTAATGCTGACGGTGTGCCGACGGGGCTAACGAATAAAATATCAGTAGATTTATTGAAACCCTCTTTCGTTTCAGAGCAAATTCCTGGTCTCGATGTTGATGGCGCCTCGCCTGACTTTACACTTGAGCAGTTTTTAGCACACGCGCAGGCTCGTTTAAACGATACGCTCAACAAACAAGCTGTATCTGTTGCGGCCACCGGTACTGAAACAAAGACCAATGCTGAATTGGGTGTCGGTAATAAGCTCTTTGCCCGAACAACAGGCGCCGCGATAACCACCCCGCTCGAGCAGACACAGATCATTGAAGTTGCGCATCGAACCATAGCCGACACAACCGGCAATGGGACGCCTGATACTGCAACGACAGACAATAAGTTTGCTGTTTACTCTTTCTATGGCCGCCGCCCTAATTTGAGTGTTTACGACCAAAGAACTCAAGTTTCTGCGCCTCTTGCGGGTGCTAATACGGTTACTTACGACTCGGCGCAGAACACGCTAAGCATCACGATCGCGCAAGCGGATGCTGCTAAATTTACAACGAATGAAACTATCCGGTTGGCGGGTGTATTTGCAAATGATACGAGCTCGGGATTGCTTAATGGTCGGGAGTTTACAATTTTTGATGTTACCAATACGGCGGCAGATGCGGCTACTGGTGCTGCTGCCTTTAGCACGATCAAAATTGATACGACGGGCTTGTCGTTGCCAGACACGGGCTTTACCGACACCAGTACGAATATTTATGTCATGGATTCAGAGTCAACAGATGTTGAGGCCTTCTTTGAAGGTGCCGAGAATGTTTATGACGGCGCGGCGGTTAATTTTAATAGCAAGAAAATTGTAATGCGTGAGATCGGCACATCAACGCTGCATTCATATACAAATGATGACGTAAAGGCGATCGCGACCAATGGCATTTTTACGGTGACTGGTGCAACCCTTGCGTTAACCGATGATGATGGCGCAGTTGTAAATGCATTGTCAGAGTTAGGTTTGCAAACGGCCGGAGGCGCTGATGCGACGGCAACCGAGACAAATTGGGTGGATGAAAAAAACCCGCCAATTACAATTACATATGATGAAATTAATCAGCGATTGGCCTTCTCTGTCGACCGGACTGTTCTTGGCACCGGAACGGATAGTAACTTTAATTCATTCAGAATCTCGGGCGCGACAAACGCCGAGGACTCGAATAATTTGGGTATCCCGGCGGGTGACGATGCGATTGAGTCACTTATTCGTGGCGGCGAGGTCTTATATACAGAATCGTTTGTTGCCGATGGCGAAGAGGTTCAGCTCAACGATAAACGCTTTGGTGCTGAAGTTGCCTATAATTCTGATACGAAAACTTTCACCTTCTCGAGCGGTACGACAGGTGAGACGATTGCTGCTAATGGTGCTATCGGTGTAGGTGTTGCACAAAAATCATCAAATATCCAAGTCGGGCGCTACGCGATCAGTGCAGTAGATGGCTCGGTTATCAATAATACGTCCAATCTTGAGAGCCGTTCTATTGGTGTCGGTGATAACCTTCTTATGGGTGTTGGGGCTTCAAAAACGGAGGCTGTTTTTGCTAATGGGCGTGGTCTCTTGTCTGAACCGGCACGCGCTGAAGGCACTGCGGCAAACGAGTCATTGACTGAAGTTTTCCGCCTTTCTTCGCAAAATGGTGAGAATGTTTTCAACGTATCAGTGAATGGTATTAATGGTGTGATCGAAGTGCCAACAGGTAACTATGTTGGTTCAACGTTGGCGACCGCATTGCAGGAGCGTATTAACCAGATCCGCGATCCTTTGACAGGCCAAGTAGTTGGTGGCGTTAAAGTAAGCTATGATGCTGACGGTAATAACTTTAAGTTCGTCACCGGTACTACGGGTGATACATCAACGATTAAAGTTAAAGGTGCTGCGCGCCTAGGTTTAGATGAAGTTCCTTTGGGCGTGGGTTCAGTGCCCGAGATTTATAATCTCGTTCAGGCCACAAATGCGGACGGCGTTTCGCTATACGTGGACGCTGAGGGCAATACAGTTGAAAGCCCCCCAGCGAACTTGGTGGAAGGCTATTATCCTTTATACATTGATGAAGGTGAGCTGACCTTTGATAAAACGGGTAAATTGCTTAGCCCAAAAAATATGGTTAAGTATGAAAAGCAGGAAGAAGGGTTCTCGATCTCGCTTGATATTGATTTTGGTGCGTCGACACAGTTTGCCCAACCGTTCTCGGTTCTCTCTGTTGAGCAGGATGGTTTTACTTCTGGTCGTTTGGATGGTCTTGAAATTGACGCATCGGGTACAATTCGCGCGAACTATACAAATGGACAAAACAATCCGCTTGGTAAAATCGTTGTTGCCAACTTTAACAACCAAAACGGTCTGAAGCAGATTGGTAACGCAACTTATGTTGAAACCGCTGTTTCTGGTACTCCCCAAGTTGGTGAAGCGGGCGCAGAGGGTTACGGTAACATTCTCTCTGGTTCACTCGAGCGCTCAAATGTTGATATTACGGAAGAATTGGTAAACTTGATTACCGCACAACGTAACTTCCAGGCATCAGCGAAAGCCATTGAAACCACTACGACCCTGACGCAAACCATCATTAACATCAGAATGTAGTGAAGTAGAGGTAAGGCAATCAAATGGATAAGCTGATATTTACCGCTCTGAACTCGGTTTCAACGGCACAAGAAGACAGTATTATACGTTCGAATAACCTTGCTAACGCATCGGTTCCTGGGTTTCGCCGGGATATCGAGCCTAAATCTATCGGGACGAGCTTTTTATCGACGATGGAGCAATATCAAACTCGAAATTTCGCAATCAGGGAAGGTCGCAATCGGTTTTCTGCGGATCAAGGTTCAGTGGCATATACAGCCGAGCAAACCGATGTTGCGATTGAGGGTAAGGGTTATTTTATTGTCCAACCCCCAGAGGGTGAAATGGCGCTGTCACGGCGTGGTGATTTTCGGGTGAACGCCGATGGTTTTCTGATGGATGGTGGCGGCTCCCTTCTCATGAACGATGCACTGCAGCCTATCGAGGTGGCACCTCACCGTAAAATGACTATTAACCAGAGCGGTATGGTCATTATTGAGCCTTTTGACGGGGAACCATTTGAAACTCAAGAAGTCGGGACAATTGCGACGGCCGAAGTCGAACATAGTCAGCTGACGAAGCACGGCGATGGCAAAATACGTTTGCTCGACGGTACAGTGCCGCCACCCGACGGGCTTTCGAAGCTCAATCAAGGCTATCTTGAGGGTAGTAATGTTAATACAGTTGAAGAGCTGGTTGAGAGCCTTAATCGCCAACGTGGGTATGAATTAAACATCAAAATGATTACGATGGCTAAAGATCTTGATGAAGCCTCCACCTCACTTATGCGTCTCCCTAATTAATAATTCTTCTATATAAGCCCTTTGGGCGCGGTTGGCACGCCGCTTGCTATTTCTCTGTAGATACTTAACTGCAGGAGAAAACGATGACAGCTAATGCAATGCACGTTGCCAAAAGTGGCCTAAACGCACAACAAACAAGAATGCAGGTCATCGCTAATAACTTGGCAAACGTTAACACGGCAGGTTTTAAGAAAGATCGCGCAAATTTTGAGTCGCTCTTGTATCAAGTTCGTCGTTATGCCGGTGATCAGACATCTGCTGATACGAGCCTGACATCATCTTTCGCCATTGGCACGGGTACACGTATTGTAAATACCGAGAAAATGCATTCGCAAGGTAGCCTGATCATGACTGAGAACGCCTTGGATATGGCTATCGAAGGTGGTGGTTTTTTCCAGATTTTAATGCCCGATAATCGTATCGGTTATACGCGGAACGGTTCATTCTCGCGCAATGATGAGGGCACCTTAACCACTGCAAGTGGTTATGTTCTCCAGCCCGAGATTCAGATTCCTGAAGGTGCTACAAACATCAACGTTTCGGCTAATGGTGTCGTTAGTGTAACGCTCGCTGGCGAAACGGCGGCGCAAGAGGTTGGCCAGCTTACCCTGGCTGACTTTCCAAACCGTCGCGGGCTGCAGCCAGTCGGTGAGAATTTAATGATTGAAACCGACGCTAGTGGTGGTCCGATCGTCTCCAACCCGATCGAGCAGGGTTTTGGTAAGCTTGTTCAGGGTGCCTTAGAAAGTTCAAACGTAAATGTCGTTCAAGAGCTGGTCGATATGATCGAAACGCAGCGCGCGTATGAGGTGAGCTCGAAAGCAATTACTTCTGTTGATGAGATGCTTCGCTTTATCTCTAACAATCTATAAGCGAAGGGTTTTAGAATGTTTGCTGGCTTCAAAAAATTCTATATATCATTGCTCATGCTACCAACGCTTGCGGGCTGCGGAACCTATTATGAGAACCGTATTTCAAACACTTTTGAGCCAATTTACGACACAATTGTACCGGAGCTAAATCAAGGCATGCCAACCGGCAGCATTTATAATGCCAGTGCTAAGACAGGTCTGTTCACAACGGATCAACGTGCGCGCTCTGTCGGCGATATTTTGACTGTATCCTTCACGGAGTCTTTTGCTGCTACTAAGTCGCAAAGTGCCTCGGCGTCGAAGTCGGATACAATGTCAGTAACGCTTCCTTTTGATCAGTCACGCTTATCTGGCAAGCTTGGTTTAGAAGGTGCGTCGCAGTTCTCCGGTTCAGGAAGTGCGGCTCAATCAAATAGCTTTACGGGTCTACTATCCGTTAGTGTTGTTCGCATTTTTGCAAATGGCAATATGGAAATTATGGGCCAAAAAATGATAACGCTCAATAATGGCAATGAATACGTGCGTCTAAGAGGGGTTATCCGCCCCGAAGATATTTCGGCGGCTAATACAATTCTCTCCTCACAAGTTGCTGATGCCAAAATTACATATACCGGAGCTGGTCAGATCGCCGATACAGGGCAAATGGGTTGGCTTAGTCGCGCCTTAAGGGCCGTTTCACCTCTTTAGAAGGAACTTTTTGTGCGCTCTCTTTTTTCAGTTTCTACCGCTATAATAATGCTCACGATGTCTTTTGCATCGAGTGTATCGGCGGATCGTTTGAAAGATTTAACCTCGGTTGCCGGTGTTCGGCCCAACCAATTGGTCGGCTATGGTATGGTTGTTGGTCTAAACGGTACGGGTGACGGTAATACTGCCCTTACGTTGCAGACCATTCAATCAATCGTTTCTCAATTTGGCCAATCAACGCCGATTTCAGGCATTAAGGGCAAAAATGCTGCCACCGTTATGGTAACAGCTAATTTGTCACCTTTCTTAAAACCAGGGCAATCGATTGATGTAACTGTTTCAACGTTGGGTGAGGCCAAATCCTTACGCGGCGGTACGTTGTTAATGACGCCGCTGCTCGGCGCGGATGGTCAGACATATGCTATCGCACAAGGCAACTTGCTTGTTGGTGGCTTCGGTGTTCAGGGTAACGATGCGTCATCATTGACGGTAAATGTGCCGACGGTTGGTCGTATTCCCCAAGGTGGCATGGTCGAGCGTGTCGTAGATACGCCGTTTTTGACCACAGAGCATATGGTTCTAAACTTAAATCAAGCTGATTTTAGTACGGCTTACCGTGTCGCTGAATCGATCAATGAGTTTCTAGGTGAGCCGATGGCAACGCCTTTAGATGCTGCATCTATTCGTGTCGACGCGCCAGCTGACCCCAGCCAACGGGTAGCTTTTATGAGCATTCTGGAAAATATCGAAGTCGATCCCGCGCGACCTGCCGCTAAAGTGGTTGTTAATTCACGAACAGGGACAATTGTTATCGGCGGCGATGTGCGGGTGACGCCAGCTGCGGTCACACATGGGTCATTAACGGTTAAAGTTGACGAAAACCCAATTGTGACCCCTGTCCAGAATGTGATTGCGAACCAAAACCAAGTTATTGCGGCACCGGCTGGCGCCGTGGTCGAGCCTAATACGGATATCGCCGTGGAGCAGGACCCCGCAAAAGCCTTCGTGTTTGACCCAGGTGTTGAGCTGTCTGATCTCGTTGACAGTATAAATGCCGTTGGCACAACGCCGGCTGATTTGGTTGCGATTTTAGAGGCTTTACGAGAAGCCGGCGCTTTACGCGCTGAGCTCGTTGTTATTTAGGACACCACAATGGATCCGGTAGCGAAAAATATTCAAACAGTTGGTATGGAACTCAAGGGCAAGATGATGCCGTTGAATCGGACACAGATGACGGAGCAGCAAAAGGATAAGCTGCAAGTTGTTGCCAATGAGTTTGAAGCGATTTTCGTACAACAAATCTTTAAGCAAGCCCGGCAATCCCAGCTCGCCGATGGGCTGTTTGATAACTCTGGTAATGAGACGTTTAAAACGATGCTCGATCAGGAATACGCATCTAGCATGGCGCAATCGTCCTCGCTTGGTATTGCTGAAGCGATGATCCAGCAATTAAGCCCATCTGCAAATAGCAAGAATATGCGGTAATCCATGGCCAGTCTCTTTGATATAGCCAAAAGTGGCGTTCAGTCTTATCGGCAGTCTTTGGCCGTTACGGGCCAGAATATTGCCAATATTAATACGGAAGGTTACCGACGTCGGGAAGCTGATCTTACCGAGGTTAACTCTGGTCAAGGCGGTATTACTGGTGTTTCTAGTCAGGCCGGGCTTGGCGTGCGGGTGGAGGGCATTCGTCGCTCATTCGATGCTTATATGTTGTCGCGCGCGAGCAGTGCGACGGCTGATTATGAAAAAATGTCGAATTATGTGAAGCAACTGGAAATTGCTGAGAACACACTTTTGCCAACCGGTGGTGGTCTTGGTGTTCAAATTGGTCGCTTTTTCGATTCTCTCCAGCAAGTGGCAGCATCTCCAGGCGATTTACCGCCGCGTCTTGTCGCAATCGAAGAGGGGAAGGGGCTTGCAAGCGCCTTTCAAACAGTCTCTAGGCAAATGGCTGACTTGAAGAAAGCATCGCTTGATCAGGCCACAGACGCGGTGACAGCGATCAATGTGTTGATTGATCAATTGGCGAACGTCAATGGGCGTATCCTATCTTCGGGTCAAGGTTCGAATGCGCCCAACTCGATTCTAGATCTTCGGGATCGTATTACAACTGACTTATCAATGCTGATGAATATAACCGTTGATTATACGGACCGCGGTGTTGCCAATGTCAGTGTTGGAGGTACAGGAGCTGGAACACCGATTGTTACCGGTGCGTCTGCTAGCAAAATTGGCATTTTAAAACAGCCAACAGGGCTCCAGCCAACGATTATTTCGGGTAATAGCCAAACGCCAACCAATCAAGTAACCAGTGGCGCGCTCGCAGGTATGGTTGACGCCTATACGTTTATTGATGAGATTATCAAAGATATTGATCATCTTGCGGTAACGGTTAGCCAAGAAATGAATGCGCAGCATCGGTTGGGGTTAACCATGGAAGGCTTGGCTGGTGGGAATATGTTCTCAGCTACGGGGTTAAGCTTTGAGGTTGGTTCGGCTAACCGTGGAACAGTGTTACCAGAGGTTTCCGTCACTGACCCATTGTTATTGCCGCGCGAAGACATGACGTTTGTCTATCGCCAAGACTTAACAGCGTGGACAACGAGTAACTCAAACTTAGATATAAAGATTCAGGGCTCCAACAAGGTTGTTGGTGCTGGGTTTTCTGTGGCATTTAATGGTACGCCAAGCGATGGCGATGTTGTTCAGGTCAGTACGCTTGCGGGTGCGGCATCTGAAATGCGTTTCATGCTTGCGCGCGCGCAAGATATTGCCGCATCTTCAGCAACTAATGTGTCGCAAAATACGGCCAATACGAGCGATGCCACAATAACGGCAACGCAATCCGTCCCAGCGACTTTTTCGGCACCGCCAAGCATCGAAACAATATTTAGAAACTCAGACTCTCCAATTGTCGCGACACAGTTTTTGCGCGATGGCGTTGTTGCAAATATTCCGGCAGGTGCTGAGAATGTAAACATTAGCTCATTTGCTCAGCAATCGAGTGTGCAGTTTCAGATCAGCGCAACAGAGTATCAAAACGGCCCGCAGTTACAATTTGATCTAAATGGCACCAATTATGTTTTCGATATGTCATTCGGCAATGCTTACCCCCTCGAGGCAAGCGGTGCCAATTGGCAGAACTTGGACGATATTGGCGTTGCGCTAAACAGAGGCGTTATACGCTCTTCCGCAGCAACCAATGAAGTGTCATTGAGTGATCTTGGTATTCACGTGAGCGCGCAAGGCGGAAGCCTTACGATGACGTCCGCAACAAGTCCCTTTGTGACGGCTCAGGTTAGCCATGCCGCAGGTGCTGTGGCAGGGGTCATTGCGCCAGCCGTGGCAGCCTCGAATATTCAGGTTTTTACCCGTGAGGGGCGTCATATTGCCGGCACGCCTTTAACCCAAACTGAAGTTTCTTCCTTCTTAATGGAGAAAAACGGCTTCGCGATGGGTGCAGAGTACCGCGCTGATTATCTTAACGTCACGGATAATGCGTATCGGGGGATTGATCTCGATATTCTACGAAGCGATGGTATGCACAGGCTCACAATGGGTGCTGACGCGGTGAGCGCGCAGGCAATTGGTGGCTCAAGCACTGTTCCAGTGAGCGCCACGAATACCTATGCCTTAAATGTAGCGCTTGCTAATGGGCGCTCTGCGTCGATCTCGGTGCCATCTGGTTCCTCGGCTGAATATGCGGCAACTGTTTTTAATACAGGACTGACCCAGCTCGGCGTCCAGGCAGAAGCCAAAACGCGCGTAATGCTCTCTGGTATTACGTCAACGGGAACAATGAGGTTTAATCTAGAATCCGTGAACCAACAGCCAATTGCAATTGAGGCCAATGTTGCCTCGGGGCAATTATCATCTCTTGTAAGCGCAATTAACGCAGCATCTGCTTTAACCGGTGTCAGCGCTGTGCTGACAGATGATAGCGCGCGCGTTGTGCTGGAGAGTAAAACGGGTAAAGACATTATGATTTCGGGGGTCGATAGCACGGGCCCCACGTTCTCTGCCGAAGTTATCGGGCTTACGGGTGCCTCTGCATCAGCAAAAGTTAACTTTCATGCGGTCGGCGTTAATCCAGCAATTGACGCGGGTCGTTTTACAGGCACTGTTGATATCGTTTCAGGCGAGCAATTCACTCTCACGAAAGATAATACGACTGTTACAACGAGTGTATTAGATGCGCATACAGGTGGCTTAGTGTCCGTTGCCAATAATATTGATGGCACTAAAAAGACTATTGGTTTTGAGGTGAACCCAGAAGCTGATCTCGATATTTCAGATACAGACGGCTTACAAGCCGTTGCCGCCTCGGGTTCTTATAGTTTGACTTTACCAAGCGGCGCGAACCGTCCTGCTTTTACGTCCCAAATTGATACGAGTGCCTTGAGCGATCTCAGCTCGGCTAATGTGAGTGCAGAGCTCGTGCGTCAGATTAGAGCCCAAGCGCCGATTGCGTCTTTATCCGGTGACCTTGCTATTGTAGCTGCTTCTCGTCCCGCCGATGGCGACAGTTTCCGTATTTCTTTTGCGGGCGAGACATATACCGTCAACATGTCGGGTTCTGAACTTACTGTAACCGGACCAGAGGCTAATCGGTTAACGGCCTATTTCGATGCATCGAACAAGCTTCAGCTAACCTCTGGTGGGACGTTATCAGCGTCTGATATTACTATACCGTCTGATGCAAGTAATCTTGAGGCAGCTTTGCGCTTTGGGCTATCGACGCCGACGAGCAAAATGACAGGGACTGCGTTTGCATTACCAGCGCAAGCGACCACAGCGAGCGTGACCTTAAATGGTGTAACGGGAAGCTTGACGGTCAATGCTGATGGCACGTATACGACGACGAATTGGCCGGCAAATTTGAGCGTAAGCCTGGTAGCAGATGGGGCGTCTAAGCGCGCTGTCTTTACGTTTGATGCCGGTAACGGCCCGATTAGTTTTGGGCGTGATGATGACACGGTATCACTTGGCCTTAAAACCATTGACTATAATGTGGCACTCAAGGATGGGAATGTTGAAATTACGTCGCTCGACAGTGTAGCGGTGAGTGTGAGTGCGAGTGCTGAGAGTTTAGCAAAACAGCGTATTCGCATGTCAGGCCTACCAAACGAAGATCTTATTATTGTAGTATCTGGAGGCAATGCCCGTCGATTATCGGCAAGTTTTGATGTGGCGCCGCCGGTGACCATGACCGAGCAAGTCGAAATTCGTGTGGTGAATGATGCCGGCACACAATTAGAAATTCTTGATGCCCTAACAGGGCATTCGATTGCGACACGCTCCCTCGATAGCTTGGGCAATATAAACGCAGGCGGCTATGATATCCATGTCGATGGCAAAGCAGAACTTGGTGATAAATTTCATATCTCAGAGAATGTTGGCGGCGTGGGTGATGCGCGGAATTTAACAGCCCTTTTGGCTCTGCAACGCTCTGATGTGAATGGGGCTTTCTCTGGTGGCTTCCAGGATGTGTTTGCCAAAATGGTTACAAGCGTTGGTTCCTCGCTGCAGTCATCAAATATCTCACTTGAAGGTGCGCAAGCAAGTCGCGATGCCGCGATTGAGGCCGAGATGTCTTTTTCTGGGGTGAATTTGGATTCTGAAGCTGCGGCCTTACTTGAGTATCAGCAGGCTTATCAAGCTTCAGCGCGTGTTCTTTCTGCGGCGCGTGAATTGTTTAGAACTTTGATCGAAATTGTTTAGGAGATCATCATGCAAATTAGCACAAAACTTTTTAATGAGCAGCAGGTTGCCCAGTTTGGCAAGCTCAATGAAAAAGTGCAGGGCATTCAGGAGAAAATCTCTACAGGTCAAAATATTCTTAAGGCCTCTGATGACCCGCTTGCTGCAGTTAATTTATCTGCTGCAAAAGAGCAGCAGAGCATGCTCACGCAGTTCGAGAATAATATCGACAGCGCTCGGCGCCGTTTAGGTCTTGCTGATAGTACGCTTCAAGAGTCGATCAATGTTCTAACGCGTATTTCAGAGCTAACAGTACAAGCTGCCAATGGGGCTTATGGCCCGAATGAGCGTCTGGCATTACTTGCGGAAGCTCAAGAGATGACGAAACTCATGGTGGAGATTGCAAATACGCGCGATGCCCAAGGACAGAGCCTTTTTGCAGGCTATAAGTCGGCCGGGGTCGCCTTTACCATGACGCCAAATGGTAAAATTGATTATCAAGGTGATCGCGGGGTGAGTGCCCTTCAAATATCTGAAAATATGACTATTGGTACGAGTTTAGATGGTGGCACTGTTTTTGGCCGCGTGGACACAGGCTCGGGCCGCAAGAGTGTCTTTGATTTGTTACAGGCGGCTGTGTCAGCGATTGACCCTGCCAATGACCTCTCGGTTCAGGGCAGTGCCATCGCCAAGGCTGAGTTACGCTTTGAGCTGCCGCGTGATCCAGAGGAATGGTCTTTTAGTCTAACCGGAACAGACGGAACAGCGACGATTACGGCCAGTCTCGCCGATGGTAAATACAGTGACTTAGTGACAGCTATTAATGCTCAAACAGCGTTCACGGGTGTTACCGCGGCTTATAACGCCGTGTCAAACCGGGTAGAGCTTACGGACCCGGCTAATGGACGCATTATTATGCAGGATATCTCGATCGAGAATGTGACCTCTGCGGACGCTAAAACGGCATCTAATGTCTATTTTTCATCGATTGACGGAACCGGTAATGAGATTGGGCAAGCCCGGCGCCTTGGCGACAGTGATCTAGTGATTGCTAATCTGGGAAAAGATATTGCGGCCGCCGTTTCTCATTTAAGCGTGCAGCAGGCCTATATCGGCGCTCAGATGAATAAGGCAGAACGCCAGCTCGATGTTGTAAGCCAGCGCAAAATAGCTGTTTCAGAGGATGTTGCGCGCATTGGTGATGCTGATTTAGCAGCGCTTGTGACTGAGCTACAAGCTATGCTCACGAATAAAGATGCCGCTCAGCAGGCCTTTGCCAAAATTGGCCAGCAGAGCCTATTTGATTTTATTCGTTAGTTTATGTCCGAGACCTTATAATGATGTTTGACGTGTGATGTTCGACTTTCTGCTGAATTCACCCAAACACTAATTTAGATCTTATTTTTACCTATCGTAGCTTTGTGGACCGCTGGCCACATAGAAGCACTGAGTCATTATGCGCAGGCAGCCCAGTATAATTAGAGTAACGATACTGTTTAGTTAGCGCCGAAGGTTGTAAACTTATCGTCGACTTCGAAGTGTTTTGATGCGTGCCAATCTTGTGCTTTATATGTCTCGTAAACGACACCAGACTTAAAGGTATTAGAGCAAATAAGCATGATCGCAACGTTTTTGTGGTTTACCGAAGATGCATCAATGATGCCTTTCCACCAGTCTGGGCTTCTAACTGTAATGTGGGCATTTTCTCCGTTCGGCAATAAAGCAGCAGCCTTATAACAAGCAACATTTAATATTAGTAGTTTTCTGCTGAGCGACAGTAACTCGTTCACGACATGCGGTATGTCGGCAATAAATATATGCTCAAGCACATCCATGCAAACGACGCAGTCTGATTTTTCTTTGGTGGTTAAATTTCTGGCCGGCTCGAACGTCGACACTTTTTCTATATTGAAAAATTGCTTTGCAGTTTCCCCCGTGGTGGGTTCGAATCCGGGAGCATCCCAATTGGAGCCGCCACTGCCGTAATCTAAAACAGTTTTAATGTCTTCATGTGAAAGATTGTATTTGCAAATATTTCTGAATTTCTTTAGCTCAAAGTCATTAAAAGCGCTTTCAACTTTTATTCCATCAGTTCGCGAATAGCCTTCCATTGCCATCTTTTCGTATAGGCTGATAAGCTTCTCACCTTGATTTGATAGTTTGAGCTGTTCCAATTCGATCTCCAAATGTTTCAAAATATTTATCAATTAGACAGAGGTCTATTGTATATAAGCGCCAGAGCTCCGGGATAAAAAGTGTTATCCTTCAGCGATGGCTGCAACTTCACAAATCCCGAAATACTGTTTCCTTACAGAGACGCTTCCGAGAGAGTGTCTAGGCGCGCTTGTAAAAGGTTTAAGAGTTTTGGGATCTGATCTGGGTAAGCCTCTATCAAGTCCTCGACGAGAATTAAAATCTGCTCAGCTGTGAATGTGATCGTGTCAGAACTATTTGATGCCATGGTTGCTGGTTCTTGATCAAATTCGAATGGGACGTCGCTATCCATGCTCATGGTTGTATGTTCCATATGAGGCTCCTAAGTGACTTCTAGAATGTTGGTATGAGATTGCACAATTCGTGCCACACTTTATTTGGATGGCAATTCGGCAAAATATGTCTAAATATAGGGGACTTTGGCGGTTGCAGCTGCTTTTGAGGCCGATTGAAGTGCTGCGCGCCAGTCGCCGCCATAGGGGTTTCTGTGAAGATCAAGCGAGGCGTACCAATAGCTTTTATTTGACTTTTGCCCCCAGCGCCAATCACTCGCCGCGGGGAGCAGTCCATGACATTGTTTCCCTAGAGCGCAAGTAAGGTGAAGTGTGGCGTTATCCGTTGTTATAACGGCGTCACACGCTGCAATAAGGGCAGCTAGACCGTCAATATCAGAGAAATTATCGATCTTTGGGTATTGGACAATGGTTATTCCCCTTTTTTCGAACAGCTCGCGTATTTCGGCATTAACGTCGCCATATTGCAAACTTACAAAAATACGATTTTCTATTTCAATAGAGTTAAAAATGGTATCAAGATCAAGGGACCGCACATGACTATAGACTGCACTTTTGGTTTTCCAATTTAGTCCAATGAGCTGTTTGGTATTGTCGCCCAAAATGTTGTTTCTGATCTGAAGGGCATGGTTATCATTTGGTTTTAAATAAGGCTCTTGCGGTATATCTAAACGGTCCTCTGCTTGCAAAAAAAACTGCATCAGTGAACCAATAGGGAGGTGATAATCATACTCGCTCTCGCAAAGTTTTTGCGTGCGATCGATAAACTTTACATTTTTGCCAAATGAGCGCTGATATAGTTCGTGCAGACGACGATCTGCTTGCACGAACACTTGGGAGCACAGCGGAAAAACCTCAGAATACATGGACGCAAACATAATTTCGTCGCCCAAGCCTTGTTCAGCCCAGAAAAAAACCCTCTTGTCTCGTTGTAAGTTCCAAACAGGCCTGTTAGACGCCAGGAACTTCACAATTGTGTTTTTTTCAAACCAGCGTTGATCGTATAACTTCAAGCCATCGATAAAACAATCATCGCGTATTTTACAAAGCGCGAGATTTTTTTTGAATCCAGCATTCTCTGGGTCTAACTCAATAGCTTTTGAATAGTAGAATTCCGCCTCTTCTGTTCTGTTCAAGTCGTAATAGTAGCTGCCCAAGTTAGACCAAGCGTTCACATATGTAGGGTCATATTCTATTACACGCTTCGTGTAGTCGATCGCCTCAATCGTATGGCCAAGTTCTCTCAAGCATGCCCCAATATTAACTAATGCGTCTGAGTGATGTGGATCAATCGCAATAGCGGTTTGAAAATAGGTGATTGCTTCTTGACGTTGACCTATCGATTTCAAATTATTCCCGAGGCCTATAAGCGCGTTTTTATTATGCGGATTGACTTTTAAGACTTTTTTAAAGTTTTCGATTGCTTTTTCAGGTTGATTTAATTTTTCGTAAAGTATTCCAATGTTACACCGTGCGTCTTCAAAGTTTGGATTGATTTTCAGCGCTTGATTTAGAGCTTTTAGAGCCTTTTGTATATTGCCAGCATTGAGATAAATAGCTCCGGTATTGCCATGTGCAACAGCTATATTATCGCGCAAAATTTCTATTCTGCTGTTTAAAGCGGTAGCTTCCGTTACTTGCCCGCGTGTTTTTAGTTTCGATACTTTTTTAGCGAGGTTATTAAGTGTGAGCGGCCCATATTTCGTCGCACGGTCGTAGTGATCGAGTGCTTCCTTGGGCATTTGTTTCTCAGCTAGAATAATCGCTAGGCTAACGAGAGCGCAGATATCATTACTATCTATTTCTAAAATTTCGTTTAACAGCTCTTCTACCGCCACGGGGTCATTGGCTTCGTTGAATGATTGGATCAATTGATATCGACAAATTAAATTGGTTGGCTCTAATTGAGCTTTAAGTCTCAGCGCAGCAATGTCTGGTCTCTCATGCAATCCCGTATTGCTAGATAAATCATTCTGGGTAGGCTGAAAGTTATTAAATGGCATTTGATTGTCCTCGTGTAGTAAGGATCGCAATATTTAAGCCATAATCAGTGCAATCTATTTTAAAGAGATGACCCACTGCTCCATTGTAATGCGGGTTTTTATTATCCTTCTGTGATGGCGCTTTAACCGGCAAAGTGATCGGCCATGCCGATGTGGCTCGTCCGTTTTAGATGTGAGAGCCCTTGGTAATTATTGAAGAAGTGACAATACCGACTGGGCTGACTGATTGGCTTGGGCTAACATCGCTTGCGCGGCTTGTTGTAAAACCTGAGATTTCGTTAGGTTTGCGGTTTCTGACGCAATGTCGCTATCTTGAATGCGCGCGCGTGAGGCATGCGTGTTTGTCACGATATTCGACAGGTTGTTAATGGTATATTGCATACGGTTCATCGTAGCACCGAGGTCGCCGCGTTCGGCGTCAATACGGGCTAAGGCACCGTCAACAATGCCAAGCATTTTACTTGCGCGCGCAACGGTTAAGACGTCCATCGTGCCAATGCTCTGTAATTCAGCAGCGCCAGGTGCCGCTGCAAATAAGCCGGCGCCAGCTGAGCCTGTATGAACTGAGAATATTTCGGATGAATGAAACTTCACTTGCCCCGTAATGCGGGCACTGCTATCGCCCGTAATGACCTTGTCGTTGATTGTGACAGACGTGCCGGCAATATCAGCATTTTCTTCATCTATAGCTTGTAACGACATGTCTGGACTTGTGCCACCCGCTATAACGGTTGCGTAGTCTAAATCCTCAATACCGATGTCGTAACCGTCATCTGAAAGCAGGAAGATGTTTGATTTATCGTCTGATATTGTTGCTGTAATGCCTGTTTCACCTGAGCGTGCATTAATAGAGTTTCGAAGGTTGGTAAGGTCATTGACGGACCCTGCGACAGCACTGTCAGCAATTGTTATTGTTGCGGTAATATCGGCGGCGGTTGCTGTATTCATGCCATAAAGCTTGAACGAGACTGCGTCTGTGAGGCCACCAGAAAATGCTGCAAAGGATAATTTAGCAGCAGTACGCGCTGAGGCGCGGACGCCGGTGTTTGTTTCATTTTGTGTTACAAAATCAGAGATTTCTTTAGCTGACTGCCCAGCGGTTATATCAAAGACGTGTGTTCCAACATGCCCATAAACGGTAAGGTCTTCAGCTGCGGTGACGCGACTTGTTGGCAATGAGCCGGCCGCGCCCGTAACCGGTGTGGTCGCGTCTGTAGCATTGCCTTGTGTCGTGCCTAGCGTATATTCACCCAAAGCAGAAGGGCGCACGTCTTCAATCGTGACGGCATGTTTATGCTCGTCTTGATAGCCGATTTGGAAATTCGTGTCCTGGAACGAGCCATTCAAAAGTTTTGTATTGTTAAAGTATGTGGTTTCAGCGATCCGCTGGAGTTCGTTTTGAAGTTGAACGACTTCGGCGTTGAGATTTTGACGGTCGGCACCATTATAAACACCGTTGGCAGACTGCACAGCAAGTTCACGAATACGCTGTAGCACGGCTGTCACTTCATTGAGGGCACCTTCTGCGGTCTGTGCAAGAGATATGGCATCAGAAGCATTCCGCATGGCGTGCTCGAGGCCTCTTATTTGAGATGTCATTCGATTGACGATCGAAGCTCCTGCGGCGTCGTCGCCGGCATTATTAATGCGCACCCCAGAAGCGATGCGTTCCATGGCCTTGTCCATACCCACTGTATTCTTTGCTAAGTGGTATAGCGTTGTTATGGCGCCATTGTTTGTATTAATATTGCTCATCTGATCCTCTTAAATTCAGTAATCGAGAAATTATCTTCCTGAAACTGCAAGTTGTGTGCCAAAACATAACGCATCTCTTAAACTTTCGACGAAACCTGTCGTTTATTTCTAAGGCACTTAAATTCCGATATTAACAGGTTACAAAAATATTATTGAAGCAATAATCGTGCCAATATGAAAAAAAAATAAAAAAATATTGTTAATAAAAACATGGACTTAACCATATTTGGCGGAAATCATAGGTTTTTGACACTAAATAAATTCTCTTTCAGTCGTTCTCAGTGCGTAACAAATGCACATCTGAAGGAGTTTCACCATGGCATTAACAGTAAATACGAACGTTGGGGCACTTAATGCTGCCTCTGCAGCATCCAAAACCAATCGCGGTATTGAGGTGTCCATGTCGCGCCTAGCGAGCGGTTTGCGCATTAATTCCGGTTCCGATGATGCCGCAGGCGCAGGGATTGCAGCAAGATTGAAAGCTAACCTCGTAGGTACGCAGCAAGCAATACGCAATGTGGCTGATGGTATTGCTTATGCCAAAACGGGAGAAGGCGCGCTTGCAGAGATGGTCAATGTAGTTGCGCGGATGAAGGAACTATACACACAAACCGCTACAGGTACTTTATCATCAGCTGATACTGCAAACATCACACTCGAACTAGGCTCGCTAAGTACCAGTCTGTCTTCCATCGTTTCTTCTACGACTTGGGCCGGTGCTGCCTTTGCAGACATCACTGTAACAGTTGATGCGGCTGGTACCACCCAAGCTGTTACTGGTTCTTTGGTCGCCGCGCCGACGGTAAGTTCTTTGGCTACCGCGGACACAGCGCTGACAACATTGGCAACTGCGCGCGCAACGCTGGGCGGTGAAATCAATGCTCTGAACAGCTTAGCGAACAATTTGTCGAACTATGCAGCTAACTTAGGCGCAGCAGTGGGTACGATTGAAGACGCTGATTTTGCCGCAGAAACAACAAACCTTGTTAAAATGCAAGTGCTTCAGCAAGCAGCTACGGCGATGTTGGCGCAGGCCAACGGCCAGAAACAAGGTGTCTTGCAACTCTTGCAAGGCTAATTAAGAGACCTAAGGAGAAGTCCCGGGTGTGCCGCCCGGGACTTTTTTAGGATTTTTCTCGTTTATTAACAGTGCATTAAAGGCATTGTGAAAAAAACTTTATCTTTTCGACTAAAGTTTTTCTGTAACCGTCGTTCTTCTACCCGAGACAAACGTCTACCTTAGGAGAAGAAAATGGCACTTACAGTAAACACAAATATCGGGGCGCTTAACGCAGCAGCCGCTGCAGCAAAAACCAACCGTGAAATGGAAGTCTCAATGACGCGACTTTCAACGGGCAAACGCATCAATTCGGGCGCCGATGATGCCGCAGGCGTCGCTGTCGCGAACCGCATGACGGGCATTTTGAGAAGCACACAACAAGCAATGCGTAATGTCGCAGATGGCATATCTTATGCTGACACGGCTGAGGGCACGCTGGACGAAATGGCAAATATGCTCATTCGGATGCGCGAACTTTACACCCAAGCTAATGTTGGCACGCTCTCAAACGATGACTCTGCTAATATTTCCATCGAAATCGCTGCTTTGAATACGGCCTTAACGACCATTGTGACAGCAACAACTTGGGCTGGTACGGCCATCGGAGATATTTCGATTAAATCAGACGCTGCTGGTACTGGTTTTACTGTCAGTGGCTCACTCCTGGCAGCACCCACAGGTATTAGCGGTTATGCGTCAGCAGAAACCGCACTGACAACGGTCGCGACTGCACGTGCTACTTTGGGGTCGCAAATTAACGTCATGAATCACCTATTAAATAATCTTACCAACTACGCTGCAAATTTGGGTTCTTCGATAGGTTCTATTGAAGACGCTGACTTTGCCGCAGAAACAACAAAAATGGTGAAGATGCAGGTTCTTCAGCAAGCAGCAACGGCAATGCTCGCGCAAGCCAACCAGTCTAAGCAGAATATTCTGCAACTTATACAAGGTTAAAATCAATAAAAAGAACCTAAGGTGAAGGTCCCTGGGTCGCCACCCAGGGGCCCTTTACTTGTTGAAATAAGTGATTTTATCGTGTTTTTTCTGGTAAATTTTCAACAATGTATTAATAGCTGTGTTACGATTTTGATAATTTATGGGGAATATTTCAATGTTTTGTCCTGGGTTTATTCATGATGCTGCTGTCGCCTATACGGTCATTGATTTTCTGTCTGGTGAGCTTGATCTCGTTACCGTGGCTAAGAAATATTCGGACGGTTTAAGCGCTGAGTTCGCAACGCCGATAACACCAGAAGAATTGGCGGCGGCTGGCGAAGAAGTTGTTAGGTTTTTGAGCGATATCGATGCAGCGGATCAAGCCGTCGAATTACTGACAAACTTTTCATATTTCAGACTCTACTATGTGAGCCAGGGAAAAGAGCGAAAACTCAAGCCGCTTTTTGGCGCCATTGAAGATGGAGTTAAAGAGAAAGAGTATGAAATGAAGCAAACATTCGTGGGTTTTAAAGCTTATGTCTTCGGCTTGAGATCAGATGTTTCTCCAAAAGCTGTTCCGGGTTGGGATATCAAGCTGGATGAAAACTTTCCGAAATTCAGTGCTGTTTGTCAGAAAGAAGCTAGCGTGTTTGATATGCTCTAACGCCTCTTTTTTTAATTATTGTTGATTAACTATCCTGGTTCATGCTGTCCATAAATTGTGTTAGATATGCACCTGTGTCTTTCAACCCTTTAACTGCGCTTTCCATCGATCCAAATTTGAGCATGTAACGCTCACGCGCTGATGCCATATCGGCCGACAAATCTGTAAGCTCTAGTTCATAATCTGCTAGGTCATCGGAATAATCCGATATTTTAGTGTTAATATCGCTGCCTGTTGCAAGAACATCTTCGGTATAAGCCAAAAGAGTGTCTAGGAGGCTTCGGCCCATATAGACGGTTGCCGTTGTATCAGTTTCGGTGGTGTAAATATATAATCCGTCGGGATCACCAGATGAAGCATAATGATAAGAACCGTTTGTTGACATCGAGGCGCCATCAATCGTCGGCACACTACCGGATAAAACAAAGCTATAACTTCCAGCAACAAATGTGTCTCCGGCAATAGTACCTGTTAACGCGCTATTGTCGGTGGTGACACGTGTATTCATGATCGCCGCGAAACTATCTGGATCATCCTCAAAGGCCTCGACAAAGTCGTCATAGTCGAGGGTTAGGGTGCCATCGCGCTCAGTCGCAATGCCAAAGTTCGTGAGATAAACGGGGCTATCACCATAGCCTTCTATGGCGGTGGTCGTTAGTGTGCGAAGCTTATTCTGGAAACTGCGCATCAGCGGATCGCCAGCCAGAGCTCCGGCCACTCCTCCGTTTATCCCACGAGCTGTATATTCGCCGAGTAGCTCAGACAAGCCATTGAGTTCATCAACAAAAGTTGACATAGCGGCATAGGCTGTCGCGGTGTCATAACTCACCGCCAAGGTGACGGGGTCGGTATTTGCATAATTTAAAGTGACGCTTACACCGTCAAATAAGTCGGTAATTGTATTTGATGAGCGTGTCACGGTCACACCGTCTACCGTAAAAATTGCGTCCTGACCGTCTTGGGCCACTTCTGTCGCATCATAGGTAGAGAAGTCCAAATTCGCTAAACCTGTGTCGCCATCTGTTTCCGTCGCTGTAACACGCATGGCATAGTCAGCGCCGCTGGTTGCTTGCATAATCAGGGAGTAGCTGTCGACGCCAGTTTGTAGAATGGACGCAGTCACACCAATAGCAGCGTCGTTGATTGCGTCGCGCACGTCTTCGAGAGTATCGTTGCCCGCTGAAATTGTGACAGTCTGTGTAGTCAAGTCAGAATTAGTTGTGAATGCGTTATTTTCCCAAGTGCCAAATTCAAATGACAGCGAGCCTGAACCAACGGCATCTGTTGACGATGTGTAGCCATCAAACGCTAGTGTTTGTGATGTGGCGAGTTGGGTTATGTCCATCGTATATGAAAACTCGGAAACGTCGGACGTGTCAGTAATGGCGACTGAAATGCTGGCTTCTGATGAGGACGCAAGTAGACCTGTCGTTTCGTCGAGTGCCTTGAGTGTCGTCTCAAGTGTTGCAAACTCGGTTTTGACTTTACTCAAGCTTGAAATTGATACCGTTTTCTCGTCGATTTTTTTGGTTAATAATTCTTCCTTAGGTATGCGTTCAGCATCAACCAGAGCGTCAACAATCTGGGTGCTATTTAGTCCACTACCGGCATTTAGGGCGCTAATATAGTCTACGGCCATTTGGTTTCACATTCCTGGTCTTTAATCATAACGACGGTTTTCTGCAAATTTTATGCCGCTTTTTTAAAAACTTGTGTCAAAATGACGGAGGTTGGTTATTTACGACGTCGCAAAGAGGCTCAATTTATGCGTGCGTGTAACGATTTATAATGGAGTGGCGTGATGGATATGATTTCAACCAAGCTGAGAATGACGATTAAAGAATTAGCGATCACCCTTATTATTGGTCTTATCGTTGGGCTTCTCATGTCACTTGTTGCTAATGCATTTGTTATCGGTGTGGCATATTTTAGCGGTCTTCGGTCATCTCTTACGTTGTTCCCCATCGTAATCGGTGAAGATGTCTACTCGCTCACCCCCTTATTCATATTACCTGCTGCTGCTCTACTTGTTGTTTTTGTCAGGCATCGTTTAAAAATAGCTCGTTTCCATGGACCGGCAGATAGCATATATGCCGCGCACAGAACGGATAATGAATTAGATGTCAAAACAGGACTTGGTTCGACCTTTATTGCTTTTATTTCTGCAAGTGGTGGCGCCTCGGTTGGGCAATATGGCCCACTTGTTCACTTTGGCGCGACCATGGGCAGCTTTTTTAAACGATGGTTTGGCGCGACAGCGACAACTGATATTTTTATCGGGTGTGGTGTTGCTGGTGCCATTTCGGCTGGTTTTAATGCGCCTTTGGCTGGTGTGGTCTTTGCCTTAGAAGCTATTTTGCGTCACTTCTCATTACGCGCAGTCGCCCCGATTGCCATTTCAGCCATTAGCGCCTCGGCGTTTAGCCATTGGCTTTTTGGTTCACGATATGCGTTTCAAATTGAAATAACCAATATTGACCTTTTGGGTCTATTGCCGCCTGTCATCATGAGTGGCCCTATTTTTGGAGTTATCGCCGTCATCTTTATGGTTTTGATGCGCTATTCGTCTAAGTTTGCTGTCTCAACTAACTTGGCGCCATTACCGCTGGCGCTCATTGCCGCCACAATTTGTGCTGGTGTTGGGGTATTTGTCCCTGAAATCTTAGGTCTTGGCACATCTGTCGTACAAACTATCGTTGGTGGCGGAAATGTGCCGGTAGATTTGTTTACGCTCCTCATTCTGAAATTAGCGATGACGGCCCTGTGCATTGGATTCGGTTTATTCGGTGGGGTCTTCTCTCCAGCCATTTTCCTCGGCGCTGTTGCAGGCGCTGGATTGGCAACTCTATTTATCGGTTATGATGTCGAGAACTTATCTACCATTCTTATTGTTTGTGGCATGGCCGCTGTTGCCGCACCCGTTTTAGGTGCCCCCTTGGCTGCAGTTCTTATTATTCTAGAATTAACATCATCCTATGAGACAGCGGTGATTGCTTTAATCACGGTCGTTCTATCTGGCATTGTGGCGAATATTTTCTACGGCACATCATTCTTCGACCGCCAATTATTAGACAGGGGGATCGATATTTTACGCGGCCGAGGCCATCTAAAAATGATGGAGACGCCGATTTTGGATCTGATGCAGCAGGGCTATGTTCAAGCAGATCCCAATATGCAGGTTAAAACGGTCATTAATCTTCTCAGGGAGCGCGCTAGTAGTGAAGTTTATGTTGTCGACCGAAAAGGGCAGTATGTTGGTAAAACAACTTTGGTCGATATGCTTGGCGTTTCCTCAAATGCGCGCATGTCATCTCTGGCGGATCCGGATAGCTTGTCTATAAAGTCGGATGCTTCTTTGTTGCAAGCCATCGAGGTGGCCAGTGTTTTTGTCGGTGAGTCTATTCCGATTATTGACCGAGAAAAAAATATTCTGGTTGGCACTGTCTCTGAAGGAGATTTGTTTTCCGCTTATTTAAATCTTCAAAATAATTTGATCGATATTGAAAAGAAATAGCCCATTCGTTGCCGCCGATTTAAAATGTTAGGCGATTAAATTAATTTCTTCTTCAAATCGCGGTGCAGACTTACTCAGGTCTGACGTATAAATTGCTTTAATCGCTGCGGCATTATGCATGGTTACGGGTGCGAGTGTGTGGCGTGACGAGAAAAATCCCTCGGATAATAAGCTTGATGGCGCAGCGCGTGGATGAAATTGTTTGCTTTGGCCTTGATTGGTAATCGTCGAGGTGTTTGTGAAAAACGGTGCAATGGATGATACTGCGCTTCCGATGTCGGTATTAGTTGGCATGGGGATTGCAAAGTTTGCTGCAAGGGCTGTAGCTGGCGTCGATAATGATTTTGTTGAAAATATCGACTGAGCAACTGCCGCAGTAGATACGTCCTTGTGGGTCGTCGAGCGCGACTCCGCAAATTGTAAATGCTGTGCGCTATTGATGCTATCTAACTGTCCCATGTCTGTAAATTAGGCAATTTTTAGCCGTCTAGCAAGAGATTTAAGATAATGAATATGAATTATGGTAGGGTTGGCGAGGCCTATAAAAACGCTGATCGTCAAGCGATTAATGAAATTACGGACCCCCATGCAATTGTGCTCACAATGTTTGATGAGCTGCTTAAGTCGATGATGTTATTTGCTGAGAATGCAGACCTCAAAGTTGGTGGCGACTTAGAGCTGAAATCTAAGAATTTTGCTCGGTCAATGACAATAATTTACGCACTCCAGACGAGTCTTGATTTCGAGCTCGGCGGTGATATTGCTAATAATTTATTCCGACTTTATGAGTATGCACGGCAACAACTCCTCGCCGACATGAAGGCTGGACATGGTGTTGCTACAAAAGCCTGTCATGCTTTGCTCTCAGATATTCGCGATGCTTGGGCGCAAATTAAACCCGAGTAACAAAGCTGTTTTGAATAGAGCGAAGTTGTCAGTATAAATTTTATTAGTGGCGAGTATAAGATGAATGATTTTCGGGAAAAGTTTGAGCACCTTAACAATGAATTAAGATCAGCCTTGGTTATTGGTGATTTTGAGACGGTTTGTTCAGTCGACGCTGAGCGTCGCGCATTACTGAGCGATTTAATGAGTGTTCCCAATAAAGCGGATGACGGTGAATTATTAGCTTATATCGAGTCATGTGCCGTTGAGAATGCGCAGATAAGTGCAGATTTAGATGAAGCACTGACGCGTTTAAGCCATCAGTTCAGCAATTCACAAAAAATGATGCGCGCCTATTCGCGTTAATTCTAAGCCAAAGTACCCCAGTAAAGAGGCTGCTTCTATCCAGCTTCGCGTTCTTCGCCACCCGCCAGAGGTCGCTCTATCATCAGTTTTTTCATTTTCTCGATCAGTGTTGTGCGCCTTAGTTTTAAGGCGTCGGCGGCACTGCTTATTTTTCCATTGGTTTTCTCAAGCGCTGCTTCGATCAAGACACCTTCCACATCGCTGAGGTGGCGTCTTAGATCAATGTGATCAAAATAAGCAAACCACTGGTGGTAATGTGTTGGATGCGGCAAGGGCGTTTGGTCCGTTGCTTCGCTATCATTATCACCGCGCACGCCGGCAAGGCTGGCTGAAGCCTCCCAAAGCGCATCTTGTTCCTCTTCGCGGTTAGGTACTTTTAAACGTAAGAGGTTCTCGCGGACGTGCTTGCCGGAAATGGCGCGTGAAGGAAACAACACAGTCGCACGTTCGATGACGTTGCGCAGTTCTCGGATATTTCCTGGCCAGGTATATTTGGCGAGCTCTGTCAAAGCACTATCGTCAAAAGAGGGGAGGTCTTCGCTGACTTCACCTTGCTCCATAATGCGTTCGACGAGCATTGGAATATCAACCGCGCGTTCTGCCAAGCTTGGCACATTAATTGGGAAGACATTGATGCGATAATATAGGTCAGCCCTGAACTGTCCAGTTTCTACCAAACTTTCCAAGTTTTGGTGTGTTGCGCAGATTAATCTGAAGTCAACAGGGATATCTTTGCCCCCACCGACGCGTTGGATCGTCCTGTTTTCAATCGCGCGTAACAACTTCGATTGAAGGGCAATGTTCATATCGCCAATTTCGTCGAGGAACAGAGTGCCCCCGGCTGCCATCTCAAAGCGGCCCTTGCGTATTGTATCAGCGCCTGTGAATGCACCTTTTTCGTGACCGAATAGCTCGGATTCGAGCAATTCGCTCGGAATTGCTGCGCAATTTATCGATACGAGTTCGCCTTTTCTTGACGAGGACGCGTGGATTGCACGCGATACGACGTCTTTTCCCGAACCTGTCTCACCTAAAATGAGGACAGTGCTTGCGGATTTAGCAACGACCGAGATTAAATGGCGTAATTCCTTCGTGCTCGCAGCGTTTCCAACAATAAAATCTTCTACTTTAGGCATACATTATACTCGTTTTTCTTGGCTTTATTGAACGCATAAAGCCATTGAACATGAACACTAGGTGGTCGTCACAAAATTGACGCCGTTAAACACTAACTGCACTATCGCTTGTCAGAAAATTGAATACAACTCAAAAAGTAGAACAAACAGCAATTATCTTTTTTCCTACGATTTCAGCGAAAAATACTTTTTTCTCATAGTTATTTTAGTTTGGCATCAATTTTGCCTTTACCTGACTGAGTTAAAGGAGCGCTCTATGGTAGAGATATGTATTAATGGTTCAGGGTTAGATATTGCAGGTGTTCTCGCGGGCGTCCTCGCGCAACGCAATGTCGCGTTCATAGAAACACCTGACATCGGCAATGACCCACAAATGAAGTCGGTTAGCGCGGAAACTTTTATCTGTTCTTCGCGTTATCAGGCGAGTTTAAAGGGTGCAGATGGTTTAGTAGACGTCGCTCGATCTCTTAAAGCCAAGCGCATTATTATCATTAATGAAATGCAACCGTCTTTCTCGATTGATACAGAAATGGGCGGTCGCACGATTATGATCGATTTACCAACTGTTTCTTTGGACCCTGCTGCGGCCCATGCAGAATACGGGTTGCAGTTGATCGTGGCACTTTTATCTGGCCCGAACCATGTTGCAGTGGGCGCGCAGTCTAGCTTGAATATGCTAGCCCTTGCCAAGCGCGTGTCTCAATCCGATGTAACGGTTTTCATTAATGGGCCCACGGGCACCGGCAAAGAGGTTCAGGCGAAGTATATTCATAATAATTCGCCCCGCGCTTCTAAACCATTTGTTGCGGTAAATTGTGCAGCAATTCCGGAGAATATGCTCGAGGCTATTTTGTTTGGTCATGAAAAGGGTGCTTTTACGGGCGCCTCGACCGCTAATAAAGGTATTTTCCGTGCCGCTGACGGCGGCACTTTACTTCTAGATGAAATCTCTGAAATGCCCATGTCGCTTCAGGCGAAATTATTGCGTGCGCTGCAAGAAAAATCAGTGACCCCGATTGGATCGCACGAAGATATTAAGGTTGATGTTCGTGTAGTTGCGACAACCAATCGTGACATGCCGTCTGAAATTCAAAAAGGTAACTTCCGCGAAGATTTGTTTTACCGTCTAAATGTGTTCCCACTTAATACAGCACCTTTGGCAGACCGTATCGACGACATTATACCCATTGCCAGTGCTTTATTGCGCCGCCATGTGGGGACAGACCTTGCGGCTTGGCCATGGCTTGATGAAACGGCTGTGCAAGCGCTCTTGGGTTACCACTGGCCTGGTAATGTGCGCGAACTTGAAAATGTTCTCCAGCGAGCACTTGTTCTAACGCTTGATGGTATCATTACAGCTAATGAAATTTTTACTGATATGCATACTTCTGATGTCACGCGGATGCACAATAATGCGCTTGCGACCAAATTAGCGGTGAATGGATAAGGTGGTATTATGACAGGTATTATTAAATCGGTTGGTGGCCAGCATACAGCTTTAACTGAACAAGTGTTGCAGCGTGCTCAGGAGTCCCTTGGTAACTCTGGGTCCGATGTCAGTTTTGACGACCGGATGAGTGGAGCAATTCAAGATCTCGCGAGCGCCCAAAAAGATAGTGCTGACTTAGCAAAAGCATATGAACTCGGCGTTGAGACAGACCTCGCAAAGGTTATGGTCGCGCAGCAGGTTTCGTCAATTGGATTTCAACTTGTCTTGAATGTACGGAACAAGGTTATGAGCGCATATAAAGATATCATGAATATGCCGGTCTAATTAGATCGTTACTAGGAATTAGAGGTTAAATATGTCACAGGCAGTCGATACTACGAGCGGACCCCTTCAAGACAAGAAAACTGGTGGCGATTTAATGTCGCCTGGTAATGTTTTGTCGACCGTGCGGACGTTTATGTCTCAGCCGAGCTTTCAGCGTTCATTTCCGGCCATCACGGCCGTTATTTTGGCTTTTGTGGGGGTGGCTTTATACCTTTTCTTGCAGCAAGCTGATCGCACGACGCTCTATGCATCCTTGCCCGAGTCAGAAAAGGCTCGTGTTGTAGACGCTTTGAGAAACGCCGGTGTCGATGTTGATTTAGACCCGACCACGGGTGATGTTCTCGTTCCTGTTCATGATTATCATAGTTCGCGTATTATGCTTGCAGCCCAAGGTTTGCCTAGCTCCGTGGTGGATGGCTATGACGCATTAGGTGATATGCCGATGGGCACAAGCCGCTCCGTTGAAAGCGTACGTTTGCGCCAGGCCCAAGAGGTTGAGCTCGCACGCTCGATCAGTGAAATCGACGGTATTCTTATGGCGCGGGTGCATTTGGCAATCCCGGAAAAATCAGTATTTGTGCGCAATAATCCAGAGCCGACGGCTTCGGTTATCGTACAGTTAGCTAATGGTCGCTCTTTGGGCCGCCAACAGGTTGAAGCAATTACACATTTGGTATCCTCTTCCGTGCCTGGTTTGGTTAAACAAAATGTAGCGATTGTGGACCATAACGGTCAATTATTATCGCGCTCTGTTGATGATCCAGATAGTATTCTTTCGGATGGTCAGCTCGAATATCGAATGCGTCTTGAGAGCGTTTACCGCTCGCGTATTATTTCTCTCGTATCGCCGATCACGGGCGCAGGTAATGTAACGGCCCAAGTTAACCTTGATATTGATTTTACACGCCATGAACGTACGGAAGAAGTGGTTGACCCAACTAAAAATGCGATCCGAAGTGAACAAACATCAATTGATGAGAGTTCAGCAAAGCAGGCTATGGGTATCCCCGGCGCCGTCTCAAATCAGCCGCCTACAGAAGTGGAGCTTGAGGTGGGTGCGCAGTCTCAGGCCGATGGTTTATCTGGTGACTCGACGAAGATGGTGACGCGTTCTTCTAATGAAACACGTAATTATGAAGTCAGCCGCACAGTCTCAACCACACAAGATCCACGTAATCGGATCAACCGCGTTTATGCTTCCGTATTGGTGAGTGGTGTCCATGTCATAGATCCTGAAACAGGTGAAGATACGGTGCAGCCATTGCCACCCGAAAAAATCAATGAGATTAGACGTCTTGTGAGCAACGTTCTTGGTATTGATGAAACCCGAGGTGATAGCTTAACAGTTGAGAGCTCCGCGTTTGCTAATGAAATAGAGGGCTTTCAGCCACAGTGGCATGAGCAAGAGTGGTTTGGCGACTTTATCCGGCAATCAATGACGATCGTTATTCTGGCTATTGTTACTTTAGGTGTTATTCGTCCGCTCTTGAGCCGTATCTTGGTGCCAATTGGTGGCGCTGCCCCAGGTCAAGTGATGCAGGCCATGGAAGAGGATGGCGTCGATGCTGATAGTTTTGTTGTTGGCGAAGGGGAGTCGCTCGAAGATATTAAAGCGAAGCTGAAACCGAAGAAACAGACGATTTCAGCCGAAATGCTAGATACTGCAAATACATATGATGATAAAGTAGCAGTTATTCGTATGATGGTTGGTGACGAAGCTGGACGTGTGGCAAATGTGTTTAAGTCCATGATGCGTCAAGAGATTAACTAGTATTATATTAAGAGTAGCGTGAGGAGACGACCGTGCCAGAGACAGCAGAAACAGAGAAAAAGGCAAATGCAGCCTATGAAAATCTCACGGGGACGCAGAAATCGGCCATCTTAATGATGCTCTTGGGTGAAGATGAAGCTTCAGAGATTTTGAAAAATCTTTCACCGAAGGAAGTCCAGCACCTTGGTGCAGCGATGTACTCCGTTCAGGGCTTAAACCAAGATGCTGTGAATGACGTCTTGGATGAGTTTCTCGCTATTATGAAAGAGCAAACAAGCTTGGGTTTAGGTGCGGGAAACTATATTCGTAACGTGTTAACTAAGGCGCTTGGTGATGATAAAGCGCAGTCTGTTTTAAGCCGTATTACACCGTCAAGCAGTGACCGCCCCATTGAAATTTTAGACTGGATGGATGCGCGCTCAATATCTGAGTTGATTGTTGATGAGCACCCTCAAATTATAGCGCTTGTGATCTCTTATTTAGAATCTGCGCTGGGTGCCGATGTTTTAATGCTTCTACCCGAAGAAACGCAACCAGAGGTTATTGAGCGGATTGCGACATTGCAGACAGTTCAGCCCGAAGCATTGCGCGAGCTTGAGGAGGTTATGCAACGCAAATTCAAGTCCAATACGACTTTACGTGCCTCACAAGTTGGTGGCGTTAAAGCGGCGGGTAATATCATGAACTTTACGCAGCAAAATATGGAAGCGCGGATCATGAAGATCATTGGTAAGAATGATAAGGATCTTATGCAGGCGATCATGGAAAGTATGTTTGTGTTCGAGAACCTTGTGATGTCCGATGAGAAATCATTGCAGGTGCTATTGCGCAGTGTGAATACAGAAGATCTGGTCTTGGCGCTTAAGGGAGCTGATGAACAACTCCGAGAAAAACTATTCTCATGCATGTCGAGCCGCGCGGCTGCTAATATCATGGATGAAATGGATGCCTTGGGACCTGTGCGTTTGACAGAAGTACAAGAAGCGCAAAAAGCCGTTATTAATGTTGCTCGCCGACTATCAGATGAAGGCACAATTGTGCTGGCTGGTCGCGGCGGTGATGACTTTGTATAAGCCTTAATAAGGTAGGGATAGATGCGCGACGTTGCTGATATTGAAACGAAGTCTTTGGGCTACCAAGAAGTTGAGAGCCTTCTGCGTGCCTCGCGTGCTACTGTTTATAGTAAGACAAATCAAATCCCTGAAAAGAAAACAGGCTCATTTGAAAAGCGTAGCATGGTCGAGATTGCCAGGGTTTTCGCGGCCGCTAGCTCTAGTTCCCAAAGCGTACCACCTAGCGACATGCCGGCTGAGGGGCTTGACGACCCAGCGTTTACTCAAATGCTGGAGCAGCCGTTTTTACAGGATACTGAGGCAGAGCATGTGTCGAATGAAGGAAAGCTGTCTCCTTATGCGCAAGCCAAGGCTCTTCAAGATGCGTCAACGACCAGTCCAGTCATGTCATCGGATGAAGTTGCGCCAAAAAATGCTCTAGATGCAGCTGAAACTCAGTCAGCTGATGATTTTGAGGCGCAGGCCGAACATGAAGCGACAAACGACAAGGTTTTAGCAGCGGAGCAATCAGATAGGCAATTAGATGCGGGGGCAGAGCTTGAGACGCCTGAGGCAGTTTTTATGCCGACTGACCTTGCTGTAACAGCAGCTGAAAATGAATTGGAAAGCGATATTGCGGAAATCCCTGTTGTCGAAACTGAAATAAATACAGAGGCATATGATGAGGCTTTCGCCGCGGGTCGATTAGCGATGCAGGCTGAAATGCAGGCAGAGCTTGGGTCTGCTTTTGCCGCGCTCACGAACCTCATCGACGGGTTTACGAGCAGCGACGCTGAGGCTTATTCAGATCTTTATGCGATGTTAGAGAAAAAGGTTATTGATTTGGCCAGCGAGCGTGCCGGTTACGCAATTGAAGAAAACCCAGACAAATTTGCTGAAAAAATATCACGTCTTGTGCACGCGATAGGTGACGCAAGCCGAGGGCTTAAGATCATGCTAAACCCCCAGGATCTGGCGGCAGTTAAAAATAATTTAAGCCCGTATAACTTACAAATAGAACATTTTGTGGGCGATGCCAATTTGGCATCAGGTGATGTGCGCATCGTCTCAGGCGCAATCGAGATTAAAGATGTTATGCAAGAGAGGGTATCTAACCCAGCCGTCAAAGATAAAGAGAGTTTGGCATCTATTGGGCGGGTAATTAATGAGTTCTTAGCAGACGCATCCGCGGATGCATCGACGGATGAGGTTGATGAAAATGCCATGGTGTCCGAAGAGCTAATTTTATCAGAGGAAATAGAGCAAAATACAGATCCTGATGCCATTACCAGCAACCCTGAATCTGGAGCAGAGGAATGAGTTTGGTTGCTCAAAATATTTCCGAACGTGTTGGCCGACTTGATCTACATAAGACGGTTGAGTTCAGCGGAAGAGTTAACCGCTATGATGGCAATATGCTTCAATGCGATGGGTTTCCGGCAACGATTGGTGCGCTGTGTGACGTTGAGACCGATAGTAATGGCGCCGCTATTGCGGAGGTCATTGGCTTTGAAAAAGGTCAAAATATTCTTTCCCTGCATGAGGTGGGTGCGCGCATACGTGTTGGCGCCCGCGTTCGGCTTGTCGATGACGGATTTCAAATTGGTGTCGGTGAAGCCCTTTTAGGGCGTGTCGTTGATGCACTTGGTAACCCTCTAGATGAATTGCCCGCGCCTCAAACGACAGATCTATGGCCGCTCATGGGAAAAGAGCTTAATCCCTTAGCGCGTCAGCCGGTTAACGAACCACTCGACGTCGGTGTGCGGGTTATTAATAGCCTATTAACCGTCGGGCGTGGTCAGCGTTTGGGGATTATCGCTGGTTCTGGTGTTGGTAAGTCAGTACTTTTGGGTATGATGAGCCGCTTCACAGAGGCAGACGTTGTTGTTGTTGGTCTTATTGGGGAGCGTGGTCGTGAAGTCGGGAGTTTTGCCAATACTGTTTTAACGGGCGAGGCGAAGGAAAAGACAGTTATCGTTGCTGTGCCGGCCGACAGATCACCACTCTTGCGCATACGCGGTGCTGAGCGCGCGACGGCGATCGCTGAATATTTTCGAGATAAAGGCAAGAATGTGCTCTTGATTATGGATAGCCTAACGCGCGTAGCACATGCGCGGCGCGAGATTGGATTGGCGCTGGGCGAGCAGCCAACGGCAAAAGGATATCCGCCTTCCGTTATTTCGCTGATCCCGCGCTTGATCGAACGTTCGGGTACCGGTCTCAAGGGACAGGGGTCGATTACGTCTTTCTATACGGTTTTGGCTGATGGTGATGACGCAAATGACCCAGTTGTAGATACCGCGCGCGCGATTTTAGATGGACATATTTTATTGTCTCGGCAACAAACCCAGTTAGGGATATATCCCGCCGTAGATATTCCGTCATCTGTATCACGGGTCATGTCGGATATTGCTTCAGAAGAAAATCAGGTTGCAGCACGTAACTTTAGGCGGCTTGTTTCTTTGTTTTTAGATAATCGTGAATTAATTTTAATGGGAGGCTATGTTCAGGGGCAAGACCCAGAGCTAGATGCTGCTATTAGAATGTGGCCTCAACTCGTTGAGCATATTACCCAGCCTGAATATGAAAAAGCTGATTATGCCTCAAGCGTCGAGCAGCTCGTTTCTTTGGTCGGTGCGTGATATGGCGACCCGTCAATCCAAGAATGTTTTTGAACTAATGGCCCTTAAGGAAAAAATTGCGATCGCACGCAAAATGCAGGCTTTGAATGTTCTACAGGAAGAAATCAATAAAGCAGAGACATTAGAAATCCAACTTGATGATGCCCTTTTGGCAACAAAAGATCGAGCTGGTGAGCAAAATATTGGGCAATTGCGTTCCAATGCTTGGTACCGAAATCAAATTATGGATCAACGCGTATCAGTCAAGAACCGTCATGAGTTTTTATCTAAAGAAGTATCGACGGAGCGCGTATTAATTGCTCAAGCGCGGATAAAGCGCGAGAAATCTGTCCAAAAGTCTGCAGCACTCGGCGCCGAGGAATTGGTTGAAAAAACAAATAAGTTTGAGGCAGATTTGGCGGGCCGACGACGCGGAGGCGTGAACGATTGAGATTTTAATTGGTTCGCGATCTGACTAGTCAATTTTACGTGTTCAATTCTAATGATTTTGTGTCGGGTTTTGTTTAAAAGCTTGGCACTTTTCTTGCAGTAATTTGTATGAATTCAGGGCATTTAATGCCTTGTGTAATCTACAAGGCCGCAAAATGACAGAAATTCTTCACCAAAAAATGCGCTCTATAGCCCCTGATAGTGCTGGCAAAAAAAACGAAGCCTCAGTCTCAGGTGACGTCGAAGACGGCCTTTTTTCTGGCGTTTTCTCAAATATGACGAGCGAGGGGGAAAGTTCTCTGGACGCTTCATTGCTCGAAGTTGAAGCTCATGATGCACATCTGACACGAGTGGAACCATTCGAGCTCGGATCGACCCAAGCGGAACAAACACTGGGCGAAG
>ENA-OUOG01001019-OUOG01001019.1-marine-metagenome-genome-assembly--contig:-NODE-1019-length-33986-cov-6.351618_pt1 | contig 33986 bp, 35 predicted proteins | sample MGYA00248635_ERZ508505 | MGnify/ENA primary metagenome ERZ508505 (study PRJEB26176, sample SAMN06267871) | marine metagenome | isolation source: Saanich Inlet, British Columbia, Canada | place: Pacific... | reverse complement strand
GGGCGGACATAATAGGAGACATCGGCAATTGCGACCCAGAGGCGCCAGCCGCCAAGACGCTTCTTCTCTGCATAGACGGCGTCGTCAAAGTCACGCGCGTCTTCGCCATCAATGGTTACAAAGGGCAGATGACGCAGATCGATACGGTTGAGTTTATCCTCTTCGCGCACCTCCGGCGTCAGCTCACCAATCTCTTGATGAACTTTGTCACTCCACTCGTTGGGAATATCGTGGTTGTGAATCGCGACCTGGATCTCCATCCCCGCTGCTAGGTGATCACCCAGTACTTCGACCACCTGCGCACGAGCAGGCTGACGCTTACCCGGCTGCTGAATAATCTCAACCACAACCAGTTGACCATCTTCGTAAGTCAGCCCAGATGTAGGATCAGGAATAATCATCACTTGGTTAGTGATGCGCTGGTTCTCAGGGATCAGCGTGCCGAAACCGTTCTGGCCATCAAAGCGCCCCACTAGCTTCCGGGTAGAGCGCTCGATCACTTCGATAATGCGCCCTTCTGGACGCCCTCGCTGGTCTAAACCAACCTGCTGTACCAGCACCTTATCGCCGTCAAAAACCTCTTTCATCTGACGTGCGTGGATATAGAGGTCGTCTCCACCCGCTTCAGGTTTCACGAATCCGAAGCCGTCGCGGTGACCGATGACGCGTCCAGCTATCAGATCCATCTTCTCAATCAGACAGAACTGATTCCGACGGTCAGTAATGAGCTGTCCGTCACGGCACATCGCTATAAGACGACGGCGCACCGCTTCACGGTCATCCTCATGGTTGAGTTTAAGCTCGTCACAGAGGTGCGCGTGACTAATTGGAGCCCCCCACTTACGCAGAAACTCCAGAATAAAGTCACGGCTCGGCACTGGCCGATCGTACTTCTGGGCTTCATCTTTTGCTTGAGGGTCGTTATCGCGCCAATTCTTTGCCATGCGGGTCTCTATATTCTCTCTTTTAATCAATAGTCTTAGTTTGGATCTTTTGCGATTGAGTTGCCAGTGTCTTGTCGCCTCTGTAGGAGGGATATCCGCTAAGCGGATGTCGCGACCCCAGAAACAAAAAGCCGGCTAGAAAGCCGGCTTTGAAGTCGAGATTTAAGGCATCTCGTCCACTTCGGTTTCTTCTTTCGGCGGAGGAATCAGATCCTCTTTGGTGATATTCATCGCTAGAAGCAGGTTCGCTGCCACATAGATTGATGAGTAGGTACCCACACCAATACCGACCAGCAAAGCTGTCGCAAAACCATGGATACTCTCGCCACCAAAAATGAATAGTGCAATCAACACCAATACCGTGGTTAACGAGGTTACCAAGGTTCTGCTCAGGGTTTGTGACAGCGACGCATTCATGATCTCAACCGAATCGGCGACGCGCATAATGCGGAAGTTTTCGCGAATGCGGTCGAACACAACGATGGTATCGTTGAGCGAGTAACCGATAACCGCCAACACTGCTGCCAGCACCGTCAGGTCGAAATCAAGCTGTAGCAGCGAGAAGATGCCGAGAACCAGAGTTACGTCATGTACCAGCGCCAGTACTGCACCCAGCGAGAACTTAAACTGGAAGCGGAACGCTAGATAGAGCATGATCATCGCAAGCGCCAGCAGCATGCCGAGACCACCCTGCTCGCGTAGCTCTTCACCGACCTGCGCACCGACGTATTCGTTACGACGCAACTCGACCGACTCACCGCCAAGGGTCAGCGCCTCAACAACCTTATCGCCCAGTTTAGGGTCATGGGTTTCACCCAGGCGAATCAGCACATCGGTACTGGCACCAAAGGTCTGTACCACCGCATCGTCGAAGCCCGCATCCGCCAACTGACCACGAATCGCATTTAGATCCGCCGCCTGCTCGTAGCCCACTTCCACCAAGCTACCGCCAGTGAAATCTAGACCGAATCGCAGACCGTTGATCGCTAGCGACGCAACCGATGCAAGCAGTAGGATTGCCGAGATAATGGCCAGCAATTTACGCGGGCCCATGAAATTAATGATTCTTTCTTTTTCAGCCATGACCCACTCCTAGATTTTCACCGACTTGATCTGCTTACCACCGTAGATGAAGTTAACCATCAGACGGGTCACTAGAATTGCCGTGAACATTGAGGTCAGAATGCCGACCGACAGCGTAATCGCAAAGCCTTTTACTGGGCCTGTACCCATCGCAAACAGAATCACCGCAGCAAGCAGCGTCGTTACGTTGGCATCAAGAATGGTCGTAAAGGCGCGCGCGAAGCCTGAGTGGATTGCCGACTGTACTGGCATACCGATCTTTAGCTCCTCTTTGATACGCTCGAAGATAAGCACGTTCGCGTCCACCGCCATACCGACGGTCAATACGATACCGGCGATACCCGGCAGCGTCAGCGTAGCCGAGAGTATCGACATCACTGCTACCAGCAACACCAGGTTAAGCGTTAGCGCGATATTCGCTACCAGACCAAAAACCTTGTAGTAAACCAGCATGAACAGCAGTACCAGCGCGAAGCCGATCTGTACCGACAGCGTACCTAGCTCGATGTTCTCCGCACCCATGCTTGGTCCAACGGTGCGCTCCTCGACAAAGTAGATTGGCGCAGCCAGAGCACCCGCACGCAGCAGCAGTGCCAGCTCGGACGATTCTTGAGGGTTCTCCAAGCCGGTAATACGGAAGCTAGAACCCAGTGCACTCTGAATAGTCGCTAGAGAGATAATGCCTTTCTCAACGTAAGGGATACGCTTCTCAACCTTCTCCCCTTCAACAGTCTCGGTAACCGTGCGTGCTTTGTGCTCAACAAAGAGCACCGCCATACGACGCTGAATCGCATCGCGCGTTACACGGCCCATCAACTGACCGCCTTTGCTGTCGAGGGTAATCGACACCTGTGGCTGACCGTTCTCATCGAAGTTCGACTGCGCATTCGCTACGCTGGAGCCGGTGATGATGATGTCTTTCTCCAACGCGGCTGTGCGGCCAGGCTGTGAGCGGAACTCATAGGTTTCAGTGGTCGCGCGTGATGCATCTGGCTTGGCTTCTAGGCGGAACTCGAGGTTCGCCGTTTTACCGATAATACGCTTAGCCGCAGCGGCATCCTGAATACCTGGCAGTTGCACAACGATGCGGTTACGACCTTGGCGCTGTACCAGCGGCTCAGCCACACCCAGCTCGTTTACGCGGTTACGCAAGGTAGTGAGGTTCTGCTTAATCGCATAGTCCTCAATCTCACGCAGCGTCGCTTCGCTCAACGTAATGTAGAGGTAAGCGTTACCCTCAGCTTCACCGTCGGTAATCAGAAACTCAGGGAAAGTACGGGCAAGGAGGCTTGAAGCCTCATCACGTGTCGCCGCGTCAGCAAAGCGCACCGACAGGCTACCATCTTCGAGGTGCTCGACTTCACGGTAACGCAGGCGCTCTTTGCGCAGGTTGCCTTTGATGTCACTGACATAGACATCTAGCCGCTGGCTCACAGCCTGCGCCATGTCCACTTCCAAGAGGAAGTGCACACCACCGCGCAAGTCCAGACCCAGTTTCATTGGGCCGGCACCGATGCTAGTCAACCACTCGGGTGTCGTCGGTGCCAAATTAAGTGCTACGACATAGGATTGCCCCAGAGCCTCAGCCAGCGCTTCACGACCGCGCAACTGCGATTCACCATCGTTGAAGCGAATCAGCCCCCCGCGCTCTTGCAACTCTGAGCTTTTGAATTCAACACCAGAGGATTTAAGGATGGCTTCAACGCGAGTTAGCGTCTGTTCGTCCACCTGTGTGCTCTGGTTGTTACCGGTTAACTGTACTGCAAAGTCATCTGGGTAGAGGTTTGGCAGTGCATAGAGACCCGCAAAGAACAACACGAGGATGATCAGTGCAGATTTCCATATGGAAAAACGATTGAGCATTTTTGCGCCCTATCTAAAAACAACAAAAGGCGCCAGACCGAAATCAGGCGCCAGGAACAGCATCCGCCGATTAGATGCTTTTGATTGTGCCTTTTGGCAGCTCAGCAGCAACGTGTACTTTCTGGAATTTCAGCTCAGTACCCTCGCTCACTTCCAGTACCACGTAGTCGTCAGTCAGACGTGCCACTTTACCGATAATGCCGCCAGCGGTGATCACTTCGTCACCCTTCGCCAGACCGCCAATCAAGTTTTTATGCTCCTTCTGACGTTTTGCCTGTGGGCGCCACATGAAGAAGTAGAAGATCAGACCAAAACCAACGAGGAAGATCAGGTTAAACATGCCTGGATCCATGCCGGCAGGTGCACCAGCTTCAGCGTATGCTGGTGAAATAAAGAAGCTCATCAAGCTCTCCTAAGTACTGTTATTAGTAAATCAAATTATTCCGCAGTTTCACCTTTGAGAGGAGGCGTTTCCTTGCCTCGCAAACGGTAGAACTCGTCAACAAAGGCGCCCAATTTACCCTGTTCAAGGGCGGTGCGCAAACCAGCCATTAGCTCCTGGTAGTAGTGGAGGTTATGGATGGTATTCAGTTGAGATCCGAGGATCTCGCCACACTTATCCAGATGGTGCAGATAAGCGCGACTGAAATTCTGACAGGTGTAACAACTACATTCGCTGTCGATCGGATTAGTATCCGTTTTATTCGAAGAGTTACGCAGTTTCACCACGCCATTTCGGGTGAAAAGAAAGCAGTTACGTGCATTACGCGTCGGGATGACGCAGTCGAACATATCGACTCCGCGGCGCACCCCCTCAACGAGATCCTCAGGCTTCCCGACCCCCATCAAGTAACGCGGCTTATCTTCCGGCATCTTCCACGCTAGGTGGTCGAGGACCTTAATCATCTCCTCTTTCGGCTCGCCGACAGAGAGTCCGCCGATAGCGTAGCCATCGAAACCCAGTTCAGTTAGACCCTCAAGTGACTCATCTCGAAGATCCTCATACATACCACCCTGAACAATGCCGAACAGCGCCGAAGGGCTGTCGCCGTGTGCATCTTTCGAGCGTTTCGCCCAACGCAGTGACATGCGCATCGAGTCCGCCGCCTCTTTCTCCGTTGCTGGGTAAGGCGTGCACTCATCAAAGATCATGACAATATCGGAGCCCAGCTTGCGCTGCACTTCCATGGAGACTTCAGGGCTGACAAAAACCTTGTCACCATTGACTGGAGACTGAAACGAGACACCCTCTTCAGTGATCTTACGCATCTTTCCAAGGCTAAATACCTGGAAGCCGCCTGAATCCGTCAGGATGGGCTTATCCCACTGCATAAAGTCGTGCAGATCACCGTGCAGCTCAACAATATCGGTACCGGGACGCAGCATAAGATGGAAGGTATTGCCCAGCAGTATCTGAGCGCCGGTCGCTTCAACATCACGCGGCAGCATCCCTTTGACCGTGCCATAAGTGCCAACGGGCATAAATGCTGGGGTCTCAACAACGCCGCGGGGGAAAGTGAGTCGACCACGACGGGCCTTACCCTCAGTGGTGATCGTCTCGAAAGACATAAAACATTCGCGCGTCATTAAAGAACCTCATCCGCGGCGTCGCGGCGAGTAATAAACATCGCGTCACCATAGCTAAAAAATCTGTATTTATCCTCAACTGCGACCGAGTAAGCCTGCATGGTATTCTGGTAGCCAGCAAAGGCGCTGACAAGCATCATCAAGGTAGATTCTGGCAGATGGAAATTGGTGATCAAGGCATCGACCTGCTGATACTGGTAACCCGGGTAGATAAAGATCTGTGTGTCACCAAAGAAGGGCTTGAGTTCACCATCAGCCCCGGCTGTTTCCAGACAGCGAACGCTGGTGGTACCGACCGCAATAACACGCTTGCCCGCGGCCTTGGTAGCCGCCACAGCAGCGCAAGCCTCTTCGCTCACCTCAATGTACTCAGCATGCATCTGATGCTCTTCGATATTATCAACCTTAACAGGCCGGAAAGTGCCCGCCCCCACATGCAAGGTTACGAATGCACGGTTCACTCCCTTAGCATCGAGCTTAGCGAAGAGCGCCTCATCAAAATGCAAACCCGCAGTCGGTGCAGCAACAGCGCCCGGCTTGCGGTTATAAACCGTCTGATAACGTTCGCGGTCAGACTGTTGATCCTCGCGTTTGATGTAAGGTGGCAGCGGCATATGGCCGTGCTGCTCCAGTGCTTCAATCAAGGTATTAGGGATATCAAACTCGAGATCGAAGAGGCCATCTTTTCGGCCAACCACCGCGGCATTGATGCCCCCTTCAAAACTCAGTTTGGCGCCCTCTTTCGGCGTGCGGCTGGCACGCAGATGCGCCAGCGCCCGCTTCTCACCGGTGACGCGCTCGACCAGCATCTCAACTTTGCCACCGCTCTCTTTCTGGCCATGCAAGCGCGCAGGAATAACACGGGTGTCGTTGAACACCAACAGATCACCCGGTTCAACCAGATCAACCAGATCACTGAAGATGCGATGCTCGAGTGCACCGGTGTTTCCGTTGAGGCACAACAGACGGCTACTGGAACGCTGCTCAAGCGGATAATTCGCGATCAGCTCTTCCGGTAGGTCGAAGTAGAAGTCACTTAATTGCATTGCTTTTAAATCTGCGCTAGTGGTTGTCAATTTAAAGGCGCAAATTCTACCAAATTTAAATAATTAGGTCAGGTAAGATTGACGCCAAAATAAACCTGTCTATAATGCGCCCCACGCTTCCTACGCCGGTGTGGTGGAATTGGTAGACACGACGGATTCAAAATCCGTTGCAGCAATGCGTGTCGGTTCGAGTCCGACCATCGGTACCAATAAAATGTAGCTAAAAGCGTCGAAGAAACACGATCTCTAAGGATCGTGTTTTTTTACGTCTCACTTTCGCTTCATTGAACTCTTCCAATTGCTGACGACCTTCTGTAAGCACGCGCTAATATATACCCAGTTGTTTTAACTCCCATTCGCTCTAATAGGCTACTTGGCCTACATCAGCATTCACTAATAAACTTAAGTTTGCCTATTCACGCATTGAATGGGGGAGAACAATGATGGGGAATTTAAAATGAGAAGCCCTCTACACCACCCGATGACCTTTGATATGGTCAACGAAAACGTCGTGCGAACCCGCGCTGCGATGCTTTTTCTGGTTCCAGTCTGGATTCTGGTCATCTTCTACAACACGATTAATGGCTCAGCTTGGGTCGTGGATACGTCGACGCTTGAAGACACTTGGGAGACCAACTTCGCCGGTCAGATTATTTATCAGGCAGAGATGGTGCGTCAGGTCTACGACTGGACGCCGCAGACCTATGTTCTGCTCTATGTACTGTGGGAAATGATTATTACCCAGAGCGCTAAAACTGCGTGGCTGAGCCCAATGGTTTGGGTGGCTGGCCTGCTCAACCGCCATCACAAACCGATCTACCGCCCCTACCAACCGAAGAAGTTTGCTTGGAAGATCGGCACCGTTCTCGTCGGCGCATGTCTTTGCTTCTTCAATCCTGTACCTACTGCCGAGTTTGTAAATGGTGTTACTGGAATGGAGCTGCTCTCAACGACTGAGAACTGGATGCCGCGCTGGACGCCTCTGGCAACCATCCCGCTCTGCCTAACCTTCATGTGGCTGGAAGCGGCAGCTGGTTGGTGCGCAGGTTGCTGGGTACACTCGCTGTTGGTGAAGGTCGGAATCTTCAAGGAGAAGTGCGACACCTGTATCCCTAGCGAGGCCTAGGTTAGCACGCCTCTGGGGGCGCTCCATCGAGCGTCCCTACTTTGACCCGATCAATTCGCCACACAGCTCAACATCTCCTCGGCATCAAAGGGCCCTAAGGAGAGCACAAAGCTGTTGGCCGCATTCGTTTTGAAATTGGATTGGATAATCTGCTTGCCCAGTTCAATATAAAAGGCGCTGATCACCTCGTGCGCTGGTTCATACAGTGAGACAGCGGCACAGCGGTTGTACTTTTGGGGCTCTACGTGAGTTACCGCTGCCATGGCTAGTTTGTGTGCCCGTTCCTGATCATCAATGCAAGGCTCTAATATTCGCGCATCAAGCGTTGGAAAGCGTTTAGCACAGATACCCCAGCGGCCAACCTGTGCAAACACAAAGCTGTTCATACACCCAACAAACGCAGCGCGTTCCTCAGCGCTATCTCCACCACTGGCACAACCTGCCAACCCCTGCTGGACAAGGTTGGCCATAAATGGACTCGCCTCAATCTGCGCTGCTATGGTGCTCGATTGAAGCTCTTTGAGCTCGGTCGCGTTTGAAAAAGTTGGGATCCAAAAAACAAGAACGAAAACAAACCGCTTAAACATAAATCGCCTACGTGCTTAAAAGATGAGGTGCCGTATTAACGCCGATGGTGGGGTTGGTTTCAACCCCATCGCCCGACCAAAGTTGATACCGGGGATAGAAAAAAGTGCAGAATTCGAGCAATAAACAGAGGATAATGGCTATAACGATCTGTGATACAGATATAAAAGATTCGAGGATTGGACAGAGATGAAAAACCTAGTCGCACATCTTTTTGCAACTGCCCTAACCAGTGGACTGATTACTCCTGCTGCTTTTGCCGCCGATGAAAATATCCAGCTTTGGGACAAGATGAAGGAGTATACCGTCGAATTGGAGGATGGTCCCTTCACCATTACACGCATCAAGACACCACCAGCAATCATCAAAGGATACCTGCAGCCAATGGTGCCCGCTGAAGGCGTAACGCCAGTTGGTGAGATCGATATGATTGAGGCAATGGGTAAGCCGGACACACTGATTGTAGATATGCGCCAGCAGGATCACGTTTTGCAGCTCGGTACAATTCCTGGCTCCATCAACATCCCCTACACTGAGGTGGCGATCAATATGGATCGCTTCGGCTGTGAAAAGAGTAGTGAAGCTTGGAATTGTGATGGCGCGACAACTAAGGTCTACGCCTTCTGCAACTCTAGCACCTGTCCGCAGAGCCCGAACGGTATTCGCGCGATGATTCGCGAGGGCTATCCGGCTGAGCTGATCTACTACTACCGCGGCGGCTACCAAGACTGGACCATTCATGGTTTGACCACCGTTGAGGGTGAGCTCTAATTTATGGCCACTGCATCTGCCGTACACATTCTCGTTAAAACCGAGAAAGAGGCTCTAGATATCCTCGCCCAGCTTAAAAAAGGTGGCGATTTTGCAAAGCTAGCCAAGCGTTACTCAACCTGCCCGTCGGGTAAGCGCGGTGGTGATTTAGGTGAGTTTCGCCGTGGTGAGATGGTTAAAGCCTTTGATGATGTGGTGTTTAAGCGTCCACTCTACAAGGTGCACGGACCCATTAAGACCCGTTTTGGTTATCACTTGATTAAGACGCTCTACCGTTCGAGCTAAATAATCAGCAGCCAGAGCTTAGAGATTACCCCTACGCAGGCTATGAACAGGGGTAATCCAAGCAGCGTTAGGTAATAACCTAGCTTACGGTGAATCACGAAGCCTTGCAGCAGCAAGCCAACTAGCGTCAAACCCGCACCATAGAGCGCCATCTCTTCGCCAAGGTAGGCGTAATCGCCCCAGAGCGCCAGTATCACGAAGATAAGCGCCGCGCCAGCGCTAATCTTCGCCACTGGGGTATTTGTCAGCGCCTGCGGGCAATCTGCATCACCCGAACGCCCCCAACGCAAGGCCGCAAGGGTCGCCCCGGCTAATAGTCCCAGCACAACATGTAGCGCGAAATATAGATTCATTCTTCTTATTTCCCAAATTCCAACAACTGGTTAAGCCACTTCACTGGATCATCCGGTAACGCCTCAATCGTATGCGTCGCATGCACCCTGGACGGGTGAATATACTGCTGATATCCCGGATAAACCTGATCAAAGTACTGCCGTTTGATATCATCAGGCTCCCTACCGCGCTCAACCTGATCCCGCTCAAAACGCCGCTGAAAACAGAGGTCAGGATCGACATCTAAATAGATACGCGCATCAAAGTGCTGCAGCAGCTCATCCAAGGCATAAAGAAACAGCCCTTCTACAACGACGACATCAACAGGTTCAACCCGCACAACCGCTGATTGGCGGCGGTGAGTGACGAAATCGTACGTGGGGACATCGATCGCTCGACCCGATTTGAGCTGCGCGAGGTCTTCAACCATCAGGTCGAAGTCGAATGCAGCTGGCCGATCATAGTTATTGAGCGGATGCCCAACCGCTTTGTAGTAGCTATCCATGCTGATTAGATCGGTACGCTTTCCGATCTGATCGAGCGCAGCGTGTATCTGGCGGGCAACGGTGGTTTTACCGGAACCCGATGCACCCACAACAGCGATTAATTTGGGCGCCAAACAGCTCATTCCATCGGCTGCAGACGATAAGCGTCATGGCAGGCTACACAATTAGCCGTTACCTTACCCATCGCAACAAACACGGCCTGCAGATCGTCGGTTACCTCAGCATCGCGCAGGGTGGTCGCAAGTTCTGCTGCTGCCATATGCATGCCACTCCCCAGAGCCATCATACCCTTGGGCATAAACTGATGTTCTGAAGCATTGCCATCGGCACCGTGGTTATGCCCCATACCCATACCGCGTTCAGCGGCTTCAGCTGCATCCGAGTAGCGACCCTCGCCGACCAGGCGCTGGACTTCAGAGATACCGCGTAGGTGCTCACGCATATTGCGCAGCGTCGATTCGTACACTGGGCGGGGGTAGAGAACCAGCTCCCTCGTATCCTCAGTCGCTTTATGTTTCATCATGCCCGCATCTTTGCCATGCATTGATGCGTCATGTTTGGAGTGATCCATCGCTGCGAGCGCCACGGCTGCAGCCAAGCTGCCAGCCCCCACAATGGCCACTACTAACTTTGAGCGATTCATCGCCGTATCTCCTAGATCTCACTCAGGAGCCCTGAGCGATATTTTTTGATACTCTTAGCTTATAACTTTAACTCGTTTAGAGGCAGAGATGAAGCCGCTCACCCGAACACTTACTCAGCTTAGAGCGCTGCTCGCCGTACTCTCGATCTGTTTGATCCCTCTGAGCTGGGCATCCGATAACTCGTCACGCACACTTTACATTCTGTCGGATACGCCGGTCAGCCATCTCGATCTTGGACTCTACCGCTTGGACCTCGCATTGGAGAGCGAACTGCGCCCCGAATTAGCCCGATTTCTAAACATCCTGCCCGATAGAATTCATACGCGCACTTACATCACCGTAGGACAGGATACCAGTATGGTGCTGGTACTGGAGACCACCGTCGATGCGGCCCCAGACCGTGAGCGATCTAAGCTGCAGGCAGAGAATATCTGTGAACTGGTGCAAGGTGCTCAAGTTAGATTTATGCGTACTAACCGCCTTATTACTTTTTTTAACAGCAAGGACCCGTTTACGGACAAACGCCCGATGGATTTCGCTGCGAATTTAGAGTCGGTGCTGAGGCTAAAAGGCCGGGTACCCTCCGGAGGTGCACTGCCAACGACAGAGTGCATGAGGCCCTTGAGACAGACCTCCCATGAATAACCTGGGTGGTCACGCGACTCGCCAACGTCCTAATCAGATCACGCTAATTCTTGCGGCATCCAATCAGACGGACTTGGTTGTTAAATTGGTCAAAGAGTTGCCGGCGGACTTTTCCGGGGCAGTGATCCTCGCACAAACCGGCACTGAGGAGACACTCTCTGAGCTTGAGTCGAGACTCAGAGCGTCGACTGAACTGGCTGTGAGGCGAGTAGCTGGTCGTGTCAGTTTAGTGAGAGGTCGAGTTTATCTGATTAACTCTCAACTCCAGTATGAACTAACCGGTGCAGATCAACTCCACCCCACTACGGCGAATAGCGCTAACGGTGTCCTACTGGCGAGTTTGCGAGAACGCTACCTCACCAAAGCACGCATTATCCTGTTGAGTACGGCCTTTACCTCAGAGCTTGGAAAGCTGCCCGCCACATCGAAGCTTAAACCCCACTTGATCTCTTTGAAGGCGCTTGCAGATATGGCGGCGGAGCTGTTCAAGCGATTGGCTACAATCTACGACCTTCAACTCTGCACAACTGATGAGGAACTATTTACTCAATCGAGAGCGCGCCTAAAAAGCGCTGCGAGCGCTGCAACGCTCCGCACATCACAACGACCGGGGTTTGAGCAGATCGTTGATCTACTCAAATCCTACCGCTCGACCGACTTTAGCCAATACAAAGAGGCTTCGCTTATCGCTCAGATAGAGCGCCGTATGCGCAGACTCAGATTCTACAATTTAGAGCAGTATGCCGATCGCTTGAGAGTCGATTCTCAGGAGTTAGAGTCTTTGCACAACAGTTTGCTAATTGGCATGACACGTTTTTTTCGTGATACGCCCGTTTTTGTTGAGCTGCAAAAGCAGTTGATTAGCTATATCGAAAAAACAGGCACCACCCGCTTGGACATTTGGAGTGCTGGCTGCAGCACAGGTGCTGAGGCGTATACTCTGGCACTGATCGCTGATTTGATCCGCAGAGAGTACGCGCCCGAGCTGAGGGTGCATATCTACGCGACCGATAATGACCAAGGCGCACTTAAAGTTGCTGAGGCCGGGCTCTACTGCCGCGAGGAGATTGAACACATCCCTGCCGAATACCTGCCGCGCCCAATCGGTAGGACGGAGGGGCGATTCGATCTGAAAAACTTTATTGAGACTGATGTTGTATTTGAGCAGCACGACCTGTTGCAGCCTTCGTCTCACCGCGACCTAGACCTTATTGTCTGCCGTAACGTCTTTATCTACTTCACGCCTGAAACGCAGCTTAGACAGCTCGAGAATTTGCACCGCAGTCTAAAACCTGGCGGCCTGTTGATGCTAGGTCGGAGCGAGAGCACGAGCGGCCAGCGCTCTCACTTTACCATCCTGTCAGAGCGAGCAAAGATCTACAGAGCGTTGCAGCTCTCGCCCTCGTCCTGAAGCTCAACCACGCGTTTCTGCGTACGCGAAATTTCGAAGTGATCGGCGTCAGCCCAGGCTGGGAATGTATCGCGGAACTGACGCAGTTCGTCGATATTCAGATGCGCGTGCCCAATATAGGGTTCGCTGGGCGCGGAGTCGACTAAGACATCGCCTTTGTAGCTCACCACCATCGAATCGCCGGCATACTCCAACCCTTTACCATCACGACCGATGCGATTAACGCCAATCACATACGCCTGATTCTCTACCGCGCGGGCCTGCAACAACAAGCGCCAGTGGAGTCGGCGCGGAGCTGGCCAGTTCGCCACACAGAGCAACAGGTCATAGTCGTTTTGATTACGACACCAGACAGGGAACCGCAGGTCGTAGCAGATGATGGGTAGAATACGCCATCCACGATAGTGAATCACAACGCGATCAGTACCGACTTCGTAGTGTTCGTTCTCTTTACCCATCCGGAAGAGGTGGCGTTTGTCGTACCGGGTGATACGCCCATCAGGCGTCACAAATAGAAAGCGGTTGCGATAACCCTCATCAGACTCTATCACCAAGCTGCCACAGATAGCAGTATCAGTCTCGCGCGCTAGCTCCATCAACCAGCGTACTTGCGAGCCGGTCTGAGTTTCGGCAAGAGCCTCTGGCTCCATGGTGAATCCGGTTAAAAACATCTCCGGCAGAACAATCAGGTCAGCATCAGCTGCATCACGAATCAGCGTTTCAAACATGCGCTGATTGGCTGGTGCATCGTGCCAAGTGAGGTCTGTCTGGATAGTTTTTACATTCATCTGCTGCATACAAGTCCTGAGCCGGTTGCTGAATGACAATCTAGAGTAAATGTAGTTCAAGAAAACTGAACCGGCAGTGAAAATTACCGGCCAGATGCTGTAAAAATTAGACTCGACAGAGTCCTTCAAGTGCTCGATCGATGGTCTCATCCTGCTTAGCGAAGCATAGACGCACACAACCGGTCTGCAATCCATTTTGATAGAAGGGTGAGAGTGGAATTGCTGCGACGCCGGCTGCCTCCAATAACCAAAGCACAAATTCATCATCAGGCAGGTCACTGATCGCCGTGTAATCGACCAATTGGAAGTAGGTGCCGGATGAGTTCAACAGTTTAAAGCGGCTAGCGGCTAGCCCCCTCGCTAGCCGGTCACGCTTGTTGCTGAAAAACTCACCGAGGCCCAGTGGGTAGTCTGGCTCCTGCTGCATAAAATCAGCAATCGCGCACTGCAGCGGAGTATGCGTATTAAAGGTGACATACTGATGCACCTTTTGAAGCTCTGACATCAAAACCGCCGGAGCTACGCAGTATCCCACGCGCCAACCCGTGACATGATAGGTCTTGCCGAACGAAGAGACGATAAAGCTGCGCTCTGCCAAAGCTGGGCGTCGATTCATGCTCTGGTGCTCCAGCCCATCGAATATCAGATGCTCATACACCTCATCAGACAGGATCAGGATATCGGTATCCCTCACCGCCGCTTCCAGCGCATCGAGGTCCTCAGGGCTCCAAGCCTGACCGGTAGGGTTGTGCGGCGTGTTGACAATAATCATTCGCGTACGTGGCGAAATTGCCGCACGAAGCGCTTCCCAGTCAATTGCGAATGTGGGCGGCAACAGAGGTAGGGAAATCGGCACACCACCATTGAGCTCTACAGCCGGTCGATAGCTGTCGTAAGCGGGATCAAAGATGATCACCTCATCGCCAGCGCGCACGGTGGAAGCGATAGCACTGAACAGAGCCTCGGTTGCACCGGGTGTGACACAGATCTCGGTGTCCGGATTCAAACTGCGCCCATAAAGACGCTCCACCTTGTCCGCAATCAAGCGGCGTAGTGCCGGCATGCCATTCATAGGCGCATACTGATTCATACCCGCGGCCACCTGTTTCGCCACCGAGTCGAGCAGTGCCTGGGGTCCCTGGTAGTCCGGAAAGCCCTGGGAGAGATTGATAGCACCCTTTTCTGCCGCCAGTGCAGACATTTTTGAAAAAATCGTCAGGCCGACATTCGGCAGTTTAGTTTGCGGGTATTTCATTAGTTAGAACTCTCGGATGACTGGCGACTTCTCAATGACATCACGCAGATTTTGCAGAATGGATGCGATACGTTCTCGCCCCGCGCGGTCATAAATATAGCCATCTAAACCCTCCTGCGCGGGATTAGAACCGTCTAACCCCTCATGCAGGATGACGCACTGCACGCGGACCGCCTCAAGCGCCTCATCATGCTGTATCGGCATTCCGATGAACAGATCCCAGTGGCTCTGGCGAGCCGTGCCCGCGAGCACCGACTCCAATAGCGCGACGATCTGGTCACGACTGGGACGATAAGTTGGCGCTTTACCGAAGGTGAGCGCCAGCACTAACCCCAGGGAGAATAGCAGTGTGATAAGGAAGACCGGTAACAGCTCCATCACTTAGCCTATCAGTGAGCCTGTAAAATCGGGTCCTGCAGCAACGCCTTGGCCGCCTCATTAATCCGTGACTCACACTCCTGCTCAACCTGACGCATCTCTTTCTCAAAAGCACGTTGCTGCTTGCGTTCTAACTCACGCCAGTCCGTCAAAATGGGAATATGTGACGTGCGGTTGTAGACCTCTTCGAAGACTGAGTAGTGCGGATGCTGATGCAGCTGAGGGTTGAGGTTATCAATCATCACTTTAAGGCGAATACACCCCTCTGTCAGTGTGATCTTATCGTCGTTCAAAATTGCATTGGCGATCGCTTTGGAGCTCTCGAGCAGATAAGCGCGGTTCTTGGCAGCCTCTTCAGCATGACGCGCTAGGCTTGCCTCCTGCTGCTCGCGCAACTCGCGCGCGTGGCGTAACTGCTTGTAGATCAGCGCAGCTAGAGCGATGATAATAGCGATGCCAACCAATATCAGTGTGTATGTCAGTTCGGTACTCATTCAAAAACTCAGTAAATTACGTGAATTAGCTATTGTATTAACCATGCTACAACTCGACCCCAATGCCGGAATTGGCACCCTTGTTCGCGAACTCTATCTGAACCCAACGGGGATGTCTGATGAGGAGGCAGCCCAGCTGTGTAAAATGCCGCTCGACGAATTTCAGGCTATTCTACGCGGCGAATTACCAATGAACCATATGCGCGCGCTCAGTTTGTCGCGCGGTTTCAACACCCATATCAGCTTCTTTCAGAGCTACATACCACCCAAAGCCCCCAGCAAAGCTCAACTTTAACAGCCACTTCGCGGGTGGTTCGGCGCTTTTTCTGATAGACTCGCGCGCTTTCTTGCGCTAATTCAAGGCAGACACCTATGAGCCCCTCTCTTCACTACAACTGGTTCTCCAACGTACGCGGCGACATCCTCTCCGGATTGGTCGTAGCCTTGGCACTTATTCCTGAAGCGATCGCCTTCTCGATCATTGCCGGCGTCGATCCCAAGGTCGGCCTCTACGCCTCCTTCTGTATCGCTGTGATCACTGCATTCGCCGGTGGCCGACCCGGCATGATCTCGGCTGCTACTGGCGCGATGGCGCTGCTGATGGTGACCCTGGTAAAAGAGCACGGCTTGCAATATCTGCTAGCAGCGACACTGCTGACCGGTGTGTTTCAGATCCTCGCGGGTTACCTGCGTCTCGGCTCGCTGATGCGCTTCGTATCACGCTCTGTTGTCACCGGCTTCGTGAATGCGCTGGCGATACTCATATTCATGGCGCAGTTACCCGAGCTGATCGATGTTACTTGGCACGTCTATGCCATGACGGCTGCAGGGCTTCTTATCATCTATACATTCCCACTGCTGACTAAGAAGATCCCGTCACCGCTTGTCTGTATTCTGGTGCTGACCGCGGTTGCGATGGCACTGGGTCTGGATATCCGCACGGTGGGTGATATGGGTGAGCTGCCCGATGACCTACCTATATTTCTCTGGCCAGAAGTACCGCTAAACCTGGAGACGCTTTGGATCATCCTGCCCTATTCGCTGCCCCTGGCGGTTGTGGGTCTGCTGGAGTCGCTGATGACAGCGACCATTGTTGATGAACTCACCGATACTCCCAGCGACAAAAACCGCGAGTGTAAGGGTCAGGGCCTAGCAAACATAGGTGCAGGCCTTTTCGGCGGTATGGCGGGCTGTGCAATGATCGGCCAGTCGGTTATCAACGTTAAGTCCGGTGGCCGTACTCGCCTGTCGACGCTAATTGCAGGTGTCGTGCTGCTGATTCTCGTCGTCTTCTTAGACGAGTGGGTTTCGCAGATTCCGATGGCCGCACTGGTAGCCGTGATGATCATGGTATCGATCGGCACATTTAGCTGGGAATCCCTGATCAATATGCGCAAATACCCGCTCTCTACCAACATAGTCATGTTAGTGACTGTTGCCGTAGTAGTTGCGACACACAACCTCGCGTTCGGCGTATTTGCCGGCGTACTGCTCGCTGCGCTCTTCTTTGCCAATAAGATTGGACAGTTCCTCTTCATCGGCAAGAGCGATACTGCTGAGAACGAAATGACCTACACTGTCGTAGGTCAGGTCTTCTTCAGCTCCAGCGATAAGTTTATCGGCGCGTTCGACTTTAAAGCGGATCTGGACCGAGTCGTCATTGACCTATCTCGCGCCCATTTTTGGGATATCACTGCGGTCAGCGCGCTCGATAAGGTGGTGCTGAAGTTCCGTCGTGAAGGTATAGAGGTCGAGGTAATCGGTATGAACGAAGCAAGCGCAACGATTGTTGACCGCTTTGCCGTGCACGATAAGCCTGATGCGATCGATGAATTGATGGGTCACTAAGGTCTGGACGCTCTGAGGAGAAAGTTATGAGTAAGGTAGTTGCCTGTATCGACGGCATGGGAGCGTTATCCGAAGCAGTCTGCGATACCGCTGCTTGGGCTAGTTCGCAACTGCAGGCGCCCCTGTCGCTGCTGCATGTACTCGATCGTCGTGAATTTCCAACCGAGGACGAAGCACCACTGAGCGGTACAATCGGTTTGGGCGCGCGTGAAGCACTACTGGAAGAGCTGGCGGAACTTGATGCGAAACGGGCCAAGCTGGCTCGCGAGCAGGGCCGTGTCATGCTTGCCGCAGCGCTCGAGCGCGCACAACAAGATGGTGCGTTCGAACCGAGCACAATGCAGCGACACGACGACTTCGTCACCAGTCTACAGGAGCTGCAAGGCGAAACACGCCTACTGGTGTTGGGCAAAGGTTCGCACGGCGATGCACTGGGCGTACATATCGAACCCACTATTCGCGCGCTGCACCGCCCTATCTTGCTGACCGACAAACCAATGGTAAGCCCCAAGCGTTTCTTGCTTGCCTTCGATGGCAGTGCCACCTCACGCAAAGCCCTACAGATGGTAGCCGACAGCCCACTGTTCAAAGGAGCTGCATGCTCACTTGTGATGGTAGGTCCCTCAACTTTCGATACCCGAAAGGAACTTGAAAGTGCCGAGCAGCAGCTAGCCGATGCAGGTTACGAGGTGAGCGCCGAGCTGCTCGCCGGAGAGGTCGATGAGGTGATACTCGAGCAGTTAGCGAGCCAGCAAGCAGATCTGCTGGTTATGGGCGCATATGGTCATAGCCGAATCCGTCAGCTTCTAGTTGGTAGTACCACCTCAACGCTGGTGCGCCGCAGCAATACGCCGCTTCTACTGCTGCGATAAGCGGCTAGATTTAATATTTCGAGGGCCATAATAGAGGGCCCTCCTTTCAAACGGAGCGCGCTGCGCTTCAATAGAGCACACTCGAATGTCATTTGCCGAACTCGGTCTTAACGACCACCTCCTTCAAGCTCTCTCAGAAAAGGGCTACCTAGAACCGACGCCAATACAGGCAGCAGCAATCCCCGCTGTGCTTGAGGGGCGCGACGTGATGGCCGCGGCGCAGACCGGCACCGGTAAAACAGCCGGCTTTGTTCTGCCCATGTTGCAGCGTCTTGCTCAGGGTCCGAAAGTGCGAGCCAACTCGGTACGCGCTCTAGTGCTGACACCGACGCGCGAACTCGCTGCCCAGGTAGAGGACAACGCCGAGTATTACGGGCGCCACACCACACTGAAGACCGAGGTAGTCTTTGGTGGCGTTAAGATTAATCCGCAGATGCAGCGACTGCGTGGCGGTGTGGACCTACTGGTAGCAACGCCTGGACGCCTGCTCGACCTACATAGCCAAAATGCTGTGCGCTTTGATCAGCTGGAGATCTTGGTACTGGATGAAGCGGATCGCATGTTGGATATGGGCTTTATTCGCGATATTCGCAAAATCTTGAACCTCTTACCCGCAAAGCGCCAAAACCTGCTCTTCTCAGCGACCTTCTCAGCCGAGATCAAAGCACTGGCGAAAGATCTGGTTCACAATCCAGTTGAGGTCTCCGTCTCGCCCGAGAACGCCACGGCCCACACGGTTGAGCAGTGGATTATTCCTGTCGATAAAAGTGCTAAGACCCGCGCACTGATTGAACTGATTAAGCGTAACGCTTGGTATCAGGTGCTCGTTTTCAGCCGCACTAAACATGGTGCGAACCGCTTAGTCGCTCAGTTAGATAAAGCCGGCATCAAGGCGGCAGCGATCCACGGCAATAAGAGCCAAGGGGCGCGCACGCGTGCGCTGCAAGAGTTCAAGGATGGCGATATTCAGGTGCTGGTGGCGACGGATATCGCGGCGCGCGGTATCGATATCAAAGAGCTACCGCACGTAATCAACTTTGACCTACCAAACATTGCCGAGGACTACGTACACCGTATCGGCCGTACGGGACGTGCCGGCAGCGTGGGTGAAGCGGTATCGCTGGTGTCGCTAGACGAGCTCGATCTTCTGATCGAAATTGAGCGCCTCACCCGAGCGAAAATTGAGCGCAGGGAGATGGAGGGTTTTGTACCTAATAACTCGCTGCCTGATGTGGCCATTAAGGCGCCGCGCAAACCGAAGAAACCGAAAAAATCCAAGCCTGAGGGTGAGCAGAAGAGTCGTGGTAACGACGAGCGCAGACCTCAGCGTGACAAAAACCGTGGTGAACAACGCAACGGCGATCAAAAGAGTCGCACTGGCTCAAATTCGCGCACGCGAAACAGCTCAGGGGCGTCAAGCACCCCTGAAAACAAACCTAAGGCTCAGCGCCGGCATCGCCGTCGCTCCCCGACCGGCGAAGTTAACGGGAACCGCTAGGCGTTGATCGACTTAATCGCACCACCATCAACGCGAACCTGGCTGCCTGTGATATAGGCAGCCGGCTCGCTTGCCAAGAAGGTGACCACCGCGCCAAACTCCTCCGGGGTGCCGTAACGTCCCATCGGAATAGTCGCAGCCGACGCGGCACGCGCCTCCTCAACACTAATCCCCATACTGGCGGCAGTGCCTTTGTCGATCGCTTGTGTACGTGGAGTTTCGATACGACCTGGCAACACCAGATTACAGGTCACACCGTGCGGTGCCATCTGCTCTGCCAGTGTCTTTACGTAACCTGCAACGGCCGAACGCAAAGTGTTGGAAACCGCCAGTTTCGGAATCGGAACCACGATACCTGAAGAGGCGATCACAACCACACGGCCGAAGCCTCTGCTTTTCATCTGCGCTACTGAGGCGTCGATGATCTGTATCAGACCTAAAACCATCGCATCAAACTCTTTCGTCCAGACATCGGATGCAATTCCAGGAGCCATGCCCGGCGCAGGACCACCTGAATTGGCAACAAGCACATCGAGCTGTTGCATGGAACCGAGAAACTCGACAAACGCGGCGCGCGAACTGGCGTCAAACAGATCACAGGTTTGCACCTGGGCTGAGCCGCCTGCCGCCTCAATCTCGCTTTTTACGGCTTCCAACTTCTCAGCCGAGCGAGACACCAACACAACGTGCGCCCCTTCAGCGGCAAGCTGAACAGCACTCGCCTTACCTAAGCCTTGCGAGGCACCCATCACTACTGCGGTGCGGCCTTTCAATCCAAGATCCATTGTCTACTCCTCGTCAAAAATAACCAAAAAGGGTCTGCGCTGATACGAGTGCCATCTCTGTTTGGCCCTGGTGAAAGCGCGCCCCAAGATTGAAGATTTAAGCTTCAAAATTTCCTAAATTATTGATAATCCTCGTCGTTATCGCAAACTAAAGCGCCACAGGATCCTGCAAAAAAATATCAGCATGCGGTACGTTTTGAGTTTGAACTCAAACTTCGCTGTGCTAAAACAATTGTACGAATCTGAACGATTCAAACTGGCGTAACCAAATTGTATTCCAAAACCCGGCCTAGCCGGACCACTACAACTACAAAAAACACGATACAGAGGTGTCCTACTAATGAAAAAACTCACCAAACTCGTAAGTGGAATGATGCTCGCCGCCGCGGCCTTCGGCGTGCAAGCGGAGGATCGTGACTATGTCCTCAACACAGCCTCTACGGGCGGTACCTACCACCCAGTGGGTACGGCGATCTCTACACTCTCCAAAATCAAACTGCTGCCAAAAGAGAAGTTTAGCCTTACAGCTGTTAACTCTGCCGGCTCTGGCGCGAACGTTCAGGCACTCGGCGCTGGCACTGCTGATTTCGCCATTCTGCAGGGTCTGTATGGTTCTTACGCGGTAACAGGAACCGGCCCGGTAACGGCTCCACAGGAGAATCTGCGCTCGGTGACTATGCTCTGGCAGAACGTGGAGCAGTTCGTACTGGCAAATGACAAGGTGAGCAGCGGCACTATGGCGGATATGGTTGCAGCTAAGGGCTCCGGCATGGGTATGGGTGCGAAGAACTCAGGTACGCTGGGCTCCAACAAAGTCCTTTTGTCGGGGCTGGGTATCGATGCTGAAGCCGATTATGAGTTGATGTACGGTGGTTACGGTCCGACAGCTGATGCCTTAGCTAACGGCCAGATCGTTGGTGCAGGTATCCCTTCTGGTGTTCCAACAGGTGCTGTGACCAAGTTGATGGCCTCTAACGAGGGCAAATTCACTATCCTGAATGTGACTGCCGACGAGCAGGCTAAGATGGATGGTGGTCGTGATCTGTGGACACCTTACACCATCAAAGCAGGTACCTATCCGGGTCAAACTGCTGACATCAACACGGTTGCTCAGCCAAACTTCCTAGCGGTTAATGCATCTGTTCCTGAAGAGGATGTCTACAAACTGACGAAAACAATGTACGAAAACCTCGGCTTCCTGCAGGCGATTCACCCTGCAACGAAGGCCATGAACATTGATTCCGCAATCGCGGGTCTGCCAGCTCCACTGCACCCAGGTGCTGCGCGCTACTACAAAGAGATGGGCCTGAATATTCCTGATCGTCTGATCGCGAAATAAGCAAGCCGCTCTAGCCTGGGGTCGGTCCGTTAAAACGGGTCGACCCCTGTTTGTATATTCTTTGCGCCAAGGAGCCAGCGATGAGCGAACAGGAAAAGCCTGCGATTAACTCCAGAGTCACACGCGAGTATCTGCTTGATCTCGACGGCTCTGAACGAACACCACTCGAATGGTCTGTTGCGGTCTTCGCTGTTCTTTTCGGCTTATGGCACATCGCTACCAGTCTGTTTATCAACGAACAGACAATCTGGCAAAACGCCATACACTTTGGCGGTTTTGCGCTGCTAGCCAGTGTCATACACACCGGTTTTCAGCGACAGTCTAGAAGTCAGTCCGCGCTCATCGCTGACCTAGTTTATGGCCTACTGATAGTTGCCGCGTGTATATGGGTCGCCAGCTCTGTTGATCGTATTTATGAAGAGACGCTCTCAGTAACCGGCCAATCATGGCAGTTTAACTTGGGCGATTGGATTGCCGGACTCTTTCTGTTATTCGCAGCAATCGACCTCTCTCGTCGAGTCTCGGGATGGGTCATACCGATCCTAATTCTGCTTTCTCTGGCGTATATTCTGTTCTTGGGTGAGCATCTGCCTGGAGTTTTCCGCGCTGCAAGCTTGCCACTCAATGACGTACTTTTCCGCTCGCTATACAACGATGAGGGGATGTTTGGCATCTTGGCCTTAATATCTTCATCGAGTATCACCCTTTTCATGGTGTTTGGGGGGTTCCTTGTCGCCTCTGGCGCCAGCGACTTCGTCATAGAGGTTTCCAAAGTCGTAGCTGGACGTGTTCGCGGTGGAGCCGGTTTTGTCGCGGTGATCTCCTCGGCCTTGACTGGCACAATTAGTGGTTCAGCCATTGCAAACACCGCCTCGACCGGCGTAATTACCATTCCACTAATGAAATCCAACGGCTTTCGTGGCCGCTTTGCTGGAGGTGTCGAGGCCGCGGCCTCCACCGGAGGCCAGATAATGCCGCCCATCATGGGAGCCGGCGCCTTTGTAATGGCGAGCTACACGGCCATACCTTATGCAGATATTGTTGCCGTCTCAGTGGTACCGGCAATTCTATACTTCCTCTCTGTCGCCTTCATCGTGCGTATTGAAGCGATTAAATACAATGTAGGCGAGGGGGTCGATATGACCATCGACAAAGCCAAAATTGTTTCGGGCGGGCTGGTCTTTATTCTGCCGTTGACCGTTATGATCGTGCTGCTCTTGTCTGGCGTTACCCCGAGCTTTGCCGCCTGCTGGGCAATTGCGACTCTGATACTCGTCTCCTGGGGCTCCTACATTGCCGCTAAAGTGACTGGTATAAAACAGCTGGCAACCAATGTAATGACACCCAAGCGAATCGCGAATGCCTTCATGCTGGGTATGGCCGCCTCCATTATGACCGGTGTGCTCTTAGTCGCGATCGGTATCATGAACAACGCCATCGTTACTAGCGGTATTGGTAATGGGTTTTCCCTCATGATTGCGCAGTGGTCTCAGGGCTCAGTCGTTATTGCCATTCTCTTAATCGCTTTGGCTTCACTGGTGCTCGGTATGGGGCTCCCGGTGACTGCGGCTTACATCATTCTGGCAATTCTTTGTGCGCCTGCACTGGCAGGTATTCTGGCAGACACCGTCATTATTGATCTTCTGGTTGCTGGTATTAGCGACCCGATGCAATTAGCGATGTTCTCACTGGTGGACAGTCCACTGGTGGCCAAGCTAAGTAGCGGTTTAACCTATGACGAGGCGGTGCAACTTATGGCAGCGATTCCGTTCGAAGTCGCCGTCACTCTACGCCCACTGCTGGTCGATACCGAGACGCTGACCACCTTCCTGCTGATCGCGCACCTGATTATCTTCTGGCTCAGTCAGGACTCCAACGTCACACCGCCTGTCTGTCTAGCGGCATTCACGGCAGCGGGTATCGCGAAATCCCCCCCAATGGCGACCGGTTTTCAGGCTTGGAAACTGGCTAAGGGCCTCTACATAGTGCCCCTGATGTTTGCCTACACACCGTTAATTAGCGGGAACTGGATGGAGATCTGTCAGCTCGGATTCTTTGCGCTCTTTGGTATCTATGGATTAAATGTAACAATTCAGAACTACGCCGAGGGACCTTTGAAACTCTGGTACTGGCCGCTGATTATAGGGGGCGTTATTGGCTCTTTCTGGCCGCTGCACTGGGTCGCAAACATTGTGGGTGCTTTGCTGATTGTCGCTGTCGTGGTCCTAAGCTCACGCCATCAAAAAGCGTCATAACATTTTGATATGAATCGCCGTGTCGAGACACGACCTACAGAAAGAATTTTAGGAGTTCGTCGGTGACTTCTGCGGGCGCCTCTTCGGGCAGGAAATGGCCTGATTCAACGGCTCGGCCAGTCACGTTCTCTGCGCGCTCGCGCCATACACCCAGCACATCGTAGGTGCGATTCACAAATCCCTTCGACCCCCACAAAACCAGCAGCGGTGCCTGCACTTTAACGTCCATATCGGCTTCATCATGCTGCATATCGATCGACGCAGCCGCGCGGTAATCTTCACACGAGGCGTGGATTGTATCGGGGTCTTCAAAGCAGCGCAGATACTCATCCACGGCTTCATAACTAAACCGCGCACCCGCCGCTGCCCAGCGGCGCAACTTCTCTTTGAGAAAGTACTCTGGATCTTGGCTAATCATGCGCTCCGGTAAACCACCAGGCTGAATCAGAAAGAACCAATGGTAATAGCCTGTAGCAAAGGCTTGATCGGTGTGGCTGAACATATGGTGAGTGGGTGCTATGTCCATCACGCACCCTTTAAGGACAGCTTGCGGATGGTCCAGCATCATACGATGCGTTACACGAGCGCCGCGATCATGACCCGCGACATTGAACTGGCTATAGCCGAGTGACTGCATCAGCTCTACTAAGTCTTGCGCCATCGCACGCTTAGAGTAGTTTGAGTGGTCCTCTACGCCGTCCGGCTTAGAGCTATCGCCGTAGCCGCGCAGGTCGGGACAGATAACGTGAAAGTGCTGCGCCAGGGTTGGAGCGACTAAGTGCCACATCACATGTGACTGCGGGTAGCCGTGAATCAGCAGCAGCGGAGGCCCTTCGCCGCCCTGACGGTAGTTAATACGAGCGCCGCTAGTCTCAACTTGAGAGAGTTGGAACTGCGGCCCGAACAACATTAGCCGACCTTCTCGCCTTTAGCTTGCAGGTCTGCGTGGTAAGAGGAGCGAACCAGCGGGCCGCTGGCTACGTGGCTAAAGCCTAGCTCTTTGGCGATGGTTTCGAACTCTTTGAACTCATCCGGAGTGACAAAGCGATCTACCGGCAGGTGGTCACGGCTGGGCTGCAGGTACTGGCCAATCGTGATCATATCGATATCGTGCGCACGCATATCGTGCATCACTTCGATAATCTCTTCGTTGGTCTCGCCACAACCTACCATTAGTCCGGATTTGGTGCGAATCTCAGGGCGTGCTGCTTTGAAGCGTTTGAGCAACTCAAGTGACCACGCGTAATCAGCGCCCGGGCGCACCTGCTTGTAGAGACGCGGTACTGTCTCCATATTGTGGTTAAACACATCAGGCGGAGTCTGCGTGAGAATCTCCAGTGCGATATCCATGCGGCCACGGAAGTCAGGCACCAGTGTTTCAATCTGAATAGTGTCGCTACGCTCGCGTGTCTCACGAATACAGTCAGCGAAGTGTTGGGCACCGCCATCACGCAGATCGTCACGGTCTACCGATGTGATAACGACATATTTAAGCCCCATATCGGTGATCGCTTCGGCTAGTTCGCGCGGCTCGTCAGGGGAGAGCGCATTCGGGCGACCGTGGGCGACATCACAGAATGGGCAGCGACGGGTGCAGATATCACCCATAATCATGAAGGTGGCAGTACCGTGACTAAAACACTCACCTAGGTTAGGGCAGCTAGCCTCTTCACAGACACTGGCCAATTTGTGATGACGCAGCTTCTCCTTGATGCGTTTAACTTCCGCGTTGTTGCCCATGCGCACGCGCAGCCAGTCAGGCTTACGTGGCATATCCTCTTTGGCAGTCGGAATAACCTTAACCGGAATACGTGCAAGCTTCTCTGCGCCACGTAACTTGACGCCCTGCTCTGCTACACCGACCGGTTTACTGCTCTGTTCTGCCATTGGTTATTCCCATCCATTCAATTCTTGGGCGCCATTATACCCAATTCTGCGACTCAGAATCGCCACAAGCTGTTTCGCTACTTGAGAAATTTCGACCTTATCGGTGAGTTGCGCTAACTGCGTCATCTCAAGCCCAGCGTAGCCACAAGGGTTTATGCGCAAGAACGGCTCAAGGTCCATATCGATATTGAGCGCCAGCCCGTGAAAGCTACATCCACGACGTACGCGCAGCCCCAGCGAGCAGATCTTGCGACCCTGAACATAGACACCTGGGGCATCAGGCTTAGGAGCGGCTTCAACGCCTTGAGAGGCTAACAGCTCCACCACAGCCTCCTCCATCAGGGTGACTAGATCGCGAACACCCAGACTGTTGCGCTTGAGATCCAACAGCAAGTAGATCACTAATTGGCCCGGTCCGTGATAAGTAACCTGACCACCTCGGTCGACCTGTACAACAGGAATATCGCCGGGATTTAGAAGGTGCTCCTCTTTCCCTGCTTGTCCCTGAGTAAAGACGGGCTCATGCTCGAGCACCCAGACCTCATCAGGTGTGTCGGCTGTGCGCTCATTGGTGAACGCTTGCATGCGCTCAAACGTCGATTGGTAGGGCTGGCTGCCGAGAAAGCGAACGATCGGAGTTGGCATTAGAGAACGGTGTGCACGCGGCCTGAGGATTTCAGGTCTTTGTGCATTCTATCGAGCTGCTCTTCACCTGTTGCGGTGATAAACAGGCGCACAGAGAGGTACTTACCGGTACGGCTGGGCTGCTCGTTAACCTTAGTCAGATCAAGATCGCGATCATATTTCTGCACGGTCTGAATTACGTAGCTGCGAAAGTCGTCAGCATTATTTCCCACCACGGTGATCTTGTAATCAGGACATGGGAACTCGATTTTTGGAGCTTGTGGCTCGCTCATACTCACCTCAACGTCTTTATGAGAACTCTATATGGGTTCTGGTGACGGCAACTTCAACCAGTAACGCTGCTAGTCAAACAGCCCTTTGAAGAAGAGCACAATTGAGTGCCAAATCTTAGTGACGAAATCGGCTTCGGCGACAGGCTGCAAGCTAACCAGCGGCACTTCCCGCAGCATTTCGCCAGCCAAGCTCACTCTCAAGCTACCTACCTGCTGACCCTGAGCTAACGGCGCTTCGATTATATTCGGTAGATCAAGTACCGCCGCGAGCTGGTCCTCTTTGCCTCGGGGAATGGTGACGGCCAAATCTTCTGCTAGCCCCAAACCAACCTGGTCAGTGGAGCCTTTCCAGATTTCAGCCGTGTTCAGCGCATCACCTGCTTTATAGAGCGGAAAGGTTCGGAAGAAACGGAATGCGTACGAGAGCAGCTTCTGACTCTCTGCGGCACGGGCCTCATCACTGGTTGTTCCAAGCACAACCGAAATCACGCGCATATCATCACGCAGCGCTGAAGCAACCAGACAGAAGCCCGCCTCTTCGGTGTGCCCCGTCTTTACCCCATCAACGGTGGAGTCACGCCATAACAGGCGGTTACGGTTAGGCTGTTTGATATCGTTGTAGGTGAAGTACTTCTCCGCGTAGATTGCGTACTGATCAGGAAAATCCTGGATCAGTGCACGGGCGATCAATGCCAGATCTCGTGGCGATGAGTAGTGATTATCAGCAGGCAGGCCCGTCGCGTTCTCAAAGTTGGTATTCTTCAGACCCAACCGCCGCGCATGTTGGTTCATCAGATCGGCAAAGGCCTCTTCACTACCTGCAATGTACTCGGCTAAAGCAACCGAAGCATCATTACCCGACTGAATGATCACTCCACGCAGCAGGTCACCCAGCAATACCTGTGTACCTTCGCGTACAAACATACGTGAGCCCGGAGTCTTCCAAGCTTTAACGCTGATCGGTACTAGATCCGTCTCGGCAACGTTACCCTCTGCGATCTCGTGCTCAACAATGTAGCTGGTCATCATTTTGGTCAGACTTGCCGGTGCAAAACGACCATCGGCACCCGACTCAACCAGAATATCGCCAGTTACGGCATCCATCGCCAGATAAGCGGTTGCAGCAAGCTGCGGTGGTGCTGGGACCAGTGCGGCATGGAGTTGCAGTGAGACCAGCGCGAAGAAGGCAAAAAACAGTGTACGTAAAGAGGCAAACATGGGTGTCCTGTCGTCAAGCTTTGAGCAAGGTTGATTCAGTTAATCGATTTCTAGTCGGTTCCTACTCAGTTCTGAGGAGAGTTTATCAGGATCGGCGATGAATAACCTGCATCTACTAAGCGATCAATGAGACCATCGACCGAGATACCGGCACTCAACGGCCCCACCAAAACCCGATGCAACTGCCGACCACCGTTCTCTATCGGCACCACCGTCACGTTTTCGCCACTAAGGCTCGCCAACCGCAGCTGCGCCCGCTCGGCATTATCGGCATTACCGAAAGCCCCAACTTGCAGGAATTTGCCAGCCGCCTCACGAAAGCTCGGTTCAGCAACGGGCTCGGCCACCGGTTGCTGTGCAACCTGCGGTGCTTGAGAACCGCGAGCATCAATTGCCTCAACAAGCACACGCCCCGTTCCTTTTTGAGTGATCTCCAGGCGTGAAGCAGCTGAGTAGCTCAGATCAATCAAGCGATCCTCGTGGAATGGCCCGCGGTCGTTGACGCGGACGATGACACTCTTGCCGTTATCAAGATTGGTAACCCGAGCATAACTTGGGATAGGCAAGCTTTTATGTGCCGCCGACATTTTATAGATATCGTAGATCTCGCCATTCGAGGTTTTGTGACCGTGGAACTTTAGACCGTACCAGGAGGCGATACCCTGCTCCTTATAGCCGATATGGGTATCAAGCACGCGGTAGGTTTTACCCCAGACCTGATACTCCGGTTTGTTACCGCCCCGACTATAGGCGACATCAACTGGCACAGCATCTGGCACGTTGGATACATCAGGCGGATTAACTGGCGCCTTATCCTGTTTCATCGTGTAGCGCGGGTCACTCTCGTATTTAGGCTCAGGTCCCGAAGAGCAACCTGCCACAAGGAGGGCACAAACCAGAGAATTGATTAACATACGCATAACAGTAGTCGACACCTCTGGTTCTATCTAATTTGTTCAGCGTAGAGCTGACTCAGTTCATAGACCGCGCCAGCATAAAGGCGGCTGTGATTGTAACGGGTAATGACGTAGAAGTTGTGGAGACCCAGCACGTACTCATTTTTCTCACCACTGCTCAGGCGCATCAGCGTCGCTTTCATCTCGCCATTGAGGGCCTCGCGTGGGGTCACGCCCTTCTCGCTCCACTCTAACAGGGTCAGTTCAGGCTTAAGATCTTGATTGACCAGATCCTCGACATTGGCGTCATCAAAAACGGGGCTGGCAATCACCGGCTCGCCCTCACGCCAATTATGCTTGGCGAAGTAGTTGGCGATACTACCGATCGCATCCGTCGGGTTATCCCAAATATCTTTGTGACCATCGCCGTCAAAGTCGACTGCGTAAGCGAGGAAGCTCGAGGGGATGAACTGCCCGTAACCCATAGCACCCGCGTAGGAGCCCTTTAGTGATTCAGGGTCAACGCCCTCAGCACGCACCAGGCGGAAATAATCAGCTAACTGTCCGCGGAAGAATTCTGCACGACGCGGGAAATCAAACCCTAAGGTCGCCAGCGCATCTAGCACTCGGTAATTACCGGTGATCCGCCCAAAGCGTGTCTCAACGCCCATGATCGCAAGTATGATCTCGGGGGGCACACCATAGGTCTGTTGGGCGCGCTCAAGCGTCGTACGATGCTCTTTCCAGAATTCAACGCCCTGAGCAATACGTTTGGGCTCGATAAAAATGGCCCTGTACTCGCCCCAGTCCAGACGTTTTTCTGCTGGACGGCTGATAGCATCAAGAATGGACTGCTTACGCTCAGCTTTCGCCAATACAGAGCGCACGTAGGCGGGTTCGAAGCCATCAGCTTCAAGCTCAGAGATCAGTTTTCCGGCATCAGGATGATCCTCGTAACCGGCCTGAGCAGGGAGCGCCAGCGCTGCAGCACTCGTCAGAATTGCGCCTTGTACCAGAGTAAACAGCTTTGCCAACCTTGCCATTATTGAGTCCCTATAAGTTCGCTAACGTCGAACCATCTGTCGATGAGTCTGTATAGACATCAGCATGCCAAATCCGACCATCAACGTCACTATTGAAGTACCACCATAACTTACTATCGGTAGCGGTACACCAACCACCGGCAGTAGCCCAGTCACCATACCGATATTTACGAAGACATAGACAAAAAAGGTCAGGGTGATACTGCCGGCAAGCAGACGCGAGAAGGAGTCCTGTGCCTGCACTGCGATAATCAATCCGCGCCCGATAATCAGCATATACAGCGCCAGCAGCACTAGCACGCCAGTCATTCCGAGCTCTTCGCCAATCACCGCGATGATGAAATCGGTGTGCGACTCTGGCAGGAAGTTAAGTTGCGACTGAGTACCCTCGAGATACCCCTTACCCGAAAGGCCGCCCGATCCGATCGCCGTCTTGGATTGAATAATATTCCAGCCCGCGCCCAGCGGATCGCTCTCTGGATCTAGGAAGGTTAGCACGCGCTGTTTTTGGTAATCCTTCATGATCATCCACAGCCCCGGTAGCGAGGCGGCACCGATACCGAAAGCTAGAAAAATCCAGCGCCAGTAGATACCGGAGAAAAGTAGAACGAAGATACCGGAGGCGCCAATCAACAGCGAGGTTCCCAGATCGGGCTGTTTCATAATCAGTGCAAAGGGGACACCGATAAGCACCAGGGATGTGAAGATGGAGCGAAAACTCGGCGGTAGCGGATGACGCGCGAGATAACCTGCGATCATGATCGGTAGTGCCAACTTCATCAGTTCAGAGGGCTGGAATCGGAATCCGGGGAGTGCAATCCAGCGCTGGGCACCTTTTGCACCCACACCGAAAAGCAACACCGCCACAAGTAACGCCACACCCGCCAGATAGATCCAAGGACCTAGCCGCATCAGGACACGCGGAGGCACCTGTGCAAGTAAAAGCAGCGCCAGAAAACCCGCGCCCATGCGAATCGCCTGGCGCGTGACGTAGGCCATATCCTGACCAGAGGCACTGTACAACACAAAAAGGCCGTACCCACAGAGCGCCAGCAATAACAGCAGTAGTGGCGCATCCAGGTGTGTGTAGCTCCACAATCCCGCGGGACGGCGCAACGTTTGGGCATCCATCGAGCGTTGAAAATCACCGCGTACCATTAGTCATCCCTCAGCCCGTTATCGTAATCATTCAGCAGCCAGGCATCGATCACCTCGCGGGCAACTGGTGCAGCAGCGCGTGAGCCACCCTCACCATTTTCAACGACAACGGCGACAGCAATCTTAGGGTCATCAGCCGGTGCAAAAGCGACAAAAAGTGCGTGGTCACGATTACGCTCTGAGAGTGCTTCTGAATCGTACTCCGCATCCTGAGCGATACCGACTACCTGCGCTGTACCCGTCTTACCCGCCATCAGATACTCTGCATCGGCACCGGCCCTCTTCGCCGTACCGTAGCTCGAATGAACTACATCAATCATCCCCTGAATCACTTCGCCCCAGTTCGCTTCGCGATTAAGCTTTACATCTGCCGGGGTTGGTTTGGCTTCTAACTGCGCCAGCAGCTCCTGTTGCACCTCATCTAGACCGTTCTCAGCAACCACTCGTTTGAGCATCTGTGGGCGCACCCACTTTCCGCGATTGGCCAATACCGCAGTAGCAGTCGCCAGTTGCAGCGGTGTCGCGATCATAAAGCCCTGACCAATACTCAGATTAAGAGAGTCGCCGGGGTACCAGGGCTGTTTTTCGCGACCACGTTTCCACTCATCAGATGGCAAGATCGCAGCACCCGCCTCCGGCAGGTCGAGGCTGGTCACTGCGCCGAAACCAAATCGACCGAGATAGTCAGAGAAGATATCGATATCGGTTTTAGTGGCAATATCGTAGAACCAGACGTCGCAGGACTCAGCGAGGGCATGGTTAAGATCAACGCGGCCGTGGCCGTCACGTTTCCAGTCACGATACTTGCGGCCGCCGACACTCAACTGGTAGAAACCAGGATCCCAGACCTTGTGGTCGAGAGGCACACTGCCCGAATCGATCGCCGCCAACGCCGTGAACGGCTTGAGCGTCGAGCCGGGTGGATACAGCCCGCGAATGGCTCGGTTATAGAGTGGCAGATCACGATCTTCACGCAGCGCGTTATAGTCGGCAACCGATATACCGGTGACAAATTCGTTAGGGTCGTAGGCGGGATTGCTAACTAGCGCAAGGATCTCACCAGTGCTCGGTTCAATCGCAACAACGGCGGCTCGCTTGCCATCAATCAGCTCGGCCGTGAACTTTTGCAAATTCACATCCAAACTCACCTGGATATCGACACCGGGAACCGGATCCCGCTGCTCCAACGTCTGCAGCACTCGGCCACGCACATCGGTCTCTACCTTGCGCCAACCCACTTCACCATGCAGCAGCGACTCGTAGTAACGCTCAACCCCAAGTTTGCCGATGTAGTGTGTGGCCGCGTATTGGTTCGCATCAACCTGTTGCAGTTCACGCTCGTTGATTCGACCGACATAGCCCAGCGCGTGGGCTAAAGCAGGTCCGTGCGGGTAGGCACGCACCAGATCTGCTTCAACTTGAACTCCTGAGAGACGATGGAACTCAATCGAGATCTTGGCGATCTCCTCTTGGGTTAGGCGAAATTTGAGTGGCACCGTTTCAAATGGACGTCGACGTTGGTTGAGGCGGCGCTTAAAACGTTTGATCTCATCTTCACTCAACTCAACAATCTCACCGAGCTGAGACAGCGTCTGATCGAGGTCTCCTAGCTCCTCTTTTAGAAGCGTTAAGCTGAAGTTGGGGCGGTTATCTGCTAGGAGCTGGCCGTTGCGGTCGTAAATCAGGCCGCGACGCGGTGCCACAGGTTGAAGCTGTATACGGTTGCGCTCAGATATTGCGGTGAAACGCTCGTGCTCCACAACCTGAAGGAAATAGATTCGACTGACCAGTACGACCATCAAAACCAACACGAAAATAAAGGCGATAACAGCACGACTCGCGAAGAAGCTATTCTCTTTGGAGTAGTCGTTAAAACGCTTCGATTCCATCGGTCTCACTTATGATATGGGTGTCCCTGCAGCAGCGTCCACGCACGGTAGAGCTGTTCTGCCAAGACTATACGAACCAGCGGATGAGGCAAGGTTAACGCTGACAGGGACCAGCGTTGATCCGCCACAGCAACACAACGTGGATCAAGACCGTCAGGACCGCCAACTAGCAGCGTGAGATTGTGGCCATCCATACGCCACTCTTCCGCCTGCTGCGCCAGCTTCTCGGTTGACCAGTTTTTGCCGTCGACACAGAGCGCGATCACTTTGTCTCCCTTAGGGATCGCTGCCAACATCGCATCACCCTCAGAGCGAATTGCGCGCGCCATATCAGCACCCTTCCCGCGGTGACCAACCGCAAGCTCAACCAGTTCGAGCTGGAAGTCTTGCGGCAGGCGTTTGGCATACTCCAGATAGCCGCTGGTTACCCAAGCGGGCATCTTAGTGCCGACAGCGAGAAGACGAATACGCATTAGTCGTTGCGGTTCTCACTCGCAACCGACCAGAGACGTTCGATATCGTAGAAGTCTCGCGCATCCGGCATCATCACGTGGACGATAACCGAACCCACATCCACGAGTACCCAGTCACCCACATCCTGCCCTTCGACCCCGATGGGCAAAATGCCCTGGGCTTT
>ENA-OUOG01001017-OUOG01001017.1-marine-metagenome-genome-assembly--contig:-NODE-1017-length-33999-cov-4.726136_pt1 | contig 33999 bp, 34 predicted proteins | sample MGYA00248635_ERZ508505 | MGnify/ENA primary metagenome ERZ508505 (study PRJEB26176, sample SAMN06267871) | marine metagenome | isolation source: Saanich Inlet, British Columbia, Canada | place: Pacific... | reverse complement strand
AAAATAAGCTCTTTGTTGTTACGATATCTTGAAACGACTGGGATGACAAAACAACAAAAAGAAACTATTTTTAATTCTTATTTAGATACGAAGAGTGATACAGAAAATCTACTCAAAATGGTAAGCCCATTCATACTTATGTACACAATGATGAAACCACAAGAAGAGATAGCTTCTATTTAAAAAATAATTCTATATACTAGTCAAGTACTTAGAATGAAATATTCGATAATAATTAATACCAAAACTGTAATATTTTGTTAATTTTGTTTATCATTTTGTTTTAGACGTTAAACATTTTGTAGATTTGAATATAAGTTTAGAAATAAACATTTTTTTAATGATATTTAATACAACACATTCAAGCAAAGAAAATAAAGAATCAATCAACGAATTTGTTGGTAAATCTTATGGTTTCATAGAAAGTATTAAATTAAAAGGAATTGGTTCTAAACGAATGGTAATAGATAATGTGAGTCCTAATTTAAAACAATATCTCAACACAGTTTCAGATATTAATTATGCTAACTTAGAACTTAGACCAAAGGGCGTTTTAATTCATATAACAAAAGGCCTACAAAACTTTACTTGGGCAATACCATATTACCAATTGGTAATATATAGAACAAATGGTTCTAGTATTCATGCACAAGGTAAATTTATTCATTTTAAAAACAATAGAATGTTTAAAGAGAATAAGTTGTTTTTTGATAAACTTTTAAATGAAAAAATAAAATTTGATGAGCAATATCATTTCCAAACCTAACAAACCAGATAACTTCACTACCGAAGATATCGACAGAATAATAGAAATGGCTTGGGAAGATAGAACTCCTTTTGATGCTATTACCTTTCAGTTCAACATTAAAGAACAAGAAGTTATAGAGCTCATGAGAAAAGAAATGAAACCTAGCAGTTTTAGAATGTGGAGAGCTAGAGTTCAAGGCAGAAAAACGAAACATTCTAAAAATAGAAATTTTGAAGAAGGACGCTTTAAATGTTCAAGACAAAAACAAATTACACACAACAAAATAAGTAAAAGATAAATATTGCTATGAAAAAGACTAATTTAGAATTACTTACACAAGAAAACAAAATGAATTTAAATGGTTACTCAGTACAAGACATTGGTGACGACCACCTATTTACAGGATTAGAAACGCCAATGAAACCAGATGCTTTTAATCTCTCAGACACCGAAAAGAAAGAAAAAATAGCCATTCTATTTGAAGAAATAATGGATGTTTTAGGTCTAGACTTAACAGACGATTCTCTCAAGGGAACTCCCAAAAGAGTTGCGAAAATGTACATTGAAGAAATATTTTCTGGATTAAACCCTGAAAATAAGCCAAAAATTGCTTTATTTGACAATAAGTATCAATACAACCAGATGCTTGTAGAAAAGAATATCACGTTTTATTCTAATTGCGAACACCACTTTGTTCCAATAATAGGTAAAGCACATGTGGCATACATTTCTTCTGGCAAGGTTATTGGTCTATCAAAGTTAAACAGAATAGTACATTATTTCGCAAAACGACCACAAGTACAAGAACGTTTAACAAACCAAATAGCAAACGAATTAAAAACAATTCTAAATACTGAAGATATAGCTGTTATAATAGATGCAAAACATTTATGTGTTTCGTCTCGAGGAATTAAAGACGAAACCTCTGCAACTGTAACTTCTTATTATGGAGGCGCGTTTAAAAAACAAGCTAAAATAACTGAATTGCAGAATTACCTAAAAGATTAAAAATGGATATTTTAAAAGAAGCACTAGAGTTCGAACAACAAGGAACATCTTTCAAATCTACAAACGAACGAATAGTAGCTTCAAGAAAAGCTAAGGAAATAATACTTGGTTTAAATCAAATTTATAAAGAAAGTAAGGATCCTGAATTAATGGAAGTCATGAAGCGCCTTACTGTTATTAAACAAAAAATTGAAAAACGACTAAAAGGTCGTCCATCATCATAGAATAGACTTGCCTTTGGCTAATATTGTGTCTATTCTCTTAAAAAAATCATTAATAAAAAATGAAAAACATTGTAGTTATAGGCGGAAGCAAAGGCATTGGTAGTGCTATTGTTAGTAGTCTTGTTTCAGAAAACAGAGTCTTTAACATTAGTAGAACTTCTCCGGAAAATTCACATCAAAACTTAATACACTACTCTTGTAATGTATTAACAGACGATTTGCCAGAAATTGAAGCTATAGATACTTTAATATACTGTCCTGGAAGTATTAATTTAAAACCAATCTCAAGATTATCTCTTGAAGACTTCAGAGAGGACTTCGAAATTAATGTTATTGGTGCTGTTAAAACAATACAACAGTATCTACCAAAATTAAAAAAAGGAAACGCACCTTCTATCCTACTATTTAGTACTGTAGCCTCAAAATTAGGAATGCCTTATCATGCAAGTGTTGCAGCTTCAAAATCTGCTATAGAAGGATTAACAAAATCTCTAGGAGCAGAATTAGCACCAACCATTCGTGTAAATGCCATTGCTCCAACCGTTACAGACACCACATTAGCTGCTAAGTTATTAAGGAACGATAAGATGGTTGACAATATAAAAGAACGTCATCCTCTAAAAAAATTCTTAAATCCTGAAGAAGTAGCCAATATGGCAGTATTTTTAACTTCAGAAAATGCAGCCTCTATCTCTGGTCAAATATTCGAAATGGATTGTGGTATTGTAAGTTTTAAAATATAAAAAATGAACCCATTTAAAATATTTGCTCAAACCTTGTTTTCAAAAAAAAATAACGATCCAATCAATCCTAAACCCTTATATGATATAAAGCTCAACGGTTTAAATGGAAAGCCTATTATTCTTTCAGAATTTAGAGGAAAACACCTTTTATTTGTTAATGTAGCCTCAAAATGTGGTTTTACACCGCAATACAAAGACCTTCAAGAATTACATGATAAATATAAGGATAATCTTGTAATCATTGGATTACCTTGTAATCAATTTGGTAAACAAGAACCAGGTAATGCTAAAGATATTGAGTCTTTTTGTGAAGTAAATTATGGTGTAACTTTTTTAATTTCAGAAAAATTAGATGTGAAAGGCAGTAATGCGCATCCTCTATATAAGTGGTTAACTCAAAAAAGTAAAAATGGTGTTTCAAGCTCCACTGTTAAATGGAATTTTCAAAAGTATTTAGTAAATACCAACGGAGAACTAATAGATTATTTTTTTTCTACAACTAAAGCTACAAGCTCTAAAATAACAAAATACTTAAAAGTATAATGAAGCTTTTTAAACACTTCTTATTTTTTTTAATTATAAATTTTGGAGGTTTATATATTGGTAATTTATTAATGAATAATGGACCACAAACTAGTTGGTACATAAATCTTAATAAAGCACCTTGGACACCACCAGGTTGGGTTTTTGGTGCAGCATGGACATTAATAATGATATGCTTTTCTATCTATTTAGCACACTTATTTATAAAAGTAGACAGTACAAAACTTAAGTTAGCTTTTGCCTTACAAGTTGTATTAAATGTATCTTGGAATTATGTTTTTTTCAATCAACATTTAGTTGCCTTTGGTTTAGTTATTATCTCTGCATTAACAATTGTTCTTTTTACTTTTTTCTTTAGCAATTTTAAAAGCATAAAAACGAAAAGCTACCTAATATTACCATACATGATTTGGCTACTAATTGCTACGTCTTTAAACGCTTTTATATTATTTAATAACTAAAATGAAAATTTATACATTACATAAAAAACAGAATTTACCAATAACTAAAGAAAAAGCTTGGGAATTCTTATCTAGTCCTAAAAATCTAAAAACCATCACACCAGATTACATGGGATTTAATATTCTCTCTGGTGCAGATAGACCAATGTTTTCAGGACAGATTATTCAATACATTGTCACTCCAATTTTAGGTATTAAAACCAAATGGGTTACAGAAATAACACATGTTGAAGAAGGTAAATATTTTGTGGATGAGCAACGTTTTGGACCATATGCTTTATGGCATCATAAACACTTTATTAACGAAATTGATGGAGGTGTTGAAATGGAAGATATTATAGATTATAAAGTACCATTGGGCATTTTAGGCCAGCTAGTGCATCCTATTCTAGTAAAGCCAAAATTAGAAGAGATTTTTAATTATCGCACACAGAAGTTAGAAGAACTATTTGGTAAATATTAAAATGAAACAAACTATTAACATATTCTGGTTTAGAAGAGATTTACGTTTGGAGGACAATCATGGTTTTTTTGAAGCTTTAAAAAGTGACAAACCAGTATTGCCTATTTTTATTTTTGATAATACCATATTAAGCAAACTTCCAAAGGATGATGCACGTGTAACTTTTATTCATGAAAGTTTACAAGAAATGCGAGAGGTTCTTGAAATCAAATACAACTCTGTTATTGCTATATATCATGGTACACCAGAAAATATTTACAAAGCGTTAATTGAAAATTATACAATTGATACTGTATATACAAACAGTGATTACGAACCTTATGCAATATCTAGAGATAAAAAAATAAAAACGTTACTAGAGTCAGAAGGTATAACATTTAAAGCCTTTAAAGATCAAGTTGTTTTTGAGCGTAATGAGATTGTAAAAAAAGATGGATCGGCTTATAAAGTATATACACCTTTTTCTCGTGTTTGGTTAGATGAATACAAAAGAAATGGGATTACTTTTTATCCTTCGGAAGAACGACTTAATAACACCTTTAAATCTTCTGAATTACAAAATCTAACTTTAGAAGATATTGGTTTTAAGGAAGCTAAAGTTAAAATTGCACCTTATACAGTAACACCTACTTTAATTGCAGACTATGAAGCCACAAGAAACTTTCCTGCTCAAGATAACACCTCAAAATTAGGACCACATTTACGTTTTGGAACTGTTAGTGTTCGAAAAATGGTAAACGAAGCCTCAAAACAACAAAATATTACTTTTTTAAAAGAACTAATTTGGAGAGAGTTTTTTATGCAAATATTATGGCACTTTCCACACACTGCCGAAGAGAGCTTTAAACCAAAATATGAAAGAATAGAATGGCGTAACAACGAAACCGAATTTAAAGCTTGGTGTGAAGGAAAAACCGGTTATCCATTGGTAGATGCTGGAATGCGACAATTAAACCAAACAGGTTTTATGCACAATCGTATACGCATGTTAGTAGGTAGTTTTTTATGCAAACATTTATTAATAGATTGGCGTTTAGGAGAAGCTTACTTTGCTTTAAAATTACATGACTATGAAATGTCTAGTAACATTGGTAACTGGCAATGGGTTGCTGGTTGTGGTGTAGATGCTGCTCCATATTTTAGAATATTTAATCCTACGACTCAAATAGATAAATTTGATAAGCAACACAACTATATAAAAAAATGGGTTCCAGATTACCAAGAATTGACGTATCCTACTCCAATTGTCGACCATAAAACTGCTAGAGAACGTTGTTTGAAGGTTTACAAAGCAGCCGTTTCTTAATTGCTTGTAATTATAAGTATACTTTACTATTTGAAACAAAAAAACCACTTAAAGAAGTGGTTTTTTTAATTGTATAAAATAAAATTTATAAACCAAATTTAGCTTTCAATACTTTAGCTTTTTCGTTTTCATCTATCGCACTGTAAAGACTTGAAAGTGTTTTTGCGATGTCTGCATCTGCCTTACCACTATTTATTACATTTTCTAAGTATGGGATTGCTCTTTTATAAACTAACTTTCTATCGTCTTGTAATTTATTATATATAACAGTATCAGCATTCGAATTTGATAATGAATTCATTTTTTTCAAAATTTCTTTATCCTCTTCTAAAATCATAGCAGCCATATTAGTAGATGCGTTTATATGATTTGAATCTAAACCGATAACTTTATCATAATATTTTTTTGCTTCAGTTATATTTCCCGCTTTTGCAGACATAACACCTAAATTGAATAATAATTCAACATTATTAGGATCGTTAGCAATAGCTTGTTTAATTAGCTTTTCATACTCTTCAGTATTTCCTAATCTTAATTGTACATTACCTTCAGATACAATTAATTCTGAGTTTGAAGGATCAATTGCTCTTGCTTCTTTAAAGGCTACTAATGCTTCTTCATTTCTACCAAGATTATCATAAATTAATGCAATTTTAACAGCTATTTCTGGTGCTTCAGACTCAGACATTCTTTCACCTGGTTTAATATGTGTTTTAGCTTTAACATATAAATCACGTGTTGCCTTATCATAAGTCTCTTCTTTACCAGTTTCTTTATTTATGGCAAAATATTCTTTTTCAACACCTGTATAACCTAAATCTTTTAAAGCTATGTAATGTTTTAAAGCCGTTTCTAAATCTTCACCTTGTATGGCACTAACAGCAGCAAAATATAAATAAGATTGATCTTCTGGAACCAATTTAAATAGCATTGCAAATAAACCTGAGGCTTCTTTATACTTTTCGTTTTTGTAAAAATTATTGGCTTTTTGTAATAATTCGTTTCTTACAAATTGTTTTGTATCATTTAGTTCACTAACATATTTACTATCTACTTTTGTTAAGTCGTTAAAAGCAGTATCAAAATCGGTAAAACTACCTGCTCCATTTGCGTAAAGTGCTTTTGCTCGATTAAAATAGAATTTAGATTTCATTTTATCATCCATACTATCAAGCATAGATTCTAGTTGTGTTGCAGTAGCTTTAGCTTCAGCAAAATTGTTATTTTTAATAGCTTTTTCTAAAGTCTTCAATTCTTTTTTTTGAGCAAAAGAAAGAACTGAAACAAATAAAGCTAAGGCTAGGATTAGTTGTTTTTTCATTAGTTTTTAAGTTTTAATTTTTAAAATTTATTCTTCTTCGTTAGAATCAAGAGTCATGCCATTGTCTGAATCAGTAGTTTCCTCAGCGGTTTCTGGAAGTTTAACATTTCCTTCTTCATCTAGTTCTACTGTGTCTTCATCGTCCTCACGCATCACTTTAGCTACTGCTGCAATAGAGTCTTTACCTTTTAAATTAATTAATTTAACACCTTGTGTTGCTCTACCCATTACACGAAGATCTGCAACTGCCATTCTAATAGCTATACCAGATTTATTTATAATCATTAAATCATCTTCATCTGTTACGTTTTTGATAGAAACTAAATTTCCAGTTTTTTCGGTAATAGAAATTGTTTTAACACCTTTTCCTCCTCTATTCGTAATGCGGTAATCTTCTAAGCTAGAACGCTTACCATAACCATTTTCTGAAACGACTAAGATGTTACTATCCATATCATCTACTGCAATCATACCAATAACTTCATCGGTTTTTTCGTCTTGCAAACGAATACCTCTAACACCAGAAGCGTTACGTCCCATTGGTCTTGTTTTAGCTTCTTCAAATCTAATGGCTTTACCAGATTTTAATGCTAGCATGACTTGGCTTTCGCCTGTTGTTAATTTAGCTTCTAATAAAACATCATCTTCTTTAATAGTAATGGCATTAATACCATTAGTTCTTGGTCTAGAATATTGCTCTAAAGAGGTCTTTTTTACTTGCCCTTGTTTAGTGGCCATAATAACATAATGACTGTTAATGTAGTCTTCATCTTTTAAATCTTGAGTACAAATAAACGCCATTACCTTATCATCTTGTTCAATGTTTATAAGGTTTTGGATGGCTCTTCCTTTAGAGGTTTTGCTACCTTCTGGAATTTCGTAAACACGCATCCAGAAACATTTTCCTTTTTGAGTAAAAAATAACATGTATTGGTGGTTAGTACCTACAAATAAATGTTCTAAGAAATCTTCATTACGAGTAGTTGACGCTTTTTGGCCTACACCTCCTCTATGTTGAGTTTTGTATTCGCTTAATAACGTTCTTTTAATATAACCAGCATGCGAAATTGTAATAACAACTTGAGCATCAGGAATCATGTCTTCAATACTTAAATCGCCACCTGCATATTCTATTACAGAACGACGCTCATCTCCATATTTGTCACGAATAACAACTAACTCTTCTTTAATTATTGACATTCTGCGCTCTTTACTATCAAGAATACTCTTCAAGTCTTCAATAGTTTTCATGATGTCTTCATATTCGCTGCGAAGTTTATCCTGCTCTAGTCCAGTTAATTGACGTAGACGCATTTCGACTATTGCTTTGGCTTGAATTTCTGAAAGTTTAAAACGCTCTATTAAATTAGTTCGTGCTTCATCTCCATTTGCCGAAGCTCTAATAATTTTAATAACTTCATCTATATTATCTGAGGCTATTATTAGCCCTTCTAAAATATGAGCACGTTCTTCTGCTTTTCGTAATTCATATGTTGTGCGCCTTACAACCACATCATGTCTATGCTCTACGAAATAGTGAATTAATTCTTTTAAATTTAATAATTGTGGACGTCCATTAACTAAGGCAATGTTGTTGACACTAAAAGATGATTGTAAAGCAGTGTACTTATATAATTTATTTAAAACAATGTTTGGTATTGCATCACGCTTTAAAACGTAAACAATACGCATTCCGTTTCTATCAGACTCATCTCTAATGGTAGATATGCCTTCTAATTTTTTATCATTAATTAAATCGGCAGTTTTTTTAATCATATCTGCCTTATTCACTTGGTATGGAATCTCTGTTACGATTATACATTCTCTACCTTGAACTTCTTCAATATTTGCATTGGCACGCATAACAATTCGTCCACGTCCTGTATGAAAAGCTTCTTTTACACCATCATATCCATAAATAGTTCCACCTGTTGGAAAATCTGGCGCTTTAATATGTGTAATAAGCTCATCAATCTCAATATCATTATTATCGATAAAAGCAATGGTACCATTTACAACTTCTGTTAAATTGTGAGGAGGCATATTTGTTGCCATACCTACAGCAATACCAGAAGCACCATTAACGAGTAAACCTGGAATACGTGTTGGTAAAACGGTTGGTTCTTCAAGCGTATCATCAAAGTTTAATTTATGATCTACAGTTTCTTTATCAATATCTGCCAACATGTCTTCAGATATTTTTCGCATTCTAGCCTCTGTATAACGCATTGCTGCTGGACTATCACCATCTACAGATCCAAAGTTACCTTGCCCATCTACAAGCATATAACGTAAACTCCATTCTTGAGCCATACGAACCATAGCGTCGTAAACAGAGGTGTCACCATGTGGATGATACTTACCTAAAACCTCACCAACTATTCTTGCAGACTTTTTATGAGCACTATTTGCTCTAACACCAAGTTCATGCATACCATAAAGTACACGTCTGTGTACTGGTTTTAAACCATCTCTTACGTCTGGTAAAGCACGTGATACAATAACTGACATTGAATAATCAATGTAAGCCGATTTCATTTCATCTTCAATATTAATTGGAATCACTTTTTCGCCTTCTGCCATATATAATGTTAATTAAATTTTTATAGTTATTTCAAATCATGCTAATATAAATATTTCATTAGTATTGGTAAGCCTTTATCGCTAGTTTTTGAGAGTTTTTATTAACAATTTTAACACCCTTTTTCGTTAATAACTATCTTGTTAATTGTTTTGATTTAATAAACTTTTTTTTGTCTATTAGCATATAATACCATCTCATATTTGAAATGATAGATTAAAAAAGCCTTTTTCCTTTCTATTACTTTTAAAAAAAAACAAAACCGTTATTAAACTATACTTTGTTTTTTAATTAACAAAATAATAGATCATAATACGTTTTTTTTCTAAATTCAAATTAAAATGGCATATCATAATAATTTAAGGAATAGTTTTTGCCATTACTATTATGATTCACTAAATTTAATGACGATAAGGATAATTATATGGACGATAATTTTTCACCAAGAGTAAAAGATGTAATAGCATACAGTAAAGAAGAAGCGCTACGTTTAGGTCATGATTTTATTGGTACTGAGCACCTTATGCTTGGTTTGCTAAGAGATGGGAATGGTAAAGCTATAAATATATTAAACGCTTTAGATATAGATTTAAATCATTTAAGGCGAAAAGTAGAGATTTTAAGCCCAGCAAATCCAAATATAACCATTACTTCTAACGAAAAAAAGAACTTACATTTAACAAGGCAAGCAGAACGCGCTCTAAAAACTACTTTTTTAGAAGCCAAACTGTTTCAAAGTACCTCAATTAATACTGCACATTTATTATTATGTGTTTTAAGAAATGAAAATGATCCCACTACAAAACTATTAAATAAGTTGAAAGTGGATTATGATAACGTAAAAGAACAGTTTAAGTCTATGATCACAAACGACGACAATTATATAGAACCAAAAGCGGAATCATTTCAAGACGATGATTCTAAAGACAAAGAAGGTAAAGAGTCTAAAGATATTTTTAACACACCTACAGGAAAAAGCAGTAAGAAGTCTAAAACACCTGTTTTAGACAACTTTGGTCGCGATTTAACTGCAATGGCTGAAGAAGGAAAATTAGATCCAGTAGTAGGTCGTAATAAAGAAATAGAGCGTGTCTCTCAAATATTATCGCGTAGAAAGAAAAACAATCCACTTTTAATTGGAGAACCAGGAGTAGGTAAAAGTGCCATTGCAGAAGGTTTAGCCAATAGAATTGTGAGTAAAAAAGTATCGCGTATTCTTTTTGGTAAGCGTGTTGTAACTCTTGATTTAGCAAGTTTAGTTGCAGGAACCAAGTATAGAGGCCAGTTTGAAGAACGCATGAAAGCCGTTATGAACGAGTTAGAGAAAAACGATGATGTTATTTTGTTTATAGACGAAATACACACCATTGTTGGAGCTGGTGGTGCAACTGGTAGCTTAGATGCCTCAAACATGTTTAAACCTGCTTTAGCAAGAGGAGAAATACAATGCATAGGTGCCACAACTTTAGACGAATACAGACAGTATATAGAAAAAGATGGTGCTTTAGAGCGTCGTTTTCAAAAGGTAATTGTAGAGCCTACAACTGTAGAAGAAACTATCGAAATCCTTAACAATATTAAAGGCAAATACGAAGAGCATCATAATGTAGAATATACAGACGAAGCTATTGAAGCTTGCGTAAAACTTACCAATAGATATATGACAGAGCGTTTTCTGCCAGACAAAGCTATCGACGCTTTAGATGAAGCAGGCTCTCGTGTACATATAACCAATATTGAAGTACCTAAACAAATTATTGAATTAGAGAAAAAGCTTGAAGAAGTAAAAGAGACAAAGAATTCTGTAGTAAAAAAACAAAAATATGAAGAAGCTGCTCGCTTACGTGATGATGAAAAACGTTTAGAAAAAGAATTAGCCATCGCACAAGAAAAATGGGAAGAAGACACTAAACTGCATAAAGAAATAGTGTCTGAAGACAATGTGGCAGATGTTGTGTCTATGATGACAGGTGTTCCTGTAAATAGAATTGCACAAACAGAGAGTAACAAATTGGCAGAATTACCAGAACTTATTAATGGTAAAGTTATAGGTCAAGATGAAGCGGTTGCTAAAGTTGTAAAAGCCATTCAACGAAATCGAGCTGGACTTAAAGACCCAAACAAGCCCATTGGTTCGTTTATATTTTTAGGACAAACAGGTGTTGGGAAAACACAATTAGCCAAAGTATTATCTCGTGAACTATTTGATAGTGAAGAATCACTTATTAGAATAGACATGAGTGAATACATGGAGAAATTTGCAATCTCAAGATTAGTTGGTGCGCCTCCAGGCTATGTTGGTTATGAAGAAGGTGGACAACTTACAGAAAAAGTAAGACGCAAACCATATGCTGTTGTGCTTTTAGATGAAATTGAAAAAGCACATCCAGATGTATTTAATATGCTTTTACAGGTTTTAGACGATGGGTATTTAACAGATTCACTTGGTCGAAAAATTGATTTTAGAAATACTATTATTATTATGACTTCTAATATTGGAGCTCGTAAATTAAAAGATTTTGGAACCGGAATTGGTTTTGGTACTGCCTCACAAAAATCTCAGGAAGATGCAAATGCACGTGCTGTAATCCAGAACGCATTAAAGAAATCTTTCGCTCCTGAATTTTTAAATAGAATCGATGATGTAGTTGTTTTTAATGCACTTGAAAAAGAAGACATTAATAAAATTATAGATATTGAGTTAGAAAAACTTTTAATTCGCATTAAAGGCCTTGGATATGAATTAGAATTAACTAATACAGCTAAAGATTTTATAGCAGATAAAGGTTTCGATAAACAATATGGAGCAAGACCACTAAAACGTGCCATACAAAAGTATGTTGAAGATGCACTTGCAGAAGAAATAATTACATCTAAACTAAAAGAAGGAGATAAAATTATAATGGATTTAGATAATGATACTAAAGAAATGACTATTAAAATTGAGAAAGCTGAAAAGTCAACCAATTCGTAAAATATAGATTATACTTTTTTAAAATATAGAGTTTTTTGTATATTAGGTAAAATGTTTTACCGTGGATATAAAATTAAGCTTTGCGAAATTAACATTCTACACTAAATATGTAGTATGCCATGTTAATGAAGGTGAAGTGCTTGATTTTAACAAGGCTAATGAGATTAGAAATGTAATTTTAAAGCATTACAAAAATAAGTCTTTTATATACATTACGCATCGTATAACTCCTACTCTGTAGATCCAATTGTGTATAGTGAAGTCTCTAAGCTTAAACCTTTAATAGGTTTTGCTTTTGTTTCTAAAAACGAATCCTCTTTAAAAAGTGCTCATTTTGAAAAAATGTTTTTAAAAAAACCATTAGGTATCTTTAAAACTTTAGAAGAAACAATAAAATGGGTAGATAAAACTTACGAAGAATATTGTAACCAAAATTGTGAAATTTAACCTTAATTGTCAAACCTGTGAATATTAAAAGTTCACAGGTTTTTTATATCACTTAAAGCAAAAAATAGATTATGACAAAAACTAGAAAAATATGGTTAGGTGTTTTAACTTTTTTACCAATTGTATTTTTAATCGCTTATTTAGTTTTCTTTTTTATCTTTTTCATTGGTATGTTTGAAGATATTCAGCGCTTAGAAAACAATCCAAACGTTTTCACATCAGAGTTTATGGCTAATTTTGCAATTATGTTTGTTTTAATAATTATAGCAAGTTTTATGTCGCTTGGTCTGTTAATATATTATATTATTCATGCAAATAATAATGCTAAAAATGACAATAATAAAAAACTAATGTGGACTTTAGTATTAATTTTCACCTCTTCTATTGGCTCTATTGTTTATTATTTTGCAGAAATTCTTCCAATTAAAACACAAGATAAAGTCACAAAATAATATTTTACTAAAACCTATTGCTCTAGGAAATGCTACTGGTTTGTCCATAGAAAAGATACTTTAAATTACAAATCACTTGAAAAATCTGAACAAAATTAAAGAATCTTCAAATTACCCTTTCTAATCCTATCTTTTCAGATTTTAATATTTATAAAAAATACAGTGAAAAATATTTTTAGGTCTAATTATGTAAAGCCGCACAATTGGTTTAGTGTTAAATGTGCTTCTTAATACCGTAATTATTTAAAAACAACTCTTCAATTTCAATATCTACCTCTTTTAAAAACTCAATAGAGGCTTCAATATCATTATGTAATACACGGTCTTTTTTTACAAAAGACACTTCTTTTCTATAAGACTCTAAAAAAGATTCTAAAAAAGGAGATGTTTTTAATGGATTTCTAAAGGCAATGGCTTGACTGGCATTCATTAACTCTATAGCAATAACGCGCTCTACATTTCTAATCAAGGTATACGCTTGTGTAGCAGCATTTGCTCCCATACTTACGTGGTCTTCTTGACCATTACTAGACACAATACTGTCTACACTTGCAGGAGTTGCTAATTGTTTATTAGCACTCACAATACTCGCTGCTGTGTATTGCGGAATCATAAAACCAGAATTTAAACCAGGATTATCTACTAAAAATGCAGGCAAACCTCTTAATCCAGATACTAATTGAAAGGTTCTACGTTCCGAAATATTACCAATTTCTGCCATAGCAATTTTTAAATAGTCTAAAGCTAGAGCCAGTGGTTGCCCATGAAAATTTCCACCAGAGATAATTAAATCCTCATCCGGAAAAATATTAGGATTATCTGTAACCGAATTAATTTCGGTTAAAATCACTTTTTCAACAAAATCTAAAGTGTCTTTTGTAGCACCATGAACTTGAGGAATACATCTAAAAGAGTAAGGGTCTTGAACATGTTGCTTTTCTCTGGTAATAATTTCACTTCCTTTTAAAAATTCGTTAAAACGTCTAGCAACTTTTAATTGTCCTGGATGAGGACGCACCTGGTGTACTAAATCATGAAAAGGTTCTATTCTACCATCAAAAGCATCTAGAGAGATACTTGCAATAACATCTGCTAAATAAGATGTTTTATGAGACATTAATAATAAGTACACACCATAAGAACTCATAAATTGTGTGCCGTTTAAAAGAGCCAAACCTTCTTTAGCTTCAAGCTTTATAGGTTCCCAATTAAACTTTTTAAGTATTGTGCTTGCATTAACTTCTTTGTTATTGTGTACTACTTTTCCTTTACCTATTAAAGGCAATGCTAAATGTGCTAGTGGTGCTAAATCTCCAGATGCACCAAGAGAACCTTGGGTAAAAACAAACGGAAATACATCGTTATTAAAAAAGTCTATTAATCGGTTTACTGTTTCTAGCTGTACACCACTGTGTCCATAACTTAGAGATTGAATCTTTAAAAGCAACATCACTTTAACAACACTTTCGGGAACACGTTCTCCTGTTCCACAAGCATGAGACATCACTAAGTTCTCTTGTAGTTTTGTTAAATCTGTTTTAGAAATCTCAACATTATATAAAGATCCAAAACCAGTATTAATTCCATAAAAAGGTTTATCTGCTTCACTTAATGTCTTATCCAAATAAGCCTTACAAGTTTTAATTTTTTGAATCGCTTCTTTAGATAGTTTTAACTTTTTATTATTTTTAAAAATATTATAAATAGTAACTATGTCTAATTTGTCTGAAGATATATAATGGTAAGTATTCATGCTTTGCTTTAAGTTAATCAAAAATGCATATTCAAAACAAGTTATGCAAGTATTGTTAATAATTTAATAAAATGTTAAAAATTAATTTAGAAGACTTATTTTTGAACTAAATTAAAATAAAATATAAAAATGAAAAAAATACTACTGTGCTTATCTGTTTTGGCTATTGTTGCTTGTAAAGAAGAAGCACCTAAAGATTATGTTACGCTTTCTGGTAAAATTGAAAATCAAAATAGTGACTCTTTATTTGTTTATCAAGGAAGAAATTTCTCTAAAACAATAAAAGTTGCAGAAGATGGAACATTTAATGATACTTTAAAAGTAACTAAAGGAATGTATGGCATTTATGATGGTAAAACACCTACTCAAGTTTACTTAAAAAATGGTTACGAATTAAACGTTACTATGGATACTGAATCGCTAACTGAAACGCTAACGTATACAGGAGAAGGTTCAGATGCTAACAACTTTCTAGTAAAAAAATCTAAGATGCAAGAAAACTTAATAGAGCCTAGTATTTTTGATTTAGAAGAAGTAGAATTTAATGGAAAAATTGAAACAATAGAAAAAGAAATGAATGCATTTTTAGAAACGCATTCAAAGACTCTAGATTCTACCCTTATTGCAAACGAAAAAGCTCAAATTGCTCAATTTATTCCAGGCATAACCAAGGCATACCAACAACAGCAATCAAGAGCTTCTCAATTTGCTTCTTATATTGGTAAACCTTCTCCAGCTTTTGATTTTGAAAATTATAAAGGTGGAAAAACTGCTTTATCAGATTTAAAAGGGAAGTATGTTTATATAGATGTTTGGGCAACTTGGTGTGGACCTTGCCTTAGAGAAATTCCAGCTTTAAAGAAAGTTGAAAAAGAATTTCATGATAAAAACATTGAATTTGTAAGCCTCTCTGTAGATGATGGTAGAGGTTATAAAGCTGATTCAAGAGAAGCATCTGCAAAATTAGCTTACGAAGGATGGAAAAAAATGATTGCTGAAAAAGAATTAGGTGGCATTCAAGTTATTTCTGATAATGGATGGCAAACAGAATTTGTTCAAGGTTTTAAAATTAATGGTATCCCTCGTTTTATCTTAATAGATCCAGCAGGAAATGTAGTTAATGCAGACGCTCCAAGACCTTCAAGTCCTAAATTAATAGACTTATTTAACGCTTTAGAAATGTAATTTATATAGATTTATACAAAAAAGAGACACTCAATCAAGTGTCTCTTTTTTTTTGTTTTTATATTAATTACAAAAATCACTCTTCATCTGCAACTTCAACTTGAGGCTGTTCTGGTTGTTTAAACAAATCTAAATATGCTAAACTTATACCATTTATAACATCGCTAGCTATTAAACTCTGGTAACCAAATTGCTCTATTAATATATCTGCACTTTTACCATGTAAATACACACCAAAAAGCGCAGCTTCTAAAGGTGCATAGCCTTGAGAAATTAAACCTGTAATCATCCCTGTTAATACATCTCCTGTTCCAGCAGTTGCTAAACCTGGATTTCCTGTAGCATTTACATATAATTTATCTTCAAAAACAGTTATAGTATTTGCTCCTTTTATCACTACAATAACATTATATTTTTTAGCAAAAGCTTTGGTTTTATTAAGTTTATCGAAATCGTCTGTCCATTTTCCAACTAATCTTTCCAACTCTTTTGGATGAGGCGTTAAAACAGATTGTTCTGGCAACAGTTTTAGTAAAGTTTTCTTTTTAGCTAAAATATTTAAGCCGTCTGCATCTACAACTAAAGCCGTTTTGTTCGCTTTAATAAAAGCCTCGAAGGCTACAATAGTTTTTGTGTCTGTACCTAAACCAACTCCTATACCAATTACTGTTGGATCTATTTCAAAATTAATTTTTGTTATTTTTTCTTCATCTCCATCTGTAATTACCATTGCTTCAGGAAATGCTGTTTGCAAAGGTATGTATCCACATTTAGGTATAAAAGCTGTTATTTTTCCGGCACCTACTGCAAGAACAGAACGACTAGCTAAAGTTACTGCTCCTATTTTACCATAGCTTCCTCCTATTATTAAACAGTGCCCAAATGTGGCTTTGTGGCTGTATTTTTCTCGAGGCTGATAAATAGGTAGCATTTCATTTTTACCAATTAAATCAGTTCCTGTTGGTGTTGTAAACAAATACTCTGGATCTATACCAATATCTAAGGCTTCCCATTGTACAGTATATTTTGCAGTTTCTGGTAAAAAGAAAATTAATTTTGGTGTTTGAAAACTAAGTGTATAACCAGCATTTACAACAGCTTCTGGATCTTCAACCGCTTTATCTGTGAACAAGCCTGATGGTATATCTATAGATAACGTAAAGGCTTTTGTTGCTCTAAAAAAACCAAATAACCCTTTTACCCAAGCCTCAATTGGACGATTTAAACCTATACCAAAAACGGCATCAACAATAATATCTTTTTCATAAATATTTATAGCATTATAATCGTCTTTACAACTTAATAAAGTAGGCCATTTTTTAGTAACATTTTTAATGCGGTCGTAGTTTATTAAAAAATCTTTTGAGCGCTTATTACTACAATTTACAATATATGTACTTACATTATAACCATGTGTTAATAAATGTCTAGCAACTACTAGTCCATCTCCTCCATTATTTCCAATACCGCAAAACACATGTATTGGTACTTGAGCGCCTTGCATTCTGGTATGCAACCAATTAAAAATTTGAACGCCTGCACGTTCCATTAAATCGGTAGAAGATATATTTTGTTTTTTCTGAGTTAATGCATCACCTGCGTATATTTGTTCTTTAGAAAATATTTTCATGTTAATCTTTCAGTGGTATTGAAAATTTTTAATAATTATTCATTTCTTGGACGTTAATTCGTTTAATTTAAAAATTAAACTCATAAAAATTCAGAATTGCATAAAAATCATTCATTAGTTTTGTAATCAGTGTAAAAGTAATACTTTTCAATCTCATTTATAAAATAATATTCAACACAAATGCAAGGAGCTTTTTGATTTCCTTGAAAAAAACAATGTAACAATTTGGGGATTTGATAACAAAATAAATACCATCTATTCTCATCAAAACTTTTCAAAAAAGTTATCAGAAATACTGAGTATAAATGGAGTGATTCTCGATAAAGAATTTACAAGACTTACCAAAAACTTAATGGTATATCAATACAAGAGTAGAAAAAAGCTAACTAATAAAGAGGTTAATTTTTTAAAAACATATACAAATCAACTATTAGAAAACAATACAATATTATCTAATGTTCTTTGGACTCAAATATTAAATAGTCTTAAAAGTGCCATCGAATTATATACCGTAAAAGACAATAATTCTGACAAAAAAAGAATTCCTATTCGCGATAAACAAATGGCAAAAAATCTCGATTTTTTAGTGAAAGATAATCCAGATAAAAAATTTTTGGTTTGGATTGCGAATGGACATATGTCAAAATCCAATGAAGACTGGATGATGGGACAAACAATGGGTTACCAATTTAGAGAATTAAACCCAAACACTACTTATCATATTGCATTCGGTTCAATGAGGCTTCCGCCTAGAGATGAAAAGGATATTCAAAAAGCACTGAAAAGCGATAAAACAATTCTATCCTTACTACCTTCAATAGAAAATAATTATTTTATAGACGCAAACCAGATTGTCAATAAAAAAGAAGAAATCAAATATTTAGAAATAAATGATTTAAATATTTTTAACAACTTAAGTAAAAAGTCCAAACTATTTGCTCATTTTGATGCCCTTGTTTTTATAGCAAATGGCGAAGAAGTGACCTTCGACAAATAAATTAAAGTTGCCACCAAAAAACTGAGTTAAAAAACAAGCAATTTTAAGCTAATAATGAAACAAAGTTTACATTATATATTTATGCGCTTTATACGATTGTAAAGGCTTGTTTTTACTGTATATATTTAACAGCAATTAATACTATTTTTTACTCTTATTATTAGCTACAATTCTTCTAATAATATATAAATTTTCAGGCTGAAAATGCTATTCTAAACACCGATTTCCTTAGGTTTATAGGCCTTCTTCAATTATTCTACTGAGTTCTTTTACACTACTTTAAGACGCTCTAATGTTTGGATTAATTACAAAGTTTTTATTGGATTCTGTTTTGTTAGAAATCAATAAGGATAAGAAATAGTTATAACAACAAGAATACACTTTATATATTTTACAAATAAGAAGTAAAGCCGTAAACTAATCATAATAATCCTACCCATAAAAATAACGCATTTTTATTAGGAATAGCATTGAAATCAACTCAATATTTTTCAATACTTTTGTTCATAATAAAACAATACTAAGATTTACCTTAAACAGATAAAATATATACTTTACATGAAAAACACAGCATTAACAGCAACACACGAAGCATTAGGCGCTAAAATGGTACCATTTGCAGGTTATATCATGCCTGTACAATACGATGGCGTTAACATAGAACACGAAGCGGTAAGACATGATTGTGGTGTTTTTGATGTATCTCATATGGGAGAGTTTTTAATCGAAGGACCAAATGCCTTAGCTTTAATACAAAAAGTATCTAGTAACGATGCTTCAAAACTAACCGTTGGTAAAGCTCAATATTCTTGTTTACCAAATGATGATGGTGGCATTGTAGACGACTTAATTATTTATAAATTAAAAGAAGAAAGTTATTTACTTGTAGTTAACGCGAGTAATATTGAAAAAGACTGGAATTGGATTTCATCAAAAAACGATGTTGGTGCTGATATGCAAGATTTAAGCGAAGACTATTCTTTGTTAGCCATTCAAGGTCCAAATGCTGTTGATAAAATGCAAGCGCTTTCTAGTCATGATTTAGCAGAAATAAAATTTTACAATTTTATAGTTGGCGATTTTGCAGGCATAGAACATGTTATAATTAGTGCAACTGGTTATACAGGAAGTGGTGGTTTTGAAATTTACTGCAAAAACGACGAGGTTAAGCAAATTTGGGATAAAGTAACAGCAGCTGGAGCAAAACCAATTGGACTTGCTGCACGAGACACCTTGCGTCTTGAAATGGGTTATTGCCTCTATGGAAATGATATAGACGATACTACTTCTCCATTAGAAGCTGGTTTAGGATGGATAACAAAATTTACTAAAGACTTTACTAATTGCGACGCTTTAGAAGAACAAAAACGTCTTGGTGTAGAACGCAAGTTAATTGCTTTTGAGCTCGACGAACGAGGTATTCCAAGACAAGGTTACGATATTGTAGATGGCCAAGGTAAAAAAATAGGAGAAGTAACTTCTGGTACTATGAGTCCAATGTTAGGAAAAGGTATTGGTTTAGGCTATGTGCCAATGGTATTTACAGAAATACATAGTAAAATTAATATTCAAATTCGTAAAAACGCAGTGCCTGCAACAGTAGTAAAATTACCTTTTTATAAGGGATAAAAATTTATGATTGATTTCCAAAATGTTCTTGATGAAATCCATAACGATTTAAAACTTGAAAAAGAAAGAGGCTTAATTGCAACTTATATACCAGAATTAAAAAAACAAAGTAACACCAGTTTTGGTATTTATTTAAATACCATAAGCGGTGAAAATTTTTATGTTGGAGATTGGAATTTAAAGTTCTCGATACAAAGTATCTCTAAAGTATTAGCGCTTTCAAAAGCTATAACTTTTGAAAATAAAAATATATGGAAACGTGTAGATGTTGAGCCTTCTGGCAATCCTTTTAATCAGTTATCTTTATTAGAACTAGAAAATGGAATACCTAGAAATCCATTAATAAATACTGGAGCTATTGTAATTGCAGATATTTTAGTAACACATCTTAAAAATCCAAAAGAAGATTTTTTAAATTATGTTAGACACATTTCGGGAGACCAATCCATTAATTATAACTTAGAGGTAGCTGCTTCAGAACAAAAAACTGGTTTTAATAATTATGCAGCAGCAAATCTTTTAAAATCCTACAATAATCTTAATAATGATGTAGATATCGTTCTAGATTTCTATTTTCATCAATGTGCTTTAGAAATGAATTGCAAACAGCTTTCTAATGCATTCTATCTCTTTGCTAATAAAGGTAAATGCTTAAACAATAATCAACATTTAACATCAAGTCAAGTTAAAAGAATTAATGCGATAATGCTAACTTGTGGTTTTTATGACGAAGCTGGAGAATTTGCGTTCGAAGTAGGATTACCAGGAAAAAGTGGTGTTGGAGGTGGTATTGTGGCCTTATTACCTAACGATTTTGTAATTGTTACTTGGTCTCCAGGTTTAAACCCAAAAGGTAATTCTCTAATAGGAATGCAGGCTCTAGAAAAGTTTACTACTAAAACAAACCGTTCTATTTTTTAAATATTTAATGAAAAAAGAAATAGAGAAAAAACATAGAATACTAATACTTGGTGCAAGTGGTTTTATTGGAGAAGCGCTTTACAAAGAGCTTTGCTCCTATTTTAGAACTTACGGAACATACAGAACAGACAATTATAGTTTTGATAAGAATAAACATTATTTTCAATATGATATTGAAGAAGATGACATTTTCGAAATTCTAGACAGTATAAAACCAACAATAATTATTTCTGCATTACGAGGTAATTTTTCGGCTCAAGTTATTGCCCATGCACATATTAGCGAATATTTAGTAGTTAATAATGCAAAATTAATATTTTTATCTTCTGCTAATGTTTTTGATGCTTACAGTAAATTCCCAAGTTACGAATTAGATAAAACGTTAAGTCATAGTATGTATGGACATTTTAAAATTAAAATTGAAAACATGCTTTTACGTTTGCCAAAAAAACATGTCGCTATTATTAGATTACCAATGGTTTTTGGAACACAATCACCTAGAATAAAAGAAATTAAAGCCTTTTTACAAGAAGGACTGCCAATAGAAGTATTTCCAAATTTAATTATTAATGTGACTACAGACACTAAAGTCACACAGCAAATTCATTACATAATTAATCGTAATAAATCTGGCGTTTTTCATTTAGGAAGTAGAGATTTAGTGCATCATGATGATTTTATAAAAGAAATTATTGAAACCTTAGGCCACTTTAAACCCTTATTTAAAAACGTCTATACAACTAACGAAGCTCGTTATTTGGCAGTTCTGTCTAAAGTCAATAATTTACCAAAACATTTGCAATTACAAAGTGAAGATATTTTTAAAGAATTGAAAGTTTAGTTGCTAATAAAAATTAGAATCATTAAATTAACTTTAAATTAAAAAGAGAATATTATGTCGAAACTTTCGGAAAAAGAAATAGAAAAACATTTAGAAAAATTACCAGAATGGGATTATAACAATAATGCCATACACACAGAATACGAGTTTAATAACTTTAAAGATTGCTTTAGCGCAATGAGTCGTATTGCTTTTGAGTGCGAAGCGCTAAACCATCATCCAGATTGGTCAAATACCTACAATGTTTTAAATATTAGTTTAACTACTCACGATGCAGGAGGTGTAACATTAAAAGACATTAAATTAGCTTTAGCAATTGAAGGTATTGTTGAAGAGGAAGAAGATGAATAAACCTTTTTGTAGCTCAGCATTTTTTTTAAATTTGCATCAAACAAAAATTAAACAAATAACAATTAAATTTCTGCTACAGCAGAAAAAAATATAACTTTTATGGGAAGAGCTTTTGAATTTCGTAAAGCAAGAAAAATGAAACGTTGGTCTGCCATGAGTAAAGCATTTACTCGTATAGGTAAAGACATTGTAATGGCTGTAAAAGAAGGTGGTCCAGATCCAGATAGTAATTCTAGACTAAGAGCAGTAATACAAAATGCAAAGGCTGTAAACATGCCCAAAGACAATGTAGAACGTGCCATTAAAAAAGCTAGCGAAAAAGATCAAGGTGATTTTAAAGAAGTTCTGTTTGAAGGCTATGCTCCACATGGAATCGCTATTTTAGTTGAAACAGCTACAGATAACAACAACAGAACGGTTGCCAATATAAGAAGCTATTTTAATAAATGTAATGGAAGTTTAGGAACTTCTGGCTCTGTTATTTTTATGTTCGATCATACTTGTAATTTTAAAATTAAAGCTGAAGAATTAGATTTAGAAGAACTAGAGCTAGAATTAATAGATTTTGGAGTTGAAGAAATTTTTGAAGATACAGATGACGATGATATTGATGAAAATCAAACTTTTGTGCACATCTATGCACCTTTTGAAAGTTTTGGAAACATACAATCATATTTAGAAGACCATAAGTTAGAAATTGTTTCTTCAGGTTTCGAACGTATTCCTCAAGTAACCAAAAAACTAACACCAGAACAAGTGGCTGATGTAGAAAAACTTCTAGAAAAAATTGAAGAAGATGATGATGTACAGAACGTTTACCATACTATGGAAGAAAGTTCTGAGGAATAAGAACAAAAATAAGCCGTTTTTAGAAAACGCTTTCTACTTATATTTGTTTTAAAACTATTGTTGCTGTAATTTATAAGAATTTATTTTTAAAGTTCTCGAAAATGGTAAAAAAACAAATACAAATACTGCTTTTTTAAATTTTATTTGTAAATGGTTATGCTCAGAAAAAAAAGACTATTTATATAAATGCCGATAGTATTATTATTACAAAAAAAGAATACAAAGCTGCAAATAATAATCTTTTTTCTAAAGAAAAAGTAACTACAGATTCCTTAATTACAAACAGACTAAAATCTAAAAGAGCCTATGGCTTTATCAATGCTGAATATAAAAAACTATTATTTCCAATTTTAGACAAATTATCTAATGAAACTACAGATAGAAATTCTAAAATTTTTATTCATAATTTTAGTAATCTTAAAAAACCATTAAAAAAAGCTGAAAAAAATAAATGCTATTGGAACTACTTGAATGCCAATCAGAAAAAATATACATCCTTTTTAATTACTTCGCTTCCAAGTCTAAAAACAAAAAAAGATCGCACTTTTTATGATGAAAAAAAGATAATTCAGCAATTATTTTTTTCCTTTTCAGACTACGAAATAAATCATGTTATTATTAAACCTAGTGGAGAGTTCACTATCTACTATGGTGACTATAATATGTGCTATATTTTAGATTCTGAAACATAAAACCTATATATAAATTTAAAAAAGCTACATAACCAGAGTTAAATAGCTTTTATCTTGTAGAATAAATGTTTCTTTTTAGGGACTTGGGAAAAGTTTACTTTATGTTTCATCTGCTCTCCACTTTAAATAATATTTCAAATATTATACCAAAAATAACCATACTTAATTAAAATTCATAAATATTTAAATAAGCGTCTGTTCTCAAGTTCTACTATGAATATTCAGGAATTTTACCCTCAACATCTTTAAAGAAAGATCGCATAAATTTAAAATCTTCTTCAACATTATCTGTCGGATAAAATGGCTCTGAAATAGTGTTTTGCTTGTTTTTAAAATCTAAAGTAAACATAATAATAGGTACATTAGCTGCTCTAGCAATGTAATAGAAACCTGTTTTCCATTCGTCTACTTTTTTTCTTGTACCTTCTGGAGCAAGTGTTAATCTAAACTCATCATCAGTTTCAAATAATTTAGCAATAGCTTCAACTTTGTTTTGTCCAGGAGTTCTATCTAAAGCTCTTCCTCCTATAGCTTTAAAATATAAACCAAATGGCCATTTAAAGAGTTCTTTTTTACCAACAAAATTTGTTTTTACTCCAACAATTTTTCTCAATAAAACACCAATATAGAAATCATGCCAACTCGTGTGTGGCACTGCTATTATTACAGATTTTTTTACAGAATTTTTAGAAAAATTAGTTTTACCCACTATTTTCCATCCTAATAATTTAAAATAGATAAACTTGGCTAACCAGCGCATATTACATTTTTTGGTAGAGTGCTTTTAGTTTCTCTTTGGTAATAGTTTTTTTCCACTGTTTACCAATGGCATTTTCCCAAAGTGGCTCTAAACTTAAAGCAACATTAATCATGATGTCAAATTCTTTATCCGAGAGGTCTTTGCAAATATCTTGAGGTAAGGAGATATCATGCTTTTCTTTCATTTTTTTAAACAATGCTACACCTTCTGGATAATACTCATCTAAATGATCGAACACAATACAGTTACCTATACCATGTTTTACGCCTAGTAGGTAACCTAAACCATAACTTAAAGCATGTGCAACACCAACCTGAGAATAGGCAATACTCATGCCTCCATGCCAACTTGCCATCATTAATTTGTCTTGTGCTTCTTCTGTATTTAAATTATCTTCAAGAAAAATTTCTTTGCATAGCGTAAATGCTTTTTCACCATAGGTTTTACTAAACGCATTTAAAAACGTACCATTAAGGGATTCTACACAATGAACAAAACAATCCATTCCTGTATAAAACCATTGGTCTCTAGGCACATCTTTAGTTAATTCTGGATCTAGAATAACTTGATCGAAAGGTGTATAATCGCTATTAATACCCAACTTTCTTTCTGGTCCAGTTAAAATGGTAGTACGAGAAACTTCTGCTCCTGTTCCAGAAATTGTTGGAATACCTACATGAAAAATAGCAGGATTTTTTACAATATCCCAACCTTGGTAGTTTTTAGACTCACCATCATTGGTTAGCATAATAGAAACGGCTTTAGCTATATCTAAAACGGTTCCACCACCAATACCTATAATTCCAGAAGGCAATTCTTTATAATTAAGTATGATGTCTTCAACTAAGTCGTCTATTTGAGACGTTTTAGGTTCTTCGGCTGCCGATACATATATTAGTTTGTCGTCATAAGACAATGGGATTCTTGAGGTTAACCAAGCATTACCTTTAAAGACATCGTCCACAAAATAAATAAATGGTGCTTTAGTGTTTAATCGCTTAGGAGAAAGGATTTCTTCTAACTGATTAAAACTACCTCGTCCAAATACTACTCTGGACACCATTGGAAAATTCTTATAACTCATTTAACTATTTGTAATTGTAAAAATATTGTTTTCTAATTTAAAACTGAAATTACTTCGCTTAAATTTTTAAGTGTTTTATAACTTTTAGCTGCATTTGCATTAACATCTACTTCTTCATGTGCCCAAGTGGTATGAAATGGAATATGAATGGCCTTTGCTCCTATTGCAACAATCGGCAAAACATCTGACTTAAGAGAATTACCTAACATTAAAAACTCTTCAGGTTTTATATCTAGATGTTTTAATAATCTACTATAATTTTCTTCTTTTTTATCACTTAAAACTTCAATATGATGAAAATAATCGAGTAATCCAGATTTTTCCAGCTTACGTTCTTGGTCTAACAAGTCGCCTTTAGTAGCAACAATTAATCTGTATTTTCCTGATAATTTTTCTAGAACTTCTTCAACGCCTTCTAATAATTCTACTGGCTTATTAATCATGTCTTTACCAATATTCAATATTTCGGCTATGGTTTTATTAGACACGGTATTATTAGATAACTCTAATGCCATTTCTACCATAGATAAAACAAAACCTTTTACACCATAGCCATAAACAGGAAGGTTTTTCATCTCCATTTTAAAAAGCTCTTGGTCTATTTTGTTTTCGGTTTCAAATTGATTTAATAATTTAGCAAACTGTGTTTCTGCATCACGAAAATAGGTTTCGTTAACCCAAAGCGTATCGTCTGCATCAAAACCAATAACCTTTATGTCCTTATAATTTATTTCCAAAGCTTTTTTGCTTTTTCTAAATCTTCAGGAGTATCAATTTCTACTCCTTGAACATTTGTTTCTACCATTTTAATACGCTTACCATATTCTAAATAACGAATACATTCTATTTTTTCTGACGCCTCTAACATTAACATTGGAAGACGATAAAAATCCATAAGCGCCTCTTTTCTAAACGCATATACACCTTTGTGTTTATAATACTTGGTATCTATGGTTTTGTCTCTAGGAAATGGAATTGGACTTCTTGAAAAATACAATGCAAAGTCTTTTTGATCTACAATAACTTTTACTGTATTTGGATTGTTTATTTCATCTAAATCTGTAATATGAACCATTAAAGATGCTAAATCGACTTCCTTTTTATTATCTTCTTTAAAAACTTGTATAAGTTTTCTAAGCGAATCTACTTCTGTAAATGGCTCGTCACCTTGAACATTTACCACAATGTCAACATCCATAAACTCTACAGCTTCTGCTATACGGTCGCTTCCACATTCATGCGCTTTGATACTCATCACTACTTTACCACCAATACTTTCAATTTCTTTAAAAATAATAGCACTATCTGTAACTACAACCACATCATCAAACAAGTTGGTAGTAACAGTAGCTTGATAAGTTCTAGTAATTACAGGTTTGCCTTCCAAATCTTGCATAAGTTTGCCTGGAAAACGAGAGGCACTATAACGTGCAGGAATCATTGCGATTATTTTCATCTATATAACTAAAATATTAACAGAATTTTTGCTCTTCAAAAATATAATTTTTAAACGGAAATTAAGCCTTACGAGATTTAAACTTTTTATAAAGCTTGAATATGATAAATAAAATGATAAAAACTAAAACTATTGCCACTATTGGAAACAGTATTGAAACTGCAGACATTACAACTGCTGTAGTAGTTTCTACAGTAGAAACTACTGGATTTGCAACTCCACCTGTTGTAGCAGTAGATGCTAATCTAGTAGCACCAGAAGTTCCGGCAACTGCAGCTGCTGTTCCTCCTCCAGCAATTATAGCTAAAGCCCAAGTAATTAATGGACTTAAATCTGCAACTGTTGAAACCATTACTGCTGTTCCAGCAATAGCAGCTAAAGGTATGGCTACAGAATCCAATAAATTATCGACATATGGAATGTAATATGCAAAAATCTCTACAATAGTAGCTACACCTAAAACAATTAAAGCAGATAAGCTTCCAATCCATTCCCAAGATTCATTTAACTCCCAACCACCAAAATAGGCAGTTAAACTTAAAGCAAATAATGGTACAAATACTCTAAAACCTACTGATGCAGCTAAACCTATTCCAAGACAAATACTAATTATGGTTTCTGTTGTCATTTTAAATATCTAAATAAAAGTATAGTTTAAATGTAAAGCTATTTTATTCAGGTTCAAAAAAATCGTCTTTAAATCCTATTAAATATAACTTTTCTTGTGCTCTAGTCACTGCTGTATATAACCATCGTAAATAATCGCGATTAATACCTTCTGGTAAATAAGGTTGCTCAACAAAAACGGTATGCCATTGTCCTCCTTGAGATTTATGGCAAGTAATAGCATAAGAGAATTTAACTTGTAAGGCATTAAAATGTTTATTGCCTTTTATTTTCAAAAATTTTCTGTAATTACTGGTCTCATCTTCATAATCTTTTTGAACTTCTTGATACAGTCTGTTTGAGTCTTCATACGGTAATGAAGGTGTTTCTGCATCAATGGTGTCTAATAATAAAACGGTTTCAAAAGCACTCATTTTTGGATAATCTACCATACGTATTTTCACTTCAGCAAAACGAAATCCATACAATTCTTTTATACTAAAGATTTCTAAAACCTCTACAATATCACCATTGGCAATAAAACCAGCTTCACTAGTAGGTTTTAACCAAAAATAATTGTTCTTAACAACCATAAGATAATCACCAGCAGACAATTCATTTTCATTAAATAAAATTCTGCTACGTATTTGCTGGTTATATAAATTGGCACGCTTATTACTTCGCACAATAATTGCCATTTCTTCGTTTCCTAAAGTACTGTAGGCATTATTAATAGCATCCATAATATCATATCCATCTACTAATCTCACAATATCTGGATAGCCTTTTATGTTAAACTGAAAGGTTTCAAAAAAAGAACTTGCTATGGTCTCTCTCAATAAAGTCGCATTTTCTAAGATACCAGAATCTTGACCTTGACGCATAACCTCGTCTAGTTCCATTTTAGTCACCTCTTTATTATAACTTAAGCTTAAGTTTGTTTCGTCTAAAGCAGGACTGATATCCAACTTAACTGGAGGCAATTGTGCTGTATCACCAATTAAAAGTAATTTACATTTGTGGCCTTGATAGACATATTGTATTAAATCGTCTAAGAGCGAACCATTAGCGTATAATTTTGAATCTGAAGTTGTATCTGGTATCATTGAAGCTTCATCAACAATAAAAATGGTGTTTTTATGCTTATTGGGTTGCAAAATAAATTTTACGCCTCCACCTTTTTCTTTTTTTGGGAAATATATTTTTTTGTGGATAGTAAATGCTTCTTTTTTAGAATAATTACTAATTACTTTTGCAGCACGTCCTGTTGGAGCCATTAGTACTGCACTTTTTTTTGCTTGCCATAAATTATTAACTAAAGTACCAATAATAGTAGTTTTACCAGTTCCAGCATAGCCTTTTAATAAAAAAAGGTCGTTGTCATTTTCTTTAAAAATAAATTCTGAAAGTTGTAATAAAAGTATGTCTTGTTTTGCAGTTGGCGTAAACGGAAAATACTGTTTTATAAGGGAATAAAATTGTGATGACGTCATTAAGCAAATAATAATTTTAAGAATATTTCAAAGATATAAATGATTTTTACTCTTATTGGTTTTTACGAACAAAAAAAAATTGTAGATTTGCGTTAGACCTTTAACTAAATAAATTAATAAAATCATGATAATAATTGGCGTAATCGTTGTAATTCTACTAACCTTTGGAATTGTTTGGGCTATAGACAAGTACATTCCTTCTAAATTAAAAGCACCATTAACTATCCTACTTTGGATTCTTATTTTTGTTTTAGGGTATTTTACCTTTATGTCTGTATATAATGAAATTAAATTTCATAACATTAAGCAAGACCGTTACGCTGCAGTTATAAAGAAACTAGTAGACATTAGAGATTCTGAATTAGCTTACAAAGAAGTAAAAGGAGATTTTACAGGTAACTACGATAGCTTAGTTAAATTTATAGAAACTGGAAAATTTGCCATTATAGAGCGTAGAGATTCTACAGTTATTGATGAAGAAAAAACAAAAGCTTATGGTGGAATTAAATATACCAAAGAAATCACTATTGTAGATACTTTAGATTTTGTTTCGGTAAAAGATTCTCTTTTTAAACAATCCACTCGATACAAAACAATGATGAATATTCCTTTTGCAAAAGAAGGTACTAAGTTCGAATTAAAAGCTGGTATGGCTGGAGAGGAAGGCAAAAAACTTCCAGTTTTTGAAGCTGTAGCCTGGAAAAAAGATATTTTGTATGATCAGCCTAAAGAATTGGTTAAAATAGAAGAAAACGCCTTTTCTGTAGAAGAAATTAATGGTGATGCTATTAAGATTGGTTCTATGGAAGAAGTTAAAGTAAATGGAAACTGGCCAAAAGTTTATGACCCAATTAAAGACTAACAGTAAACATACAACCCATAAGATATTGTCCATTCAAATAAGTTTGAATGGACTTTCTTTTTGTATCCTAAACGCTCTTGATGATTCTGTTTTAAAAATTAGCCACCATGTTTTCGACAAAAAAGTAACACCACACGAGTTATTAGACACTGTAAAACATGCTTTTAATAGTAACCAATGGTTAAATGATAATTTTGAAAGTATTCAAGTAATCCATGTTAACGATTTAGCAACTTTGGTACCTAAGCCTCTATTTAATAAAGAAGCAACAGCAGATTATTTAAAACTTAATACTAAGATACTTAAAACCGATTTTATAACTTTTGATAATATAGCTATAAACGATACTGTAAATGTGTATGTACCATATGTAAATGTAAACAACTACATATACGATCGTTTTGGAGATTTTACATATAAGCATTACTCTACGATTTTAGTTGAAGACATTTTGGCTCAAGAAAAAAATGCCAAAGAAAACAAACTCTATATACATACAGCTGCATCTCATTTTGAAATTATTGTAACAAATGCTGGAAGCCTATTACTATACAACACTTTTGAATATTATACAGCAGAAGATTTTATTTATTATGTATTATTTACCATGGAACAGCTAGAACTTAATCCAGAAGTTATTGAAACAGTTTTGTTAGGAAGCATTACAGAAGATAGTGTGCTTTATAATATATTATACAAATATGTTAGACATATAAGTTTTGGTAGCAGATACAACACAATTAAAGTTGAAACCAAAGAACATAAACATTCACATTTTACACTTATAACTCGTTTTTAATGCGCATCATTTCAGGAGAATTTAAAGGCAGAAGAATTACAGCTCCAAAAAAGCTACCCATTCGTCCAACTACAGATATGGCAAAAGAATCGTTGTTTAATATTTTAAACAATCAGTTTTATTTTGATGATATTTCTGTATTAGATTTATTTGCAGGATCTGGTAATATAAGTTACGAATTTGCATCTCGAGGCACAGAAAATATAATCTGCGTAGACCAAGATTTTGGATGTATAAAATTTATAAACCAGACTGCCGAAAGTTTCGAAATGAATATTCAAACCATAAAAAGTGATGTGTTTAAGTTTTTGGAAAACTGTAAAACAAAATCAACTATTATTTTTGCAGATCCACCTTACGATTTTCCAGTTGAAGAATTCTCTAAAATTTCAGAATTAGTATTTAAAAACAATTTATTAGAAACTGATGGTATTTTAATTGTAGAACATTCTAAACACACAAACCTTTCTCATTTAGAGCAGTATAGTCATTCTAAAAGTTATGGTGGTAATATGTTTAGCTTTTTTTTGCCTAAGGAAGATTAGACAACCCTATTTGGTTATAAAAACAAAGCTCTTTGAAAAATTCAAAGAGCTTGTTTATTTAAGTAAATCTATAAGCCGGATTCTGTACTCTTGCGAGTCCTTATCATTTATCTACATGAGTTGTTACCAACACACTTTAGCTGCCTACCCTCTAGCTTACGCGTGCACGTTCAAACGCTAGTTTACATGACATTGCACCATATAGAGTTTACCTGGTTTCACTACAGCATGACCTGTACATACTTTCTGTTGCACTTTTCCTAACCTCACGGCTGGTGGCTTTTAACCACTATATTGCACTATGGTGTCCAGACTTTCCTCATCTTATAAATAAGACGCGATAAGGCAATCTACTTGTTTACAAAATTACAATAAAGTAGTTTATGTTTTTTAAATAAAATTATTTTGTTTTAAGAAGTTACAAAAACTCTATCGCTAAAACAAAATCGTTAAAATGTTTATATCAGGCATTAAACTAGGTTATCACTTTTTTTATGAAAGTGAACAAAACAGATATCCATAAAAAGTATTTTATTTGTTAATAACTCCTATGTAAATTCCAAGCAAAGTGTACAAAATTCTAAGCTTAATTTTTAACTTTGTTATTCTATTTTATTTCAAAATTATAGCATTAAAAATGCTAAAAATTAAGCTTAGAATTTGGAACACTTTTTAGTATCAGCCAGAAAGTACAGACCACAAACGTTTAAGGACGTTGTTGGCCAGACTGCTATTACAAACACCTTACTTAGTGCTATTGAAAACAACCATTTAGCCCAAGCTTTATTATTTACAGGTCCTCGTGGTGTTGGCAAAACAAGTTGTGCACGTATTCTTGCTAAAATGATAAATAGTGATGGAACAGAAACTGGTGACGAAGATTATGCTTTTAATATTTTTGAGCTTGATGCTGCCTCAAACAATTCTGTAGATGATATTAGAAGTCTTACAGATCAAGTTCGTATTCCTCCTCAAGTTGGAAAGTACAAAGTTTATATTATTGATGAGGTACACATGTTATCGGCTTCCGCTTTTAACGCCTTTTTAAAAACTTTAGAGGAACCACCAAAACATTGTATTTTTATTCTGGCAACTACAGAAAAACATAAAATTATACCTACAATATTATCGCGTTGTCAGATTTTTGATTTTAAACGTATTACTGTAAAAGATGCTAAATCTTACTTAAAATACATTGCAAAAGAGCAAGGTGTTACTGCAGATGATGATGCTTTGCATATTATCGCTCAAAAAGCAGATGGTGCCATGCGTGATGCGTTGTCGATTTTTGATCGTGTTGTAAGTTTTTCTGGTAAAGAATTAACAAGACAAGCCGTTACTGAAAATTTAAATGTTCTTGATTACGAGACCTATTTTACAAGTACAGACTTTATTCTCGAAAATAAAATACCAGAATTATTAATTCAGTTTAATGAAACACTATCTAAAGGTTTTGATGGTCACCATTATATAGCAGGTTTAGCCTCACATTTTAGAGATTTATTAGTTTGCCAAAATCCTCTAACTATAGAATTACTAGAAGTTGGAGAACAAACCAAAACAAAATATTTAGAGCAATCTAAAAAAGCATCTCAGGCATTTTTACTTAAAGGTATAGAACTCGCTAACGATACAGACTTGAAGTTTAAATCTAGTAAAAACCAACGACTACTAGTTGAACTTTGTTTAATGCAGCTTGCCTCTATCACTTTTGATGGAGAAAAAAAAAATAACAGTCGGTTCATAATTCCGCCTTCTTATTTTAAACGTATTGGAATATCACCAGTTCCTGTAAAAAAGCCTAAAGAAGTAGCACTAAATCCCACAAAAGAGGAAATAATTAACAACCAAGAAAAAGCTGTCAATACTTTACAAAAAACTGAAATTTCCCCAAAAACTAGTACGCCTAAAATTGTTTTAAATAGAGAAACTAAACGAACCTCTGGCTTGTCGTTAAGCAGTATTCGTGCAAAAAAGGAGCACGAAATAAAACAAATGGATGTTGTTGTAGATGAAGAAAACCTACCAAGAGAATCTTTTACGCAAAACGACTTAAACTCCAAATGGAACACTTTTGTTGATAGAATTGATGCAGAAGGCAAAAAGAATTTAGCTGCTATACTATCTATAGATAAGCCTACTTTAAAGGGTACAGAAATACACCTAACATTCCCTAATTCTACAAATAAGGTTGAAGTAGAAAGACAATCGTTCGATTTATTACAATTCTTAAGAAAGTCAGTATACTCACCATAGTTTTCGTTGTTAATCCATG
>ENA-OUOG01001016-OUOG01001016.1-marine-metagenome-genome-assembly--contig:-NODE-1016-length-34005-cov-14.401379_pt1 | contig 34005 bp, 30 predicted proteins | sample MGYA00248635_ERZ508505 | MGnify/ENA primary metagenome ERZ508505 (study PRJEB26176, sample SAMN06267871) | marine metagenome | isolation source: Saanich Inlet, British Columbia, Canada | place: Pacific... | reverse complement strand
ATGTCTTTGCTATTGTAATTTATCGATTCGTCTATGCTGGAAGAGCTATCATCTTTATCTTCCATCAAGACACAACCTCCCGCTTTTGGATCTTTTGTTAATTCATACCAAGCAATTTGTTTTTCGGCATCTACTTCTACCAATTTGTGGTGATACCTGACATTGATATCTTTTTTATTGATAACTTCCATGAGGGTTTTGGCTATTGGCTTCACGCCAAAAATAACACCTCCAGGGGTTGCAAAAACTATATCTGTTTTTTGCCTTACTCCTGATTTGGCAAAATGCTCATCGGCTAGATACATTATTTTTTGTGGAGCCCCACCACACTTAATAGGTGTAGCAGGCTGGGTAAATAAAGCCGTTCCTCCTTTAAAATTCTTTAAAACTTCCCAAGTATGCTTCGGGTCAGTATAATTACTACAGACTACTCCTTTATCTATTGCTTCCGTTAATCCTTTTACTAGCGAGGTATCGATTTTTATTCCAGGTGATACCACGAGATAATCGTAGTCAATTCTTTTTCCTGATCTGGTGATTACTGCATTGTTTTCACAATCAAATGAATCGGCAAATTCTTTTATCCAATTAACGCCCTTTGGCATCACTGACGCCATGGTTCTTTTTGTTTTTTCAAAATTGTAAGCATTGGCACCTACCAAAGTCCAAGCCGGCTGATAATAGTGATATTCTGCGGGCTCAAGTAAGGTAACGGTTACATTTCTTTTTTTCAAAAACTGAGCAGCGGTCATAATTCCTCCTGTTCCTCCTCCGATAATTAATAGTTTTTTCATTGAATTTTTTTTTTAAATTTTGTAAAAAAAATTCAACTTAAATGTAACTTTTGTTACTTAAGATTTTGTAATACCCTGATCTTATGAGGAAAACACAATAAATTAGTATCCACCATTTCTTTTTCTAACAAACCATTCCACCCCGAGGAATGCAAGAAGTAGGTAGAATAACAACTTAAGTTCTATCAAATCTTCTACCTCCTTTTCTTCGTATCGTACATCTACCATCGACTGATTACTTGCGATGTATTCGACTAAATCCCCTGCTTTATCGAGGGGAACCATTTTGCCGTTGGTACTTGCGCTTAACTGATACATCAAATCAAAATCAGCCCTCGTGTTTTTAAATTCTACGTTTACTTTTTCTACAGAGAATTCACCGGATTTGTTCACTTTTTTTCCATCAAGCAAGGTGCTTGCTGTGTAAGAGTAATTTCCTGACTTCAATTTCCCTAAAGCTAAAGCATAGGATTCACCACTTGGAGAAAACAAGAAATCAAACTTTTCTTTATTTTCATCAGTTAGTTGAAAAGCTACCTCCTGCGAATTAATTAATTCATAACTTTTGTTGTACACTTCTCCTTGAACTGTAATGTCGTCTCCCTCGGAATATACAGGCTTTCCTTCTACTCGGAATCTACTTTTATCCTCTTTGGCTACCAGCAGCTGGACTGACTGCTGAAACAACTCGTCAAAACTTTGGCTGCTTCCTTCTTGTCCAAACTCTTGAAGTCGCCATCTCCAAAACCCTTCTCCCACCAATACACCTCTTTTCCTTTCCTCTTTATTGGAAAACAACAACAAAGGATAATCCGTTTTTGCAGGACCTATTCTTTGAAAAAGCGCCACTTGAGAGGAGTTGCTCACCTCGTAAACGTTAGAAAAAGGCACTTGAATCGGACTGTATCCGCCAAGCTTACTAATCGATTCTATGGATAACTCAAATTGATTAAAACTAGAGTTTGCCACGAGGCTGGCTTCGGTTTCTGTTTTGGCACCCTTTATTTGAACGCCCATTTCACTTTGATTGAAAACACCAAAATCTACTTGATTTCCTACAATTGAAAAAACTGGAATAACGGAATTAAATACCTCAAGCACTTTCTGTTGAGAACTAGGTAAATTGTGAGTAATAATTAAACTGTACTCTTTCAGATTATTAGGTATGTCGCTAGCTAGCTTTGTTTCCAGTTGATAATTATCGTTGGAAATCAACCCGTTTTTTATTGCTTGTACATCTGGATGAGGTGAATTGGCCAACAACAGAATTTTTTGTTTCGATTTGAGGACCTCTACGTAAAAAGAAATTTGATTGTTTTGCAATGTTACTTCCCCTTCCACTCCTTCTAGCTTTGCCGTAAATTTCTGTAAACCTTCCTTGGCCGCTTCTATTTCAAACCTTACTTTTTGAATTCCCTTCGAGCTAGAAACGAAAAGGGGCTTTTCTGAAAGTAGCGCTCCTCCCGATTGCAATGTAACGCGTGCTTTGTCTTGAAAAACTCCACTGGATTGAATAGCTATTTCAACCGGAAATGTATTTCCTTGATAAGCAATTTTGTTGTGAAAGACATTTTCTATCCAACTATCCTTTTGTTGGGAAGAATCACCTAACAAAACCGTATTGACCGGAACATTTTTAAACTCTTTTACTGAGTAAATAGGATTACTTCCTTGGTTATAAATCCCATCTGAGGCAAGCACAATTGCTCCCAAGTTTCTATTGTAATAGCGTTGTTGTACTTCAGAAAAAACTGCGGATAAATTTGTTCCGTTTTCGGCAAAATTGAGGAGGTCGTTTTCGGAAAGTTGCTTGCCAAAAGAATACGAAACAACTTCAAATTCTTGAGACAAATTATCACTCACTTCTTTCATTTTAGCTTCATACAAAGAAGCATATTCCACAGAATCTCTGTTTGCCAAAACGGAGGAACTGTTGTCTTTCAATAAAACTACGATGGGCCTTTCGACTTTGGTTTTGGCATACTCCAAAAGAGGTTCCAGCAGCAAAAAAGTAAGCACAAACAAACTCACAAAACGAAAAACACCCAACAGACTTTTCCAACCGTTGGGCATTTCTTTTAATTTAGAATCATTCCGATATAGCAAATACGCCCCCAACCCTGCAATTAATAGGCAAATTGCAATGTACCAAATAGGTGAATTAAGGAGGATTTTCAATCAGTAGGTTCTATTAAGTTAGCATTCCTCCGCACACGTGAATCGTTTGGCCTGTCACGTAAGCACTCATATCACTTGCCAAGAAAACAACAACATCTGCCACGTCATCTGGCGATCCAGCTCTTTTTAAGGGAATATCTTTTACCCATCCTTCTACTACTTCTTGATCCAGTTTCGCAGTCATTTCGGTCGCAATAAATCCGGGTGCAATGGCATTACTTCTTATGTTTCTAGAACCCAATTCTTTTGCTACGGATTTGGTAAATCCAATCATTCCTGCTTTAGAGGCAGCATAGTTTGATTGCCCTGCATTTCCATTCACCCCAACTACCGAAGTTAAGTTCACAATCGATCCTTTTCTTTGTTTTAACATCGGTCGCTGAACTGCTTTCGTTAAATTGAAAACAGACTTTAAATTTATACGAATCACATCATCCCAATCTTGTTCAGACATTCTCATCAGCAAGCCATCTTTTGTAATTCCTGCATTGTTTACCAACGCATCTATCTGACCAAAATCAGCCATTACATCCTCTACTAATTTTTGAGAAGCTTCAAATTCGGATGCATCAGATTGATATCCCTTTGCCTTTACTCCCATTCCAATCAATTCTTTTTCAACTTCTTTGGCCTTTTCTGGAGAAGACAAATAGGTGAAAGCAATGTTCGCACCTTGTTCTGCACATTTTATGGCAATTCCTTTTCCAATTCCTTTGGAAGCACCCGTTATTAAGACAACTTTATCTGCTAATAATTTCATTCTACTATTTTTTATCTTGGTTGAGTTCAAAGATAATTGATAAATGATAATTGACAAATGATAATTAACATTTAAAAAATCATGAAGACCTCTAATATTTGGCGTACTTTTGCAGAACAAAGTATGAATATTTTTTTTGAATAAAACATGGAAGAAATCAAATTAAACACCATTGAGGAAGCGCTGAACGATATAAGAGCAGGAAAGGTTATCATTGTGGTGGATGACGAAGACCGAGAAAACGAGGGAGATTTTTTGACCGCTGCCAGAAACTCAACTCCAGAAATTATAAATTTTATGGCTACTCACGGTCGTGGTTTAATTTGTGCACCGTTATCAGAAAAAAGATGTGCCGAATTGGAGCTTGAGCTTATGGTTCAAAACAACGATTCTCCTTACGAAACACCCTTTACAATTTCGGTGGATCTATTGGGTAACGGATGTACAACAGGAATATCGGCAAGCGACAGAGACAAAACCATTAAGGCATTGATTGACCCTGAAACTAAACCCAACCAATTGGGAAAACCTGGTCATATTTTTCCGTTAAGAGCAAGAAATGGAGGAGTGCTGAGAAGGGCAGGACATACAGAAGCAGCTGTGGACATCTCCAGAATGGCTGGTTTTGAAGAAGCGGGAATCATTGTTGAAATATTGAATGAAGACGGCACGATGGCAAGACTGCCCCAGCTCATGAAAATTGCAAATAAACATGACATGAAAATTATTTCCATTGAGGATTTGATTTCATACCGATTGCAAAATGAAAGCTTGGTTGAAAAACAACTAGAAATAAAACTGCCCACTGAACACGGAGATTTCAATCTAGTTCACTTTTCACAAACTACTGACGGAAAAGAACACTTGGCACTGGTAAAAGGAAAATGGGAAAAAGATGAACCAATTTTAGTTCGAGTTCACTCAAGTTGTATGACAGGCGATATTTTTGGTTCTTGCCGTTGCGATTGCGGGCCTCAGCTAAAAACGGCTATGAAGATGGTAGAAGATGCCGGCAAAGGAGTGATTTTGTACATGAACCAAGAAGGAAGAGGAATTGGTTTGTTGAACAAACTGAAAGCTTACAAATTGCAAGAAGAAGGGTATGATACGCTTGAAGCAAACATAAAACTTGGATTTAAAGGAGACCAAAGAGATTACGGAATTGGAGCACAAATTTTGAGAAAGCTCGGAGTTACAAAAATGAAACTGATGAGTAATAATCCTCAAAAAAGAACTGGTTTAATCGGATACGGATTAGAAATCATAGAAAATGTTCCGTTAGAAATTGAAGCAAATGTGCACAACAAAGGTTATTTAGAAACAAAAAGAGACAAAATGGGTCACACCCTTAAAATGAAGTGATTCGTTAAAAAAAACCATACAAAACATGCTCATCAATAAGAATTGAAAGAGCATGTTTTTTACGTTAAAAAACATACCAAATGCAACAAGAGTTAACAATCAATAGAGTACCCAAATCTACCAACAATTCACTGCGAGCATGGAGCGCTGCGGATGAGTTACTGATTGCTCAGCTCGATGAATCAAAGTCAGATTCTGTTCTCATTTACAATGATGCATTTGGCTATTTAAGTGCTCATGCTCAACCCAAAAAAGTATATGGCGCTCTTGAGGCAAAAAGCCAAGAAAAAGCAACCATCGAAAACTTTGTCACCAACTCACTGAATACAGATAATTTTGTACCCTCTTCTCCCCTGTCCGTACTTCCTGAAAAAGTAGAAATTGGAATGATGAAAATTCCTAAATCACTCGAATTATTTGAATTGTTCATTTCACATTTCGTAAAAAACTCTACGGAAGAATCTGTTCTTTTGTGTGGATTTATGACTCGTAATTTCACAAAACAGTTAGTAGAAATAGCGCAACTATACTTTGAAGAAGTAGAACAATCACTTTCCAAAAAGAAAGCTCGACTTCTGATTTTGAAGAGACCAAAAAAGGCTTTGGAAAAATCAATGATCAAATCCATTCCGTTCGGTGAGGAAGAAATAAAACAATATTTTGGTGTTTTCTCCTCTAATCACATCGATTATGCCACCCAATTTTTAATCGAAAACTTGGAGCCACCAGAAATTGTGAATTCTGCCCTAGATTTGGCAGCTGGAAATGGAATTTTAGCAAAACAAATTCAGAAGCAATTTCCCGAATCTGAGTTAATCTTAGTGGATGATTCGCTACTCGCCATAGAAAGCTCAAAATTAAACTTAACCGGAGATAACCTCTCATTTTTCCATAACAATAATTTAGAGGACATCGCCTCTAATTCATTGGATTATGTGGTAAGTAATCCACCATTTCATGTAGAATACGAGGTAGACATAAGTCTGCCGTTGCGCTTATTTAGAGCAGTGGAAAAGAAATTAGTGAATGAAGGGAAATTTCAGCTAGTGGCAAATTCTCACCTGAATTATAAGCCACATTTAGAAAAAATATTCAAAAGAGTTTCTGTTGTATTTGACAACGACAAATTTGTGGTGTATTCTTGTTACAAAAGATGGGATAAGAACCAAGAGTGGTAAAATGAGGAAACACTCTTTTTACTCATTCATAAAACAACAGGGACATGAGACAGGAACAAATTAAAAACTTACGCCCAGATATTCCGCAAGCGGAAATAACCAGCGGGATTTCAAAAATAGAAGAATTTCAAAATACGGCACTCCGACAAATCATTAAATTTCAACACGAAGTCATTTTACTCCTATTTTCAAAATATGCCAGAAAAATACACAAAAACTGGGGATCTATTTCCAATGAAAAAAAGGAAGAATTTATTGAAAGCGTAATGGGTAAAAACCAACAACTAAAAAATCAATACATTGGAGTTGTTTTGGGTTTAATGAGCATTGAAGAAGTCCAATTTTATCAAGCCAATTCCTCTGAGATAAACAGAAGAATTAGTCAAATCATAAAACAAAGAATACAAACTAATTTGGGAAGTATTTAGTTTTTCGTACCTTTTTGGTAAACAAAAAAATCAGCTAAAACTTTTATGCCATTCAATTACATTGAGTACAAAAAACCTTTTTATAAAATAAAAGCTCCGCTTAGAGATCACCTGGAACAATACTCGAGGTTATCGGATCTTTCGCTTTCTTACGAAGACTTATTACGGTACCAGCAACTTATTCCTATTACGGATATAAATGGGAAAGACACCAATTGGTTTTCAGCACTCTACCCCATCGAAGAGCAAAAGTATTTTCAGGAAGAGTTGGTGAAAATATACCAAACATTGGTAGCAGATGGGGACATCCTCAATTATGTAAAAGTGGGAAGTATTGATTTCTGTTCGTTCGGAAACTCAAAACCGTTTCGAATCAAAGTCATCAATGAAATTAACGACAACTACGATTATTTTTACATCAAAAAAGCCGATGCATCGAGAATCTATGGATTGGAATTAGAGGAGATCTTTTCTCCCGATAAAGTAACATTTCTTGTCAACAAATCGACATTGATTGAGGATCATGTGGTGGGCATTCCTTGCGATGAATTTATTGAACGAAACAAGAATGTGAAAATTGAAAACAGATTGAGATTTGCCAAAGAATTTGTAAAATTTAACGAACGGTGCTTTGTGAGATTATTGGGCGACATGCGCGCTTATAATTTTGTGGTAGAAATCACACAAGATTTTGACAACGTTCAATACCGGCTGAGAGCCATGGATTTTGACCAACAAAGTTATGAAGGGCGAAAAAACATGTACTTGCCACAATATTACAAAGACAACTTACCCTTAGTAGATTTGGCGAGAGAACTCCTGACGGATGAAATGGCTCAACAATACATGAAACAAGAAAGGGTTGCTATGAAAAAACGTTACCTCGCATACAAACAACGAACGAAGTCTTTGCTTAGAAGAATGAAAAAAGACACGATTACATCCAAAGAAAACATTGAATCACTCAAAAAAGAGTTTGCTGTGTATTACAACAATCCTCTGTTTTTAAATTTCAAAACGATGGGACAAATATTAGAACTACACATTGAAACTAAGCTCGGAATAAAGATATTTTAATTGAAACCAAAACCTAAATTATCTTACTTTTATCGACAACAATTAACACACAGAATGAACAACTTTGAATTTTACAATCCTACCAAAATAATATTTGGAAAAGGAGAAATAGCTAAATTAACAAACGAATTACCAAAAGATGCCAAAGTCCTAGTAGTATATGGCGGAGGTAGTATAAAAAAGAATGGAATATACGAACAGGTAACAGAAGCTTTGGCTGGTTTTGATTGGCTAGAATTTGGTGGAATACCTCCAAACCCGGAATACCAAATATTGGTAAAAGCTTTGGATTTGATAAAGAAAGAAAACATCACGTACTTGCTTGCCGTTGGAGGAGGTTCGGTTATCGATGGAACTAAATTTTTATCTTCGGCAGCTTTGTATGAAGGAGAAGAACCTTGGGATATTTTAAAAAACAAAATAAGAACCGAAAAAGGGATGCCTTTTGGCACGGTATTGACACTGCCAGCCACCGGAAGCGAAATGAATTCGGGCGCTGTAGTAACCAATACAGAAACCCATGAAAAACTTGGCATGGGAGGACCGGGACTCTTCCCGCAGTTCTCTATTTTAGACCCAACGGTGGTGAGTTCAATTCCCGAAAGACAACTGGCAAATGGGCTGGCAGACTCCTTCACGCACGTTTTGGAACAATACATGACTTACCCGGTTGATGCCCTTCTTCAAGATAGGTTTGCGGAAAGTATATTGAGTTCAATCATTGAAACCGCGCCCAGAATCATGGAAAATCCTGCCGATTACAAATCTGCAGCAAACTTTATGTGGAACTGCACCATGGCACTAAACGGAATGATACAAAAAGGAGTTCCTACCGACTGGGCTATTCATGCAATGGGTCATGAGCTTACCGCTTTTTACGGAATAGATCATGCTCGTACATTGGCAATTCTTACAAAAAGTCATTACACCTTTAACTTAGAAACCAAGCAAGAAAAATTGGCGCAATGTGCCGAGAGAGTTTTTGGAATCACAGAAGGAGATGAAAAAGAAAAGGCAGAACAATGCATCGAAGCCATTGAAGAGTTTTTTCTTTCGATAGGGATAAGCACAAACCTTTCGAGCTACACCGATGAATTTGAAGGAACTGCACAAAAAATTTCGCAACGATTTACCGAAAGAGGTTGGCTTGCAATAGGAGAACTAGGCAAACTTACACCCGAACACGTAGAGCAAATTGTAGAAATGAGCTACTAAAACTATTCCATATGACAGATTTCAATTCCGATGATAAGTTTCATATATTCTCTTCCTTGAATCCTAGTTTGGAGTCAACTGAATTGATCGAAAAAGAGTTTGAACAACACATTCAACTTAAAGAAATCAAAAGGAAAGAAATTGTTCAGCATCAAGGTGACAGTGTTAGCAAAGTATTTTTTGTTCGACAAGGATTACTCAAGAGCTATGTGCTTGACGAAAAAGGAAAGGAGCATATTTTTATGTTTGCTCCTGAAAATTGGATAGTTACCGATGTTAACTCCGTAACTACTTTTGGAAAAACCGAGTTGTTTGTTCAAGCGATTGAAGATTCTATTGTTGAGGTAATCTCAAGAGATGCTTTTGTTAAACTTACTGAAGATGTCAATCAAAACTACAAAGAAGAAGTAAGAAAACTTCTGAAAAGAAATGCAGTACTTCAAAAAAGGATAATCTCACTCATGAGTAAAACCGCTCTCGAGAGGTATGAAGACTTTATTGCGACTTACCCAGGAATTGTGCAACGAGTTCCGCAAAAAATGATTGCCTCCTACTTGGGAATTACGCCACAAGCTTTGAGTAAGACAATCTCTAACTCTAACCGCTAACGACAAAAATGATAACCTAGGTTAATGGACTCCCACATTCGTTCATCTATATTTGTTACATTATTTATTGTTTAGTTTTAATAGGGTTAAGCAATTTAGTGAAAGACGGTTCTGGCGAAAGTTAGAACCGTTTTTTTTGGCAACTTACCCGAGTAAAACGTAACTTAGTGTCACCAAACAAACTATTATTTTTCCTATGAAAATCAATGTATTCTGGATAAGAAGAGACATCAGGTTAATGGACAACGTAGGCTTCTCACAAGCCCTGAAAAGCGACTTACCTGTATTGCCAATTTTTATTTTTGACAAACAAATCCTCGATGAACTGCCAGAGGACGATGCGCGAGTTAATTTTATTCATGATGAATTATCCGGCATGAACGATTCGCTCCAAAAAGATGGAAAAGGCATAAGAGGATATTATGGAAACCCAACAGAATGTTTGGAACAGTTACTGAAGGAATTTGAAGTAAATGCGCTTTATACCAACAGAGATTATGAGCCTTATGCCCTTAATCGGGATAAAAAAGTTGCTGAATTTTTGAGTGCAAAAAACGTAGATTTTCTGACCTTTAAGGACCAAGTTATTTTTGAAAAAAGTGAAGTCACAAAAGATGATGGAAAACCTTACACTGTTTACACTCCTTTTAAAAACAAATGGCTCTCACATTTTGATGAATCTCCCATGATCCAAGATTATCAATTAACTATTGAGAATTGCCTGGAAGGGAAATTTAAATTTCCAAGCCTTAATGAAATGGGATTTACGAAAAGCTCCATCAAGGTGCGTCCTATCGATTTGTCTCAACTCGATAATTATGAGGAAACTAGAAATTTTCCTGCCACAGACGGCACAAGCTACCTTGGTCCTCACTTGCGATTTGGCACGGTAAGCGTAAGAAGCATAATTAGAAAATTAAAACAAAAGGACGAAGTATTCTTGAGCGAATTAATTTGGAGAGAGTTTTTTATGCAAATTCTCTACCACTTTCCGCACGTTGTTAGTAATAATTTCAGAGCGAAATATGACGGCATAAAATGGCGAAACAACCAAGAAGAATTTAAAAAATGGTGCGAAGGTAAAACTGGGTATCCGCTGGTGGACGCAGGCATGCGCCAACTGAACAAAACTGGATACATGCACAACCGAGTACGAATGGTAACTGCTAGTTTCTTGTGCAAGCATTTGCTTATTGATTGGAAATGGGGCGAAGCCTATTTTGCTCAAAAACTACTGGATTACGAACTGGCTTCCAATAACGGAAACTGGCAATGGTCGGCAGGTACGGGTTGCGATGCTAGTCCTTATTTTAGGGTATTTAACCCCGAAAGTCAACTTACTAAATTTGACAAAAAAATGACTTATGTACAACAATGGGCTCCCGAATACTCGGAGCTTATATTCCCTCAGCCTATGGTTGAGCATAAATTTGCAAGAGAAAGAGCCATCGCCACTTACAAAGAAGGAATAGAGAGTTGATTCCACTCTTTGCCTTTACGAGACAATAAAAAGGTTGTCGTTGGCTTGCACTATTGGAGAACGAAGGAATGAAACCAAAACTAGAGATATGAATATATTAATAACGGGAGGAACGGGACTAATAGGGAAACGATTAACAAATATATTACTTGAGAACGGACATAGCGTGTCAATTCTTAGTCGAACTAAAAAGCAATCGGACAAAGTAACCTACTACACTTGGGACATTGAAAATCAAGAAATTGAATCTGATGCAATAGCAAAAGCAGAGGTAATTGTTCATTTGGCAGGAGCTAATGTAGGTGAAGGAAAATGGACCGAGAAAAGAAAAAAAGAAATTATTGATAGCCGAGTAAACTCCGGCAACCTTTTGTACCAAGAGGTAAAAAAACACAACCCCACCCTCAAGGCATTCATTAGTTCTTCAGCCATTGGCTATTATGGCATGGTAACCGAAGAAACAATTTTTGAGGAAACCCACCCGGCTGGAACAGATTTTTTAGCAGAAGTTTGCCAAAAATGGGAAGAAACAGCCAATCAATTTAACCAACTAAACACGAGAGTGGCACTCGTTAGAACAGGAGTTGTCTTGGATAAAAAAGAAGGTGCTTTGGCTAAGTTGCTCACTCCAATCAAACTAGGAATAGGTTCGGCATTAGGAACTGGAAAACAAGCAATGCCATGGATTCACTTAGAGGATATTTGCCAAATTTACCGACATCTAATAGAAAATGAATCGCTGCAGGGGGCCTTTAATGGTGCTGCGCCTCAAATTGTAACGAATCAGGAGTTCAGTAAAACTGTTGCCACTGTTCTCAACAAGCCGTTTTGGTTTCCTAAGGTTCCTGCATTTGCTCTAAAATTACTGCTAGGAGAACAAGCTGTAATCGCCTTGGAGGGCTCACCTATTTCTTCCAACAAAATAGAAGCCAGTGGGTATAAATTTCGGTTCACCCAATTGAAACCTGCATTGAAGGAGATTTTAAGCTAATTCTGTTTTTACCCGTTCGAATAACATTTTGAACCACTCGGTAAATTGATCAGGGAACATAGTGATTTCGGTTTGTAAATCTTCTGTAGAAACATATCTATAGCTCGCTACTTCATTTTTATTAATCTCTGGTTGCGAGTTTGTTACCCCAAAAAAAACATGATCTAATTCGTGTTCAATCATATTTCCAGCTAGTTCAGCTTTGTAGGTGAAGCTAAATTTTTTCTCTAGCTCTGATTGCATCCCCATTTCTTCTTGCAATCTTCTGTGAGCTGCCTCCAACGTTTCCTCATTTTGCATTGGGTGTGTACAAGAAGTATTACTCCACAACAAACCCGAGTGATATTTGTGCGCAGCTCTTTGTTGCAGCAACCATTCTTTTTTGTCATTAAACACCAAAACAGAAATAGCTCGATGAAGAATTCCTTTCCTGTGAGCTTCCATTTTCTCTACATACCCAACTACCTCGTCTTTTTCGTTTACCGCTATTACTTCGTTTGGATTCATTTTATCTGATATTTTTTTGCAAGCTCTTCAAATCTACCTTCCTTATCGTTTGTTACTAAATTGTTCAAAATCATTTTTTTAGTTTCCTCTGATACGCTTGATTTCTCCAAGTTCTTTTTGATGTACTGAACATCTTTCTCTAAATCGGAAGCATACCCAAGAAAGGAAGGAGCGTTCATTTGCACCAACAACCGCAGGTGAATATTCTCTACGTTTCTGTTCATTTTAATGGATTGCTCTAGCATTTCTTTCCCTTCATTGAACCAACCATACTTAGAAATTGGATTCAATACGTACTGAGCCATCATCATTTTACATACTGCTTTGTAGGCATTGATGGTTATTTTTTCTTTCAAATCGCCTGCAGCAATTTCCTCTTTCAAAAAAGATTCGGCTGATGACTTATCAGTAACCTGCTGAAAATCTTTTCTAAAACTAGCTAAATCATTTCCTGCCGAAAGTGAGAATGACAGAACAACCAAAAAAAAAAGTATAAAAAAGCGTTTCATATAATTCTCATTTTGTAGTCGAAATACGATTTTGTGAGAAGCGCAAACTTCATTGGATTACTCACTCTTATTCTGTTAGACTTAATGTCTTCTACATCGGAGTTGATAAGCTTTTTGAGCAGTTTGCTGTAATATTTGTAGGCTGTGTACACGCCAAACTTTGCAGATTCCGGCAACCTTTTTATTCCCTCAAAAGCTTCGTTAAAATCTTGTTGTATTTCAATGATAATTTCAGCTTTATTTTCTTCACTCAATCCCATCCCTTCTAAATGAGGAAAATACACCCTGTTCAATTCTTCTGAATCTGCTTTTAGATCTCTTAAGAAGTTTACTTTTTGAAACGCGCTTCCAAGCTTCATCGCTGGGCCTTTCAATTCATCGTACATTTTTTGATCTCCATTCACAAATACTTTCAGGCACATCAGCCCTACCACATCAGCCGATCCATAAATATATTCTTGATAATCTTCGGTGGTTGAATAAATATTTTTATTTAAATCAAATTTCATACTTTTCATAAAAGCATCCACCAATTTATAATCAATCTGATACTTTTTTAACACATCTTGAAAAGAATTCAATATTGGATTTAAGCTTATGCCTCTTTCTATTGCTAGTTTCAAGTCTTTTTCAAATTCCAGAATTAACGTTTCTTTGTCGTAGTCATGAAAAGTATCGACTATTTCATCCGCAAATCTCACAAAACCATATATCGCATGAATATCATCTTGAATTTTTGGCGACAACATTTTTACAGCCAAAGAAAAGGATGTGCTGTAATTGGTTGTTACAATTTTACTTGCCTCATAAGACACTTTGTCAAATATACTTTTCATACTCTTTTCTAGTTAACTTATTACTTTCTACGCAATGCTTACTGCATTCATTTTTTCTATCAGATCACTCACAACTTTACCCGAAATAAGGGAAGGAGGAACTCCTGGTCCTGGCGAGGTTAATTGACCTGTATAAAATAAATTCTCTACTTTCTTGCTTTTTAATTTTGGCTTTAAAAATGCCGTTTGCTTCAAGGTATTGGCCAATCCGTAGGCGTTTCCTTTAAATGAATTATACACCTCCACAAAATCTGAGTGAGCAAAAGATTCGTACACTTCGATGTGAGGCCTAATGTCCTCCCCAATATGCTTTGTTAATCTATCACAAATCATATCAAAGTATTTCTTTCTTACTTGCTCTGTATCGTTCTTCAATTCGGTTGATACAGGCACTAAAAAAAACATGTTTTCTTGTCCTTCTGGAGCAACTGAATCATCGGTTTTGCTGGGACTACAGATATAAAACAGTGGGTTATCCGGCCATTTGTGTGTATCGTATATTTCCGTAGCATGAACATCAAAGCTTTCGTCAAAAAACAAATTGTGGTGCTTAATGCCATCCACTTTTTTATTCACACCCACGTAATATAGCAAACTTGACGGAGCCATTGTTCTTTTATCCCAATATTTCTGAGTATAATTTCTTTCTTTTTCCTTTAGCAGCTTTTGTTCCGTGTGGTGATAATCTGCTCCACTTACAATAATGTCAGCCAAAATGGTTTCTCCATTCACCCTCAAACCTTTTGCTTCTCTGTTCTCAACGATTATTTTCTCGACCGGAGCATTTGTGTGAAACTGAACCCCTAGCTCTTTGGCAACAGTCACCATTCCCTCAACAATTTTCCCCATTCCTCCCATAGGGTACCAAGTTCCTAATGCCATATCGGCATAATTCATCAGACTGTAAAGGGAAGGAGTATTCTGTGGTTTCGCTCCTAAAAAAAGTACGGGAAACTCCAAAAGCTCTATTAATTTTGGGTGTTTAAAATAACTACGAATGTGTTTGCTAATTGGCTTGAATAAATCGAGAGACATTCCTTTTTTGGCAATATCGATAGTCATAAATTCTTTGATGGACAAAGATGGTTTAGTCACAAACTCACCCATTCCAATTTCGTACTTGGTTTGAGCTTCCTTCATGAACTCCTCTAATTTTGCTCCAGATCCTTTTTCATAGTGCTCAAAATAAGCCTTCAATTCAGTCATATCTGACGGAATATCGTCAGGAGCGTCTTTCCAAAAAACTCTGTAACTTGGAGAAAGCCTTACCAACTCATAAAAATCGCTCACTTTTTTTCCAAAATCCTCGAAATAACTTTCAAATACATCTGGCATCCAATACCAACTCGGACCCATATCAAACGTAAAACCTTCGATCTGCTTGACCCTAGCTCTTCCTCCCAACGAACTATTCTTTTCGTAAACCGATACGCTAAAACCTGACTTTGCAAGATAACTTGCTGCTGACAAGGACGAAAATCCTGATCCTATTATTGCTACTTTTTTCTTCATTTACTTTACGAATATGCAAAATAATTAAGGTTAAACAATGAGTTTCCCAAACTATCCACTTTCTTTCTATATTTTGTCAATCAACTCAACAATGGAATCATGAACCACAATGTTATTCGGCACATCGCTTTGTTTAATTTCTTTAGTATTGTTTCCCAATACGTGCATTGTTTCATTTCTTTTTCCCAAAATATTCTTACTCACGGTTTTTAAATACTCTACTACCTTTTCTCTTCCTGGTTCTACTGTAAAATAACTGATATAGGTTATATTTTCGAATACATGCTGTAACTCATATAAATTTTCTAAGGGCACGCTTGGCCCTAGAAAAACAGATTTATACCCTTTCAACAATAACTCAAAATGGAGATACAAAATGCCAATATCATGTATTTCGTTCATCGGTAAATACAAGATATAAGTCATTTCATCTTTCGGACTCACGTTTTGTACTCTTTCAATATTCACCAAAATCTTTTGTTTAATCAAGGTAGAAATAAATCGCTCGTGTGCTGGGCTTATTGTATTTGTTGTCCAGAGATTCCCTATATCGGTAAGGAGAATAAGGAATTCTTTTAAAAAAACATCCCTAAACGAATTTCGGGCCAACAACTGATTGTAAGTGGATTCAAATAACGATTGATCAAAATTCAACATCGCAATTTTAAAATTGTTCACCGCTAGTGAGTTTTCCTTATTCTCTATCGTAATGTCTCTCACTTTCTCGTTCAACTCCTCTTCGCTAATATCGGCAATGTGAGAAATCTTCACACCGCTGTTATTGAGAACAGCGATATTCAATATCTTTCTTAAGTTTTGTAAATTGTAAGTTCTGATGTTAGAATCCGATCTTTCAGGCTCTAGAAGATTGTACCTCTTTTCCCATATACGAATAGTGTGTGCCTTGATTCCGCTTAGATTTTCTAGGTCTTTTATTGAAAAAGAATTTTTAATTGACATATTTTGTTTAATACTTTATGAAATATATTAAACTAAATTAAAACAAATATATTTAGGACGTAGTTTATTTGACTAAAAGTTATAAAAATAAATACTTTGAGGCGATTAAACAAAAAGTAAAGAATCAGTCTTTTTTCTTAAAATCCCCATTTTTCCATGCTTGAATAAACTGGCTCCAAGCAATTGGATTTAGCAAATTATTTGGTGGTGCTTGGCCTGCGTAATACAACCTTGAATGAACGTCTTGCATTTGCCATTTAAAATTGAGCGAACCTCCGGCTGGATAAGCTTCTTGCTTGAGTGCCAGAGTCTCTGGATCGAGGTTGTTCTGAGCACGAGTCAGATCATCGTTAGGAATATCCGTATTTAAAAAAGCATCTCTGAATTGCTCTCTGGATGGCCAAGGATACACATCTAGCTGAGCAAGTTTCACGGTATCTTCTTCAATTGCATGTATCAATGAATACCTTCCATCCACCAAAGAATCTGGAATTACATAGGTTGATTTTTTATACCCAATGGAGGAAAAAACTATGGTATCGCCAGGCATAGCAACGAATGAGAAAAACCCGTAATAATCAGAACTTGTGCCCCGGTACGAACTCTTCTCAAGAACCGTAACAAAAGGAACTGGTTCTAATTTAGAGCCAGCTACTACAATTCCCGAAATTTGGACATAAATCTCTGATACCGAATCTTTTTTTAAAGCAACAGTATCCGTTTGACAATTGGCTCCAAAAAAGCTAAAAAGTATGGAAAATAGAAGGAGAAATTTTAATGTTTTCATGTTACATAAAGATAACAAAAATCGAAGTTACAATTCAATTCTGCCGTTAAGAGTTGTTAATTAATCTTTGTAAAAAACCCGTTTTACGCGCTGAGAAATGGAAGTAAGCACTTCATAGGGAATTGTATCCATTGCTTTGGCCAAATCTTTAATTTGGTTGTGTTTTCCAAAAATTTCTATTTCATCTCCCACTTTCACATCCAATCCAGTTACCTCAATCATGCACACATCCATACAGATATTTCCTACAATATCGCAAGGCAAATCCTTCCAATAAAATGAAAAATTTCTATTTCCGAGGCTTCTCTTTATCCCATCCGAATAGCCAATGGGCAGCATAGCTATAGTCATTTTACCCTCCGCTTTTGTTTTTCTTCCGTACCCAATAGAATCTCCTTTCTCCAGTTCTTTGGTCTGAATCACCACCGTTTTGAGCCGGCTAATTGGCTTTATTTTAGACGCTTCATTTCCTACATTTATTCCGTACAACCCGATTCCCAGCCGAACCATATCGTACTGAAAATCATTGTAGTTTTCGATCCCAGCTGTATTCAAAATATGGCGATGAATAGGATAATTAAACTGCCCTATTAAAAAAGAAGAATAGTGTTCGAACTTCTTCAACTGTTTTTCTGTGTATTCGCGCTCATTGCGATCATCAGCCGAAGACAAATGGGAAAAAACGGACTTAATATACACCTCCGGTTGAGCATAAAGATATTGGACCAATTGAGGGAGTTGAGTTGGCAAAAAACCAAGACGATTCATCCCTGTTTCCAATTTGATGTGAATGGGGTATTCTTTCTTGTCAGACACAATTAAATCTTTCACCAATTCATCCAACATTTCCAGTGAATAAACCTCTGGCTCTAGGTTGTACTTTATCAAATCCATGAAAGTTTCTGGCTCTGGATTCATGACTACAATTGGCATGGTAACGCCTTTTTTTCGTAAAGTAATTCCCTCATCTGTGTAGGCTACACCCAAATAATCTACTTTTTCTTGCTCCAAAAACCGAGGGATTTCTGTGGCTCCAGATCCGTAAGCAAATGCTTTTACCATCACCATTAATTTGGTTGAAGGCTTTATTTTCTTTCGATAAACTGCTAAATTGTCGGCTAATTGATTCAAGCTAATTTCTAATACCGTTCGGTGATTCTTTTCTTCCAACACTTTAGCAACTTGCTCCAACCTATGGTTTCTACTTCCTTTTATCAACAAGTAATGATCCCTAAAACCAAACTCCTTCAGCTGAGCCAAAAGTTCGGTTGTTGAGTAGTATTGTTTCAATTCTATGGAAGAATCTATGCCCGTTAGCTTTTCGGTACCTACTACCAGTAAGCGATTTATACCGCTCGAATTTAATAACTCTACTAATTTGGGGTCAGTGAAAGGTGTTTCTGGAATCTCGGTAATGATAACCGTTTTAGGAAAATTATTCGCCTGCGTATTCAAATAATCCAATGACAAGACTAACGAAGAGTAGCTAATGTTGTATCCATCATTAATAATCGTTGAATTTTCAATCCCTTTCTTCATTTCGAGCCTCAATGCCAAAGGAGAAAGATGCGCTATTCGTGCTTGAATTACTTCTTTCTTGTAACCCATTTTTATCAAAACTGCGATACAAATTTTGCAATTTTCTATCGAAGACTTATCCGAAAATGGAAATACGTATCCTTTAATTTCTGAATCGTAAGTTACCCTTTCGTTCACATTTTTGAACAAGAGGGCTTTTTCTTCTTGTTTTTGATCGAGACTGACAAATCCATCTTGATGAGCCTCACCCATTCGGGTTAGCACCCCGATGCTCGGCTTCAATATAGACTCTAACTTTTCCATTTCGCCTACCTCAGAAATTCCAGCCTCAAAAATTGCCAGCGTATGCGTTTCATTCAAAAGCAAGACAGACAATGGAACTCCCAATTGAGAATTAAAACTTTTGGGACTTCTACAAATAAGATAATCCGGGCTCAAAAGCTGATAAAGCCATTCCTTCACAATTGTTTTTCCGTAACTTCCAGTTATTCCGATGACCGGGACAGGAAATTTCTGCCTGTGATGTTTGGCAAATTTCTGAAGGGCTTCAAGCGAATTGTTCACCTTAATTAAGGTAACATCCCGCTCCACGATTCCCACATTCTTTGATATGACAAATACCTTAACTCCTTGAGTAATAAGTTCAGGTATAAACTGGTGGCCGTCTCTTTTCTCGGTTTCTATTGCAAAAAAAACGGTTGAGGATGAATTTTGTACCGAACGACTATCAACTGAAACGTGATTGACAAAACCTTCCTTCAGGGAATCTGTACTTCCCTCCATACTGTTAATAAGTTCGGTTAAAGAATAGTTCATTATTTGGCAGCTTGATTAAAACAAATTCTACACAAAGGCTCGTAAGCCTCAGTCTCACCCAACATCACTTGTTGCTCATCGGTAGTTTTTCGATGAGAAAATTGGGCCAAAGAACCACATTTCACACAAATAGCATGCACTTTGGTAACATATTCAGCGGTAGCAATCAAACCTGGCATTACGCCAAATGGTTTTCCTGAGAAATCCATATCCAATCCCGCAACAATCACTCTCGCTCCATTATTTGCGAGCTGATTACAAACTTCAATAAGTCCTTCATCAAAAAACTGAGCTTCGTCAATTCCTATTACCTCAACGCCATCGGCAAGCAACAAAATATTGCGTGAGGAAGAAACAGGAGTACAGCGAATAGAGTTTTCATTGTGACTTACAACATCCTCATCATCGTATCTTTTATCAATCGTAGGTTTAAAAATCTCAACAGATTGCTGAGCAAATTCAGCTCTCTTTAATCGCCTAATCAACTCCTCTGTTTTACCAGAAAACATAGAACCACACACAACTTCTATCCAGCCTCTTTTTTCGTTTCCTTGCGTTAATGATTCTAAAAACATATCGTGATTTATTTAAATCAAAATTACGAATTAATAGGACATAAAAAAAGGGATAACAATCGTGTTTTGCCATCCCTTTACTTTATTTATTTATTTTTTGTTTTATTGATTAGAAACCTCAGCTCTCATCTTTCTTCCTCCTTCTATTTCAACACCATTAATCCCTTTCAATAATTTTCCAGCGATTTTTGGAGCAACATCTACAAAACTAAAGTTATCCATCATTCTTATTTTTCCTAAGTTTTTTCCAGCAACTCCTCCTTCTTGACACAGCACTCTAATTAAGTGCCCTTTGTCCGAAAAGTCTTTTTCTCCAACATTAAGGAACAAGGTAGTAGATTCTCCTTCTACATTTCTGTTGAAACCTCCACTATCTCTATCTCCACGTCTTTCTCTCCTGTCACTTCTTGGCTTTCTGTCTCTTCCTCTGTCTCTTCCGCCTCTATCTCTTTCTCTGTCGCCTCTTCTTCGTTCGTTTCCTCTGCCTCTGTCACTTCCGCCTCGTGATTCGTCATTTATATCTCTTGCATTTTCGTAATAAGACAAAAACTTATTAAATTCTGCAGAAACGAATTTTGTGATAATTTCTTCTTTCGAAAGTTCTCTCAATTTTTCATCAACCGCTGGTAAATAAGGAGCAATTTGTTCTTCTTTTACTTCAACATCAACCACTTTATCGATTAGTTGCATCAATTGCTTTTCACAAATATCTTTTCCTGTAGGAAATTTCTTTTGATCAATTTTTGAGTTGATTATCTTCTCAACAAACCTAAGTTTGTTAGACTCTCTGTTGTTTAACAACAAAATAGAAGTTCCTTTCTTTCCTGCTCGGGCAGTTCTACCAGATCGGTGCGTATAACTTTCTATTTCATCCGGAAGGTTGTAGTTGATTACATGCGTAATATCATCCACATCAATCCCTCTTGCTGCCACATCAGTAGCTACCAATAATTGGATATCTTTGTTTCTGAATGCTTTCATCACTCGGTCTCTTTGCGCTTGCGACAAATCACCATGCAACGGTTCGGCACTGTAGTTACTTTTCATTAGTTTATCAGCCACCTCAGAAGTTTCTCTTCTCGTTCTGCAGAAAATAACTCCATACATAGTTGGTTCAAAATCAATAATACGTTTTAATCCATGAAACCTATCTCGGTCATTTACCTTGTAAAAGTGATGTTCAATATTCTTAGAAGCTGCATTCTTGGTTCCCACCGTAATTTCGATTGGGTCATCCATGTAATTTTTTGCGATTCTCACAACCTCTTTTGGCATAGTAGCCGAAAACAACCAAGTCTGCTTGTCGTTCGGAGTATTTTCCAAGATAGCGTCTATATCTTCCTTGAATCCCATATTCAACATCTCGTCTGCTTCATCAAGAGCCACATAACTTACTTGTGATAAGTCAACTCTCTTTCTTTTGATCATATCCATCAACCTACCTGGAGTTGCCACAACAACTTGCGCGCCTCTATTAAGTTGTCTTACTTGCGTATCAATGCTAGCTCCTCCATACACAGGAACGATATTAGCTCCTCTGAAGTTTCTAGAAAATTGTTGAAAATCTTTACTTATCTGAATACACAATTCTCTTGTTGGGCAAATCACTAATCCTTGAGTTGTTTTGCTGTTGAAATCCACTTGGTTTACCATAGGCAATCCAAAAGCAGCAGTTTTCCCTGTACCCGTTTGGGCAAGTCCAACTAAGTCTCTTTTTGTTTCTAATAATTGGGGTATTGCTTCTTGTTGAATAGGTGAGGGCTCAACAAAACCCAAGGACGCGACTGCGTCCAAGACCTCTTGCTTGAGGCCAAGTTCTTTAAATGTCATTTCTGATTTTTTTTAATTAATTATTACGAATAAAAATCTCTTAAAAAAACACATTAACACGACATTACGAGGTTTAAGAAATCCTTATTGCTGTGCAAAGGTAAATTTAATTATTAACAATACCGAATAATCTGTTAACAAACATGAAAAGTCAAAAGCTAACAAAACCAATTAAGCGCCCAAGTCGATCTCATAATTAAAATGATGAACTAGAGTGATTTTTTTATCTTATTCATAATAAAACAGTTCTAAAACCACTTGTACAGATCAACGATAAGGATAAAAAACTAGTTTATTACCGCCCTCTTTTTGGCCGACTATTGGTGGTTTTTGTTCGATTCAAGAGCTTCTGTTCTTGCAACTCCTACCGGATTAGAAAGCGTGTAGGAAGAGAAATCCCTTGGAGCTTTGAGACTAGTTCCTCGCAAAGTAAGGGTAGGAGTTACGATATAAACCGTGCTATCCGAATAAATGTAGTTCTCTTTCAGGTAAATTTCTTCGGACAAAATAGTTTCTTTTTTGTGGTTGGTTATTTTCACATTTTTTCGAAAAATAAGCGATTCATTGTTGGCCCCAGTAAGACCATAACCACAGGTAAGTTCTGTCACTTGCTCCCCTTTTTTGTTGAAAAATTGAGCTGTTACACCTTTTGGAAAAACAGTGTAAGTTGTATCTGTTGTATACTTATGAATCAAGGGTGCTTGAAGAATTCGCTTGACTCTGCCAGAATCCGAATAAGTAAGCTTAACGTTCGTAGAAACTTCATCAGGTAAAGATGCTTGATGAATAGTTTTCATCTTTTCCAAATCACTTCCTTGACAACTAGAAAAAATTAGAATTCCTACCAAGAATAAAACAACCAAACATTCATACTTTTTCATACCTTCAATTGGATTTAATTGGTAAACGTAATAGATTGAGGAATTGTTATCCAAAGCTAATAAAACGGAATTAATTGACATAAAAAAACCGTCTTCGATTTCTCTAAGACGGCTACTTTCATTTTTGTGTTTACAACTTACTTCACTGTGGTAGAATACCCGTTACAAGTTTTGTATGGTTGTCCAGTTTGTAATCCTTGCGAAAACACATCTCCTTTTTCAGGAAACCTTGCCTGATATCTGGCCATATCTTTCGATGCTTGAGAAGAAACACTAGAATCAACTGACTTCGCTTTTGCAGCCATGTCGTAGGCCGCCCAGTTAATCGCTTGATCGTCAAATCTGGAAGTTCCACAGGCAGAAGAAGCGATAATCGAAGCTTTTATCAGGTAAGCATCACCGTTGCTGCTATTCAATTTTAATGCTTCGTTTGCGTAATCTCTAGCCTTGCTTCTATTCCCTTTGCTTAATAAAATCTTAGCGGTATTTATGAGCATCGATTCTTTTTTTGAAGCATCATCCGTCATTTCAATCGCTTTGTCGTAGTAGGTAATTGATTTCGAATTATTTCCTTCTTGCAAATACATTTGAGCTAGGCCTTCATACCCTTCCGCACTCGGATTTTTTTCTACATCGATTACGATCAATGTCTTGAACATCTCATTGTCGGTACATTCTCTCTTTTTCAGAGTATTAAGCACTTTTGTTCTTAGATTGTCGTCCGTTTTTGCTTGTTCAAATTTCTTTTCTATTACCGGAAGTAATTTGTCGCAAGTCAAACAAGGCCCTAAAAATTTATCGATTGCATCTTGTGCTTTATCGTATCCATTTTGCCCTTCGTTCATCCCAATGATTGTGGACAATCTGTCGTATTCGTTCACCAATACCTCACAATCCATTTTTTCTTTATTCTTTAATACGGCTAAGGCATTCGTATAATAATATATTGAACTTGCTCTGGTTTGTCCATTGGCAGAGTCAATAGACTTTTTCATCACCTCAACTCCTTTAGAAATTTTTCCTAATTTAATTAAGTCTGCTCCGTAGTTTTCATTAATTTTTGGATTATCACCAAATAATTTGATACTTTGCTCGTAAGCCCACACAATCGAATCAGAGAGTGATTTTTGTCTTTCAGCACTCGCTCCTTTCTTCAGCTTTTTCATGATGTAAATTCCATTGTCATATAAGTTTGCATTGTACTCCGGACACACTTTTACTGCTTCAACCCAAAATTTGTAAGCATCCTTGTATACTTTTTGTGTCAAATAATCTGTGTAAAGCGAAAGGTTCTTTTTACATTCTTCTGGATTATCTCCCAAATTACCCGTTTGAGCAAACATACTAATTGATGTAATTGAAATTAAGGCTGTTAATACTATACGTTTCATTATTTTATTTTTTCTTATTTAAATTTTCTTTTTACGAACCACCTATTTTGAACCTGAGGCATGATTGAAATTCCAAAGTAAACTGTGGTAAAGTTTTCTTGAATTAATCCATTTTCGCTATTACCTCTTCTTCCAGTTTCCACTCCTACATTAAACATAGAAAGTGACCTAAATTCGTTTTTAGAGGTGGCGCTTTTTCTTAGCGGTATTCCCAATCCAAAACTCGTGCCAAACACAGTGAGTTGATTGTTATTAAATTGTAAAGAAGAGTTCCCCGATCTAAATCCTGCCCGATACTCTATTCTTTCGTAAAGCTTTGCTGTTGAGAATACATCGGTGGGTGTATATCTTATTCCTACTGCAAATGATGAACTCGAAGCAAGGGTATCTGATACACTGTTTTGATCGAATATTTCTTCATAATTCGACCAATCTTGGCGATTGTATTGAACCGCTATATCCAAATTCTTGTTTAAGTTTACAGACCCACCCACTGATAAGGAAGAGGGCACAACCACTTTTCCCTCGTTTTCAGAAAAATACTGAAGCGTATCCTGAATCACCTCAACAGAAGAAAAATTGGTGTAAGTTCCAAAAAAATCTTCGCGTGTGGCGTTCAATTTTGTCCCCAGTGAATAAGATGCTCCAATCGAATATGTCATATTTTTTGATACTCTTTGCCTAAACAAAACTCCTGCCTGGAAATCTACCCCATTGTAACTAGTTTTTTGGGCCAACATGGAATTAAGAGCTGTTTCATCCTCGGGAAACTCCACTCTCCTTGTTTTATCAATATTCCCGAACAAAAAGTTTACACTTGCACCAACGGATAAGCTAATAGAATCTGATTGGATCAAGGAATACCCTCCTGACAAAAACAAGTTGTTTACCCCTCCTTTTCCTTTATACAAATAAGTTACATTTCCTATTGAAGGTTCTTCATTTGTCGTTGTAATATTATATCCAGTTGTTGTAAAAGGTTTTATCCCTAGTGCTAGTCCTAGCTTTTTGTTTACTGGCAAAGCGATACTCATTCGAGTGAAATTGGTTGAATTCAAATTGGCGGAAGAATTTTCGGAACTAAGTTTCAAAAACTGAGAAGAGCCACTTAGCTCGAAAACTGGCATGTGAGGCGAAAGGGCAGAAAGTGAAGCAGGATTGGACACGTTCACCATATTAAAATCGGAAAGCGAAACAGAAGCTCCGCCCATAGAGGCGTATCCGGGCGAATGAGAAAGGTTCAAATCGCCAAGACCAATTCTCGAGTAGGGTGATATGCCGGTTTCTTGCGCATTAGCATTAGCAAAACAGAAAACCACAAGGGCTGCTGCAATAAGTTTAGTTAGATGTGTTGTAACGAAGTATCTCATTTAGTCCTATCATTGTTAGATTTGGTTCTACAAATATGTTACTTTTTAATTCCTTATCAAAGAAAGATGCATCTCCACCGGTTAAAATAACTGTTAAATTTTCATAAACAGAGTGGTAATTTGCGATTAGCCCATCGATTTCTGCTACCATGCCATTTACCACTCCCGAATTAATGGAAGTGAACGTAGAATCCCCTATCAGCTTTGGACTCGTGGCCGGATCCAGCAACGGTAACAAGCCGGTAAATTCATTTAATGCTTTAAATCGCATTTTCAAACCCGGAGAAATGCTTCCTCCTAGATATTCTCCTTTCGCAGTGGTAAAATCGAACTTTACGCAAGTACCGCAATCAATCACCAACGTGTTTTGTTCATGCCAAAGCGACTTTGCTCCTACAGAGTTTGCCAACCGATCATCGCCTAAGGTTTCTTTGGTAGAGTAGGAATTAAAAACAGGAATAGGTGTTGCGTGAGAAAGCTCTATAATAGAGGAATTTACAAGGGAAGAAAGCTGACCTAAACCCTTTTTAGTGACGCTACTTACGATGCAGGCTTTGATATGTTTACCCTCAATAAACTGAGACAAATCCTTCCAGTCACCTTTTCCTTTAAACAACAAAGTTTGCTCTTGAAAAAGAGCAAACTTCATTAATGTATTTCCTATATCTACTATTAAATACACGATTACTTAAGAGCTAAATTTAAATTGAAATCTGTCAACTTCTTAAACTCTTCCACTCTGGTGTTAATTTCGTCTAACGATAGATTCTCAATTCTTTCTGAACCAAATTTCTCTACGCAAAAAGAAGCCATTGCGGATCCAACAATTACTGCACGTTTCATATTCTCGAAAGAAGTATCATCAGTACTTGCCAAATAACCTATAAATCCTCCCGCAAATGTATCGCCTGCTCCTGTTGGATCAAACACTTCTTCTAATGGCAAAGCTGGCGCATAGAAAATTTCATCTTCCCCGAACAAAAGCGCTCCGTGTTCACCCTTTTTTATGATTAAAAATTTTGGACCCATAGCCATGATTACCTTTGCCGCTTTTCTCAAAGAGTATTCCCCTGAAAGAAGACGTGCCTCTTCGTCATTAATTGTCAATAAATCTACACGAGCAATCACTTTTTTTAGGTCTTCAAGAGCTACCTCCATCCATAGGTTCATGGTATCCAACATAGTGAATTTAGGATTATCTCCTAACCTATCCATTACTTGATTTTGTATGGCAGGGACTAAATTCCCCAACATAACGTAATCCGCATTTTTTTGCGATTCAGGAATAATTGGATCAAAATTTTCCAATACATTTAGTTGAGTATCCAATGTATCTCGCGTATTCATGTCATTGTGATACCTTCCAGACCAAAAGAAAGTTTTTTCACCTTGTTTAATTTGTAAACCTTCCAAGTCAATGTTTCTTGACTCAAGCTTACCGATCATATCCTGAGGAAAATCATCTCCTACAACAGACACAATTCCAGATTTTTTTAAAAAATACGAAGCCGACAAAGCTATGTATGTACAAGAACCTCCCACAATTTTATCTCTCTTCCCAAATGGGGTTTCTAATGCGTCAAATGCTACGGTTCCAATGGATAATAAATTCATTCAGTTATTTGTTTAGGTGTTTTTTAATTTAATTAGTTGATTTTGTGTGTTTTATCGTTCTAAAAAATTGTTTTCCAACTTTTTTTTACAAATATATTGTTTAATTAGAAACTTTCCCTTAATATTGCACTCCGATTTGAAAAAACCGGTGAAAAACCAGATTTAAATTCCCCCTTAGCTCAGCTGGTTAGAGCGGTTGACTGTTAATCAATAGGTCCAAGGTTCGAGTCCTTGAGGGGGAGCAAAAAGACAAGCCACTTACAGTCATGTTAGTGGCTTTTTTGCTGTTACATCCTTTCGTTATGAATAAGTTTTACGTTTAACTCCTATTTTCTGAATCGATCAATAAATATTACGTAGGGTTTTCTGAAAACCCTAAAAACAGATTGGAGAACCACAACGATCAACGAAATAAAAAATGGACCAAAAACGGTCAACCTTGGTTTCTGAAAAAAGTAATTGAATTTGAAACAAAATCAGATGCCTTGAAAGCAGAAAAGTTCATCAAAAAACAAAAAAGCCGAGTCTTGATTGAAAAAATCATCATAGAAGGTTGGGGCTCGTAAACCATCGGCTGGTTTGAGTCCCGATGAATCGGGATTAATCAATAGGTCCAATCCCGATACTTCGGGATTGAGGGGGAGCAAAAAGACAAGCCACTTACAGTCATGTTAGTGGCTTTTTTGATATGTATATATATCCGAAAACAAAAATAAAAGATGTTTTTTGCAACCAAAATCAATAAAAAGACAATTAAACAATCCCTTTCATTTTCAAGATGAATAGTTCCTAGTCCAAGATATATTCCGTAATTTCGCCTACATTAAACAATCAAATCGTGCTCAATTTTTTTAACGAAATATTATTTACCTATGGAGACAACGATGAAAAAATAATTCGTGTCATAGCGCTATTCTTCATCCTCATTACGGTGGTTATTGCTTTTCTAGTCACTAAGACATTAAAAGCTCTTACTCACAAATTTATGGACAACAATCCGGACAGTAAAGGAAGGGTTGATTCGTTCGTGCAGATTCAAAAGTACATCATGTCTTTTATAGCTTTTTTGGTTTGTCTAAAATTCCTAAAAGCAGACCTAACAAGCATCATAGTAAGTGCCAGTGCAATTTTGGTCGTTATTTCTTTTGGGCTTCAAAGTTTATTCACCGATTTCATTTCTGGTGTAATCATACTTTTTGATGGCACCATAAAATCGAACGACATTATAGAGGTAGACAACAACATTGGAAAAGTGGAAAAAATAACGTTGAGAAATACGACACTGATTACGAGAGATGACTACACTATAATTATGCCGAATAAAAAGTTTATCACAGAAAATGTAACAAACTGGAGTCACAACAACCACATCATGCGTTTTAACATTGAGGTGGGTGTTGCTTACGGAAGCGACACTAAACTCGTGGCACAACTGTTAATGAATTGTTTAGAATCTCATTCGCTCGTCAGTAAACACAAAAAAGGGTTTGTTGGATTCAAGGATTTTGGTGATTCGGCCCTTGTCTTTGAGCTTTATTTTTGGACCTCAGAAATTTTTCGGATTGAAATCTTAAAAAGTGACCTCCGTTTCATGATTGACAAAGCATTTAGAGAAAACGGAGTTACGATTCCTTTTCCTCAGAGGGATTTACGCATTATCCAGCCCAATTACGCACAAGGTGCAGAAATAAAGGTTGAGCAAAAAAAACCGGAAAAATAATGATTACTGAATTTGCACAAACCAACTCTATCCTAAGCTCATTTATGCGTGAGCTAAGAGACACAAAAATTCAGCAGGATTCTATGCGTTTCAGAAGAAACATTGAGCGAATTGGCGAAATAATGGCTTACGAACTAAGCAAAACTCTGGAGTACAAAACCGAGAACATTTCTACTCCACTTGCCCAAAAAAGTGTTTTCGCACTCTCCAACCAACCTGTAATCGCAACAATTCTGCGTGCTGGACTACCCTTACATAATGGAGTTCTCAATTATTTCGATAAAGCCGAGAGTTGTTTCATTTCCGCCTATCGAAATCACACAAGCGAAGAAGAATTTGAGGTAGAAATAGAATACCTATCCAGCCCAGCACTTGAAGGAAAGACTCTTATTTTGTGTGACCCAATGCTAGCCACAGGTGCTTCCATGATACTGGCATACAAAGCCGCCTTAAAAAATGGAACTCCAAAAAAAATTCATATCTTATCAGTGGTTGCCTCACCTGAAGGTTTAGCTGCAACACAAAATTTCTTTCCAGAAAATACCGATTTTTGGATTGGAGAAATAGACTCTCACCTGAACGAAAAATCCTATATCGTTCCTGGACTTGGAGATGCCGGTGATTTAACCTACGGACCTAAATTATAACACATGCTACTTCCTTATATTGGTATTTTCTTTTGGTCAATGATCAAATTTCTGTTTGCGCCCGCAACCTCGAGACTTATAGAAGGGAACCACATTGTTCTGACTTATTTGGTTTGCGTAACTGGCGCAATGACTGGTGCTAGTATTTGCTATTACCTTTCCGTTTACGTAATCAACCTTACTCAGGCGAGAAGAGCTAGAAAAGGGATTAAGAAAAAAGTATTCACCAAAAAAAACAAGATTATCATCAGAACTAAGAATAGTTTAGGAATTGTGGGCCTCGCCTTACTTACAGCTTCTATTATTTCTATTCCGCTTGGAACCATTATCACAGCCAAATTCTATCGACATAAGAAGGGCGCGATTTTATATATATTTGGAGCTATTTTAATTGTGGGTTTTTTTACCACTCTCATTTCTTATTCATTGTAACTCATGAAACTTCTCTTTTATTACACCTGGTTTGCGGCCCTGATACTTACAACAACTTGTAAGAAGAAAAGAAACTCCATTCCGTTTGAGCTATATTATAAAATGGATATTGACAGAGGAGCGAATAAAAAATTAAACCCAAGAACCACAGCAACCATCCCATTTAATCACAACCAAATTTTTGACCCTTTTTTGAGTAGTAAAAACCACAGAAACTCAAAAAAAGCAAACTTCAGTAAAGGAAGTTTTCACAAATTACAAGTGCATGTACTCGACAGTATTCACACAAAAATGAACATTCAAGTACGAAAGGAAAAAAAAGAAAAATACATTCAAGCCTTTCCTGTAATTATTGAAAATACCGCTTCGCTAAAATCAATGAATTTGCCGCTTCACAGAGGTTGCGCACTCATTATTCAGCAGATGAAAACCAAAAAAAACAAGTGGATTGACATTGAAAACAGAACAAAAGAAAAGCTTGGGGATTTTTATTACAAAATCAAACCCAAGCAATACATTTACACCAAAACCCCCATTTATTCAGGGAAAGATAGTGTTGAGATAAGAATCAAATTAGTTTTGGGAGACACTGCTATTTACAGCAATACTTACAAAAGTACAGTACCTAATTGGATAAAAAGAAAAGAGTAAATTCTTAGATTTCCATACTCGAAGTAGGAAACTGACGATCCACTTTTTTAAACAAACCTTGCAAAACTTTCCCAGGCCCAACCTCAACAACTTCAGCCAATCCATTTTCTATCATATTAGTCATAGTTTGGGTCCATCTCACAGCTCCTGTTAGTTGATTTATCAGGTTTTCTTTGATTACCACCGGATCTGTTTCTGCTTTTGCCGTTACATTTTGGTAAATTGGACAAATCGGTGCTTTAATTTCGGCAGCTTCAATTCCAGCTTGCAATTCTTCTTTTGCTGGTGACATAAGAGGCGAGTGAAACGCGCCACCCACTGGCAATTTCAACGCTCTTCTTGCACCCTTTTCTTTCAGCTCCTCGCACGCTTTATCAATTGCTTCGAGCTCTCCCGAAATTACCAATTGCCCCGGACAATTGTAATTTGCCGCTACAACAACCCCTTCAATATTTGCACAAACCTCTTCCACGATAGAATCTTCCAATCCCAGAACAGCTGCCATAGTAGAAGGTTGCTTTTCACAAGCCTTTTGCATTGCCATAGCTCTCGTGTACACAAGTCTTAATCCATCTTCAAAAGACAAGGCATCTGCCGCAACCAATGCCGAAAACTCACCCAATGAATGACCTGCCACCATTTCTGGTTTGAACGAATCACCCGCAACTTTGGCCATGATAGTAGAATGTAAAAAAATAGCAGGCTGAGTAACTTTAGTCTGCTGTAATTCTTCGGGCGTTCCATCAAACATAATATCTGTTATTCGGTAACCTAATATTTCGTTTGCTTTCTCAAACAATTCTTTACCCAATTGTGAGTTGTCATAAAGTTCTTTTCCCATTCCTACAAACTGGGCTCCTTGACCCGGAAATACGTATCCTTTCATAGTGTAATTTTATTATTTTGTTAGTATTTTCTTTGGAGAAAACCCTCCTGATTGTCAGTATAATTCTGACGCATAGATCATTTTTTAGTAAAACGAAAGTACCAAATGTATTTTAATTAACTTAAAAAAAGAGTATCTTTGTGCAATTATACGAACGATGCGAAGTGCTTGATTTAGTGAGTAACTCGTATAAAAAACAACAACTTAGATTCAAATTCTGAGTGTAAAACGAATTTTTGAAACCAATATGGGAACTAATATTTCAACGATAAAAATCACCAAAACTGAAAACTCAAGAATCAACGAGGTGGATTTTGACAACATTCCTTTTGGGAAAGTATTCTCAGATCACATGTTTTCTATGGACTATGCAAACGGGGAATGGAGCAACTTTGAAATCACTCCATTTCAGAATCTCAATTTCAGTCCCGCCATGTCTTCTTTGCATTACGGACAATCGATTTTTGAAGGAATGAAAGCTTACCGAAAAGAAGATAAAATCTATACATTTCGGGCCAAAGATAATTTTGAAAGATTGAATAAATCTGCGAACAGAATGTGCATGCCAAACATTCCTAACGAATTGGTAATGGAGGCTCTTGAGCAGTTACTAAAATTGGACCAAAAATGGATTCCAGATAACGATTCGAATTCTCTTTATTTGCGTCCTTTTATGTTTGCAACGGACGAATATGTCGGGATTAGGCCTTCAGAAACCTACAAATTCATCATATTTGGTTGCCCAGTAGGTAGCTATTATACAGAACCGCTTAAGGTTAAAATAGAATCTCACTACACAAGAGCTGCAAACGGAGGTGTAGGAGAAGCAAAAGCTGCTGGAAATTATGCTGCATCCTTGTATCCAGCTAAACTGGCAAAGGAAGAGGGTTACCACCAATTGTTATGGACAGACAGCAAGGAACACAAGTACATTGAAGAATCTGGAACAATGAACGTAATGTTTGTGATTGACGGAAAGTTAATCACTCCAGATTTGAGTGGAACAATTTTACCAGGAATAACGAGAAAAAGTGTGCTAGAGATTGTAAGAAGTTGGGGAATTGAAGTGGAGGAAAGAAAAATTGAAGTTTCTGAAATTATCACCGCTATGGAAAACGGAACACTTCAAGAAGCTTTTGGTGCTGGAACTGCCGCTACTATTGCCCAAATCCACACCATTGGATACGAAGGCAAAAACTACGTACTACCAGAAATTTCTGAAAGAAAAATATCAAATAAAGTGCTAACCTTCCTAACGCGAATAAAAAGAGGGCAAGAAGAGGACAAATGGGGCTGGATTAAAACTTTTTAGTCGTTCGCAAGAAAATATTATTCAAAAGTGCTTACTCATCCTAAGCACTTTTTTTGTGGAATATTTCTTGATTCGCATCTTATTAATAAATTCACACCATGAAAACTTTATTCCACATTGTAATTCTCCTTTTCTTTTTTTCTAACATTGGTTTGGGGCAAGGGCAAAAAGTAATTACAGGAATAATTACCAACGAAATGGGCGAACCCATCGAAGATGTTTCTGTTTATGTAAGTAACAACCCAAAATTAGTTACCCGCACCAACATCAAAGGAAAGTACTCTCTTCCTCTTACGTTTGTCAATAGAACTCAACTTATTGTGAGACACGTGGGATACAAAACAGCCACTTTATCTCTAAATAGTGCCGATTTTAAAAATGGAAGCGCTCAACAAAACATCACGCTTCAGATCAATACACTCAAAGAGAAAGTCATATACGCGAAAGAAAAACCCGAGACGGTGTTTGGCAGTAACACCACAAGTATTGCAGATTACGAATTTATTGGAAATCACTTGGTGGTGTTGGCTTACGAAAAATCTCTAAAAAAAGACGGCTATCTTCAACTTGCCACAAAAGACAACATCCTGCTATCTGAAACTAAAACACCTAACAAACCCCAACGTTTGTTCAAAGATTTTGAAAACAGACTCTATCTCATTACTGAATTCAAGGTTTATACCATTTCAATTTTTCAAAATGAATTCAGACTTCGTCCTGTTGACAAAGACAAATTTTACTCATTTACTACGCGAATCATTGACACTACTTCCCAGCATTTTCTCTACTCAGATTACAACCCTAACTATCCCGCGTTCAATTATTACTCGCAAGGACTCCAAGATACTGCAACAAAAACAATTCATCGGGTAAAGAATAATTTCATGATGGATTTGTACCGCGCGGAATATAAATACGCTCCCAACAAAGAAAAACTCTGGGCTTACCGCCAAGAACTTGTAACCGGTATAGATAAAGAAATTTGGATAGGTGCAGCCAACTTTACCCAAAGTATCTATTACGAGCCTTTGTACGCCCCTCTTTTCGTGAACAATGATACGACACTAATTTTTGACCATTATTCCGATTTTCTGTTTAAGCTAGACAAAGACTTCAATAAATTTGATTCGATTCCAATAGATTACCACAAACAAAAGGA
>ENA-OUOG01001014-OUOG01001014.1-marine-metagenome-genome-assembly--contig:-NODE-1014-length-34043-cov-16.272832_pt1 | contig 34043 bp, 28 predicted proteins | sample MGYA00248635_ERZ508505 | MGnify/ENA primary metagenome ERZ508505 (study PRJEB26176, sample SAMN06267871) | marine metagenome | isolation source: Saanich Inlet, British Columbia, Canada | place: Pacific... | reverse complement strand
GTACAAATAGAAAAAGCTCCTTAATTAAAGGAGCTTTTTTAGTTGGGAGAAACTATTTAAATTAGCTTTACTTCGTCAATCAACAATAGAAATTCCTCTTCTTTCTTGTTTCCGATGAGAAACGTAATTTCTTCGATTAAACTGGCAGAAAAGTTCGGAAGATTTAATTTTCTTCCTCTAAAAGAAGGATAGAATTGATTTAAAGGAAGTTCCAGCGTTTGCCATTTCCCAGAAGTGGTAAATTGCTGAACATATGAAAACGAATCAGATTTGTCTTTTTTAATTCTGAACTGATAGTCCTTACCGTCTCCTTTAATTTTTAATGAAATCCGAGTGTATTTTTTTACTTCAATAGATTTTGGCTGGCATCGGACGGAAGAAAATCCGCCAAAATTCTTTAATGAAATCCGTCCTGAAAATTCAGCGTGACCTTCTTCGTTAAGCCGGAATTGTCCTTTTGATTTCCCTCCCATTACTCCATCGTCAATAATTTGCCACCTACTCATTTCGGTGGAAGAGGAAAAGTCAACAATAGAGTAAGAGGAAGCAAAAAAAATTGAAAGTAGTAGAGAGGTAAAAATGTAGTGCATAGTAAGAATTTATAAAGTTGAATAAAATTACAACTTCTATTGATGGATTGCATGTTTTGTATCGGAGCAAATAGAGTGTGTATATTTTTGGCTAGTTTAGAGGGATGAAAAAGCGAATTATCATTTTGTCGGGAGCAGGAATGAGCGTTGAAAGTGGAATTTCTACTTTTAGGGATTCCAATGGATTGTGGGAAAACCATTCGATTGAGCAGGTAGCTACTCCACAGGCATTTGAGAGGAACCCAGAACTGGTTTTGTCATTTTATAACGCACGCAGAAAACAATTATTTGAAGTTGAGCCAAATGAAGGACACAGGATTTTAGCTGAACTTGAGCAACAGTTCGATGTACAGGTAATTACACAAAATGTGGATGATTTGCATGAACGAGCCGGAAGTTCCCAGGTTATTCATTTGCATGGGGAGTTAAGGAAAGTAAAAAGCACGTTCTACCCAGCGCTTATTTATTCTTGGAAAAACGATTTACATGTGGGAGATTGTTGTGAAAGAGGAGGGCAATTGAGGCCACACATTGTTTGGTTTGGTGAGGCAGTGCCAGAAATGGAGAGAGCCATAGAAATAGTAGAAAGTGCCGATGCAGTGGTAGTGATAGGAACTTCATTACAAGTCTATCCGGCCGCAGGACTGATGAATTATGCACCTGTTAATTGTCCTGTTTTTTATATCGATCCCAGTCCCAGTGTTTTAAGTTCGCAGCGAGTTCAGGTGATTCCAAAATCTGCGAGCGAAGGGCTAAAAGAGGTTAGAAATTGGCTGGAAAATCAAACCTAAATTCTACCAAACTCCTCGGTAAATAATTCCCAAAGCAAAATGATTGGCGCGAAAAGTTTGTTCTGCTTCTTGCGAAAGATTGTCGTGGGAAAATATTTCGGGTGAGGAAATTAAGTTGTAGGTAGTTTTCAGGTATACTTGTATCAGATGTTCATCTACTGGGAACTGAAGGCCGAGCCTTCCACTTGGTCCAGCAATTTCGCCTCCCGGATCAAAACTAGCAACATACGTTCCCAACAAAGAACCATAAAAGCCTGGCCCATACTCCAAACCATAAAAATAGGTGGCGCCTCCCTCAAAACCAAAACCCATCCCGAACGAATCTTCTGGAACCTTATTTGCTATATACCGTGTTATCTACTTTTATTCAACTATTAAAGTCCGCTCAAAATTTCTGTTCACTCCGGCATCCACCTTTACTTCACAGTTTATATATACTTGATACGAGCCTTTTTTTAAACCTTCAGAAATTAATATTTGATTGTTTGTAGCAATTCTGAACCATCTTGTTGAATCAATATGCCAATATTCAATATCAATTGGTTTTTCAAAACTGTAGGTTGTTTGATATTCATTACTATCGAACTGGTGCGATTTGCTATAGAGATCAACTTTTATCTTAATTGAGTCATGTTCCAGGCATGTGAGTTCGTTTGAGTTTATCTCAATAGAAAGGTTATTATATAGTGCATCAGAAGCTACTGCCCATTCTTCTTTTTCATTTTCGCTTGTGTCTTTTTGCTCATTACAACTAAACATTACGACCATGGTTAAAGCTACGAATATTGATATGTGATTTCTTTTCATTTTGTTGTAGAGAACGGTCCTTGTGTATGGCGAGTTATGTATTTGATGTAACACGCTAGTGTTACACTAATATATAACAAAAGCGGTTCTGTCGCATTAAACTAAAACCGACTGATTTTTGAAGTTTTTGGTAAAAGTTAAAAAACTTAAACCTTTGTTTGTTTGCGATTTAATTTTTTGAAGGAAGGGAGATTTTAATGAAAAACGTTTGAAAAATAATTAATGCGACAGAACCGAAATGGAGACGAAGAACAGAAAACACCCTACTTTGAGAAAATTGATCTTCATGAGTGGATGTTAGGTCGTAAAATTATTGTTTTCAGATGAGTTGAACAAATTGAGGGCTACCAATTTGTTTTTTTCAGAATTTATTGATGAACTTTTCATTGTTAGGACGTAACAAATAATCTTATTATCTTTCGAAATGAGCAAAAGAAAGGAAATTGATGGAAACCCACATGTCTTGTTTCAGCAAGCGATACATAGGGAAAATGCGGAGCGATCCGCCCAAGATTTTTATGAAATGATGGGCACCCGAAGAAGTATAAGGGATTTTTCGGAGAAGAAGGTTCCCTTATCGGTAATCGAATCAATCATAAAAACAGCTTCTACTGCGCCAAGTGGGGCACACAAACAACCTTGGTCTTTTTGTGTGGTGGAGTCGCCAAAATTGAAATCAAAAATTAGAATTGCTGCCGAAGAAGAAGAAAAGAAAAGCTACGATGGAAGGATGAGTGAGGAATGGTTGGAGGATTTAAAACCCCTTGGTACAAATCATTTGAAACCATTTTTAGAGGTTGCTCCCTATTTGATTATCGTGTTTAAAAAGCCTTACGATTTGGATGATAACGGAAACAAACTTCAAAATTATTACGTCAATGAATCGGTAGGGATAGCTTGCGGAATGCTTATAACGGCAATTCATCAGGCAGGTTTGGTGACACTTACTCACACTCCTAGTCCAATGAATTTTTTGACAAAGTTATTGAATAGGCCAAGCAATGAAAGGGCGTTTTTGTTACTTCCAGTGGGTTATTCAGCCGCAGAAACTTATGTGCCAGATATTCAAAGAAAAAGCTTGGAGGAGGTTGCTGAGTTCTATTAGTTTTTGATGATTTTTTTCTGAAAAGAACCTCCTTTTATTCTCAAAATATAAGTTCCTGAGGCAAGTTGATTCAAGGTAAGTTGCTGCTCAGAGTCACTGGATTTCCATTCTCTCAGTATCTTTCCATCCAATGAAAGGAGCTGGAAAGTTTTATATTTTCCGTTGTCTGTTCGAATAGTGATTGTTTCGGAAAAAGGATTTGGAAATATTGAAAAACGAGAGTTTACCTCCTCTAAACCTAAAGAATTTACAAATATCGAGTCGGAAAACTGAGTGCAACCATTTGTGTCTTCCACAGCAACCTTGTACCAACCATTTCTGTAAATAGGTAAGGTTTGTAGGCTGTCGCCTATTAATGCTGTGTCGCTGAAATACCATTGGTAGTGATTGCCTTGGGTGGCAGTCAGAAACCAAGTTGCTACAATTGTTGGTTTGGCAAAATGAAACACATTTAATTTCAGGTACTGTCTACATCCTGATGAATTCCAAGAAGAATCAATGAAGTTCCCTACACGTGAATACTGATTTTGCCCAATTAGAATTGAATCGTTGGGACAAAGATTCACTTGAAAATGCAATGTATCTGTTTTGCAAGTCGCAAAACTGCCAGCTGAATAATTATCAAATGCTTTGTTCTGTATTCTGTTGTAATCCATGGGGCTCCCAGCAATTGGAAACGGTTTTATAGGATTCCAAAATAAAGGTTTGGCCGATGGGAGGTAAAGAGAATTGGCAGGGATCCCGTTAGTTCCAACGGGCGAAATGTTTCCTCTTAATTTATTGCCATAATCAAAATGACCATTTCCAGCTATACTTTTCATTCCAATTAAAGTATTCGTCATTTCATTTCCAACAAAGTTTTGAGAGTCTGAAGCTGGGCTTATATTCATAAATAATCCATATAATTCCGCTCTATTTCTTAAGAAAGTATTGAATTTCCCATTGATTCCGTGCGAATTGTCTATCACAATGTTTTGACAAATATTTCCTTCAAATAAATTCATGTAGGGATAATTGCCATGAAGAACCAAGTCGCCTGCTGAGTTCGCTGGAAGAAAGACTCCTGTCCAATAAGGATCTCTCGAGTAGTTGTAGCTAATTACGTTTCCATTGGAGCTGGATTGGAGTAACACGGAATGGCGCAAGTGTTCAAACTGATTATTTTCTATCAAGCAATTTCCTGAAGTCGCTTGAACAACAACTCCGTATGCTTTACCACCGCCACCATAATTAAAGGCGTTTTTAAAAAAGCAATTTGCAACCGTAATGTTCGTGGAATTGGAAATACTGATGTGAGAAAAATTACAGGAATCGCTTCTAATTCCCTTGAAATGGCAGTTGGCTGCATAATTCAAATCAAAGTTTTTAGATTGAGAAGTAGTAGCATCCAATCTCCGAATACTAAAACATTCGAAACCAACATTCTTGATTGGGGAGATTATACTAATTCTGGGATATAAAGTAGCAGAGTACCGCTGGCGAAGAGGCTTGTGTAAAATCAACCAATTTCCAGATTTACTTGCAATTTGTGCGATTTGTCCAATGCTGTTACTTGCCCAACTAGAGGTGATACGGCCTCCATCATCTTCTACGATTTTGATGTAGTCTCCAATTTGGTATCCTACACCATTTGAAACCAAAATAGAATCGGATCCAAGCGAAAATCCACCAATTAACGTGTCTTTAGCGGAATTGACTGACCCATTTATTCGGAACAAATGACCAGAACCAGATAAATTATGGGTGAACTGAGTCAACTTTGAACCTTTTCCCTTAATAAGGATGCCACTTGAAACTGAAAGAGAGGATGTGAACAAGTAATTTCCTTCAGAGAAATATATCGTTCCACCCCGAGGTCCCAAAGCAATTTTGGCAGCATTGAAAGCGGTAGAATTATCAGAAACTCCTGTACTATCTCCCCCGAAATCTTGAATAGAAACTGCCGTGTCATAAATCGATATACATGCTCCCGGATTTGTCCAATCCGTTATTCTATTACCAGGTATTTGCTGCCCTACGAGCGAAAAAATAAGGCAAGAGAATAACAAGGTGATAATTGTTTTCATACCCCAAAGTTAACTAATTCCTCTCACAAGCTCCAACGTAGTCTCATAGGTTTCTTTTCCAAGCATTTTAGCCTTGAGGTAAGCTAGGAAACTCAATACATAAATGTCTTCGCGTAAAGTTGGCTTTTTCTGCACTGAATTAAAAAAAGTGGATTTAAAATCTTCCGTTTGAACTTTATTGGGATGGTTGTAACTGATTTTTAAATAATGTAAATATACTTTAGCTCTTTGGTCGTGTGCCAGATAGTCTTCGTGTTTACTCAAAAAACTATCAAGTCTGCTATCCACATAATCGAGATTTTCCAACTCAATGTGAGTGAGAATTTCAATTAAATTCTTGTTCATAAGCCAGTTAATCCCCATTTTTTTTATGTACCACGAATCACTAGAATTCAGTTGGCTATAAATTGCAGTTATTTTTTTATAGTTTTTTTGATGGAAATAAATCATCGAGCCAACAACCATGGCATCTAAGTGATCTTTGGAAGTATCTGCTTTTGACTCCAAGGCTTTTTCAATGATAAGTTGTGCCTTTTGGTTTTCTCCAAGGTAATTCATGTTCAGTGACTTCAAGACTAAAATTTTAGTGGCGAACACTTTTTGATAACTCTTGTTTACATGAAGCAGAGCTTCCATTTTATCCAAAAACTCGTTGCTTTCTTCAAACCTCTTTTCACGAAACAAGACATTGGAAATAAAATACAGCAGTTTAATATGGAAGAAAATATAGCGGTTTTGTTCGTCTTGTTGGTTGATGGACGAGTATCGGTCCAAAACAAAAGGTACTACCCTATGAAACTCTTTTGTGACGTTGGCATTTGCCGCTACGATTTGAACCAATTGGTAAAGCGTTTTGAAATTATTTCCCGAGCGTTCCGAAATATTAAACCGAGTAAATACATCCTTGAGAATTTCGTCTAGATTAGGTTCAATCCCTTTTTGATGATAGGAATTAAAAGTAGCTTTTACGGTGGCATAAGCCATGTTCAAGTTCGATTCTTCAATCATCAAAACTCTGTTTTGTTCAAGTTTTTCAATGATTTTTTCTAGCTCAGTATCAGGGTTGTAATGAGAAAATTGAATCAAAAGATTGTAGATTTCGTTGAGCGATTCCGTATCGTTTTCATGAATTGCTTTTTCTTCCGCTTTCAAAAGAAGTTTGAAGCCGGAGGTGTAATTTTTACTTTCTATCAAATGTTTTCCTGCAAGAATGAGTTGTGTGATTTCAAGAATATGTTCTTCCTCCAAATTGAACCGCTCCAGCGCAATGAATTGAATGAGTTCATCAAACAATCTTTTTCTCAATTGATGGTAAGCTACTTTATTTTCTTTGCCGTATATTTTTTTCGGAATCTCTTTAGAATTTATTTTCTTATCCAAGATTAACTTAAATAAAACAGCTTTTTTAGACACCTTGTTTTTACCGCTCTTTTTTACAGTATTAAAAAACTTTATTTGTTCCTCTTTGCTTAATTTATGGATAATATCGCTGAGTGGAATCATAGGTTACATTATTTTCCATCCCAGACCCGCAGAAACAAGTATAGGGCTGTATTTAAACTCAGTAAGATCAAGTGTGTCAAGTCCTTTTTTTAGTTTCCATCTTGGGTTTGACACGTCCCATTGTTTTTCAATTCTTCCTGTAATAGAAAATTTTGGCCCAATCCTGAATCGAACTTCGCTTGTGATTCTCGGTGCAAAAATGAAGTTTTTGTATTTGATATTTCTATCAATTCTCACCTTCTTGCTTCCCATGTTCACACCGCCAGTCACCAAAAAGTCAACAAATTTTATTGTGGGGAGTAAATTTACTCCTAGTACATCAAACCCAAATAAATTGCCAGAATATCGAGAGTTTGTGGTGTCATTCGCTCGAGTTGGATAGAAATACTTAAGCGTAACAGCTCCACCAGTTTTGAAGTAGGACGAGTCCAAAGATTCGTAATCTACTGAGCTTAGACCAATTTCAATAAAGGTAAAATTAGATTCGTACATACTTTTCGGCTCATACCTATGCTGGGATGCAAATCCTTTTTCTGCATTGTCAACAGCAACACCTGTGGTAATACTAAAATCAATGTCTGCTTTGCCAAATTCTTGGCTAAAGGTCATTCCTACGGAACTGGTAAGGAGAATGGCAAGTACAGTTCTTTTCATAAATAGTTCGGTTTTTATTTGGTTTCCAGTCAACTGAATTTACGAAAAAGATTAAGACTTCTTCATTCTGTATAAGGAACAATGCTTGTTTTTTGCCACAGGATAAAAATACTTATTAATTTCTTCTTTTTTGTCAATAATACACGGATCTTTTTGTGACTCAATATCTCCTAAAATAAAAATATATACTTGGCCCAATCTTTCTTGATTGACGTAAGAGAACTTGTTGAGGCAATTGAAGTTGTTTACCGACATATTTTTGTACAACTCTTCTCCCACATATTCCCAGTTCCATTCTGTGGCAAAATAATCATTAACCGCCTCATAATTATCTAAAATTACAAGCGGTTTTTCTATTCCCAAATAATTAGAAAAGTGACCTTTCATCCAGTCGCCAGAAAAATGCAAGGGTATTACCACATTGTTTTCTTCAATGTGCTCCTCCATTTCATGACAATGTTCGGCTACTTCATTTAGGTTTTTTAGGCAATGAGAATAATAATCTACGAGCTGATAATGGGCAAATAACAGGATAACAATAGCTGGAATTATCAATTTATTGGCAAGGTGGTGAATTCCAATCCAAATGATAAGTAGGAGATAAAACACCAAAGCGACTCTGGTATTAATGAATCCTCCGAGACTGTTGGAGTCGGGCAAAATGAAGTAGGCAATAAACAGAAAAAGAGATAAAATCAACCAGCTGTCTTTGACTAGATTTTCTTTACTCCACTTTTTCTTTTTAGCCCTAAATACAAGAGCTAGAAGGTATAAAATCACACAGCCGACAAGGGCTAAAAAGACACTTTCACGCCCTTTGCTATAAGAAACAAGTGGGTTGAAGGTGAAAATATCTTCCATTAATGTTATCAATGATTTGTGGGTAGAATTGTGAGCAATTGGTCGTGAGGCAAAATAGAAGATGAATAATCCAATCGAAACAATGCTGGAAAAAGAGAATTCTTTGAGTTTTCTGGTTGCCGAAATCCTTGGATTCGTTTTAAAAAAGGAAAACAAGAGCCGGGTACATACAACTAGAATCAAAACAGCATACACAAAAATATGAGAAAAGAAGGTGAGAGTAAATAGAAAGAAAAGAGTTGCTAGTTCGGGTGTGTTTAGTTTCTTCTTCTCGTTTTTAATCCAGAAATAGAGTCCCCACAATAGGAATACAATACCGAGGGAAAAGTTGTAGAATCCCAAGGCAAATACGAAGGAATAGATAAAAGGAAAGGCTAAATAGGTCAACCAAACACCTTTTGAGTTTTGAACCAAAATGAGTTTTCTGAAGAAATATGCGAATCCAACCACATAGAATATAAGTAGAATTTTTTCCGCCAAAAATGCAGGAAAAATGAGCAGGAGAAAACTAAGAAAAACGTGACCAGTAAGATTAGGGTTGGGAGATGAAGTAAGAGAATAAAACCTAGAAATAAAGTCATTCTCCTCTAATAGTTCCAGGATTAGGTTTGAATTATACAAATGTGCTGGACCATCCAACGAAGGCACGAAAGTAACTCCTAAAAAGGGAGATATGGAAAGCAGTATGACTAGGCCGAAAAGGTATTTTTCCTTCAAAACCCCTAACTTATTTAATCGTTTTATCAGTGTCATACGAGCTTTATATCTCTCAAGTTCAATTGAAGTTTTGTGTTTCCTTTCCAAGTGTTTTCTTCCATTACAAAAACTACATCAAAATATTGATTGTTATTTATCTTTTCAAGAAAATGTCCCAGCCCAAAACCAATGCAATCAAAGAGCTGAGAAGGTTCGTTTTCTTGATACACCGATAGCTTAAGGTGTGTTTCTCCTACCACTTTCACATAGTTGGCTTGAACTTGTTTAGCCACAAACACTGGATGCATATTTTGTGGGCCAAAAGGAGCAAACTGTTTAATAATTCTATAAAACTTAGGGAATTGTTCTCCTTTTTCTGGCACGAGGGATTTTAGCACTATTTCCGAATCAATTTTTATCTCGGGGATTAATTGATCTTCTGTGATAGTTGCTGAAACTACTTGGTCAAATTTTTCTCGAAATGCATCTATGTTTTCAATAGGCATTGTCATTCCAGCGGCATACATGTGACCGCCAAATTGAGTGAGTAAATCAGAGCATTCGTCAATGGCGTTGTACACATCAAATCCCTGAACAGAACGAGCTGATCCGGCTGCTTTTCCGTTACTTTCCGTTAAAATTATAGTTGGTTTGTAATGTGTTTCTATCACTCTTGATGCCACAATTCCAATCACCCCTTTGTGCCATCCTTCGTTGTACAAAACGGTTGATTTTGCATTCAAAAAAGTTTCGTTTTCTTCAATTTGTTTGAGTGCCTCTGCTGTAATTGATTTGTCAAAGTTCTTTCTCTGTTTGTTTTCGCTTTCAATGAATTCTCCAAGTTCTTTGGCCGTTTCATTATCTCCCGAAACCAACAATTTCACAGCATTCATTCCCGATTTCATTCTTCCAGCAGCGTTGATTCTTGGTCCCACAATAAAAACTACGTCAGTTATATTCAAGTCTCGTTTCAATGCCGAAAGTTTCAAGATTTCTGCAATTCCTTTCCTTGGGCTGTGGTTAATTTTTTTCAAACCAAAATATGCCAACACTCTGTTTTCACCAGTCACAGGAACAATATCCGAACCGATGCTTACTACCAATAAATCAAAATATTCCTCTAGATCTGAGAATTCAAAACCTAGTTCTTGGTTCAATGCTTGAACTAATTTAAAACCCACTCCACATCCGCACAATTCATTATAGGGATACTCGCAATCTTTTCTTTTAGGGTCTAAAACGGCTACAGCTTTCGGAATTTCATCTCCGGGTCTATGGTGATCACAGATGATAAAGTCTACTCCTTTTTCTTTTGCGTAATCTATTTTTTCAATTGCTTTTATTCCACAATCGAGTGCGATTATAAGGGTGAAACTATTATTTGCAGCATAATCAATTCCTTGGATAGAAACCCCGTAGCCTTCAGTGTATCTATCCGGAATGTAAAACTCTACGTTTTCGTAATGTTTGATTAAGAATGTGTACATCAGCGAGACTGCCGTAGTTCCATCCACATCATAATCGCCATAAACGAGAATTTTCTCTTCCTTTTCAAAAGCTTCAAAAACTCGTTTTACTGCTACATCCATGTCTTTCATCAAGAAAGGATTATGAATGTGTTCCAATTGCGGACGAAAAAAATCTTGTGCTTCCTCAAAAGTATATACACCTCGCTGGTGAAGTAATTCGACCAATTCTTTACTCAATCCCAGTTTCTCTTCCAATTCTTTGGTAGATTTAGTTGATTTTGGCGAGTGTGTCCAACGTTTTTGTTGCATAAGGTTATGTTTTCTTTTTATCGGTCATCCTTGACCCCGATCGGGGATCTTAAAACGAGCTAATTTCACTTTTCATCAGTCATACTGAGCCTATTTCACGTTGTCATCCTCGACTCCGATCGGGGAACTTGGCGTGAGCTAATTTCATGTTCGCTCAGGTAATATTTCCATGAATAAGATTCCCATTTTCATGGGAATGACACGCGTTAGTGCAGTTCATCAGTTAAGTTGGACTTTCCCGAATTCTCGGGACAGGCCAATAAAACTTTTCCCGGAAACCACTCAGCCCTTCCCGATTGGTCGGGAAAAACCCGAACACGGAGGTTTTCAATTTATTGAAAAGAACTCGAAGGGTGATTTCCACCCTTCGAGCCCAAATATTAATTATTCTGATCAATTTTCCTTACCATGGTCAAAATTGTAGCAATCGCAACAGTTTCCCCAGTTTGGTCGTATACATCCACCAAGAATTTTACAATTCCTTTAGCAATGTCTTCTTCGTCTCGTTTTTCTCCTTCAATTTTCTCTTTCACAGTGAATTTTACGCCAATGGTTGTTCCGACATACACTGGTTTTACAAAACGAGCTTCTTCCAATCCGTAATTCAATAAAACGGGTCCTTTTGCTGGGTCAACAAATAACCCTGCAGCTTTAGAAAGGATAAAATATCCATGAGCTACTCGTTCTTCAAAAATGGTTCCTTCCAGAGAAGTTACATCCATGTGTGCATAAAAATTATCCCCACTTACGTTGGCAAAATTTACGATGTCTGTCTCGGTCACTGTGTGTTTTGCTGTCATCCAAGTTTCCCCAATTTCCAATTCTTCAAAATGCTTGCGGAAAGGATGAACTTTATCAAACTTAAAGTCTCCCCCCGTTTGGTATTGGTTGGTAATGGCAGTCAACATAGTTGGCGAACCTTGTATGGCAGTTCGTTGCAAGTAATGTTTTACACCTCGCATTCCGCCCATTTCTTCACCACCTCCAGCTCTTCCCGGTCCTCCGTGAGTAAGCATCGGCATTGGCGAACCGTGACCTGTACTTTCTTTTGCACAATCGGCATTTAGCACTAAAATTCTTCCGTGCATGCAAGCTGCTCCCAATACAAATTCTTTGGCAATTTTATCGTCAGCAGTAATGATGGAACAAACTAATGAACCTTTTCCCATTTTGGCAAGTTCAATAGCTTCGTCAATGGTTTTATAAGGTAAAATCGTGGAAACGGGTCCAAACGCTTCAATGTTGTGGCAATCTGTTTTATTAAACGGATCGTTATTTAAGAACAAGATAGGTGATAAGAAAGCTCCTTTGTTTTTGTCTGCACCTGTCACATCAAAATCAGTCAAACTACCGTATACAATCTCTTGGCTTTCGGCCAGTTTGTTGACTTGAGTTGTTACTTCTTCTACTTGTTCTTTTCCTGCAAGCGCTCCCATTCGAACTCCTTCGGTACTTGGGTCACCAATTACCGTTTTTGCCAATCGTTGCCCAAGAGCAATTTGCACATCTTCCACTAATTTTTCTGGGACTAGAACCCTACGAATTGCCGTACATTTTTGTCCAGCTTTCACGGTCATTTCTCTTTGTACTTCTTTGATAAACAAATCAAATTCTGGTGTTCCTGGCACTGCATCTTCTCCCAAAACCGAACAGTTCAATGAATCAGCTTCCATGTTAAATGGAACAGATTCTTCCACTAATCTTGGGTGAGACTTGAGCATTTGACCTGTACTTGCCGATCCAGTAAAAGTGACTACATCTTGGCTTTCTACGTGATCCAAAATTCCACGAGCCGAACCGCAAATTAATTGCAGTGAACCTTCTGGCAAAATTCCTGAAGCTACAATTTCGCGCACCACAGCTTCGGTTAAGTAAGAAGTTACGGTAGCGGGTTTTACGATTGCCGGAACACCGGCTAGTAAATTTACGGCTATCTTTTCTAGCATTCCCCACACAGGGAAGTTGAACGCATTGATGTGAATTGCTACTCCTTGCTTGGAAGTCAAAATGTGATGCCCAATAAAAGTTCCGTTTTTTGATAACGGAGCAATTTCCCCATCCAGTGCAAAGGTCTCGTTTGGAAATTGTTTCCGTAGAGATGCGTTAGAGAATAAATTCCCAATTCCTCCTTCAATATCAATCCAAGAATCTACTCTTGTTGCCCCTGTGTAGGCACTAATTTTATAAAACTCTTCTTTTTTTTCTAATAAATGAAAAGCCAATGCTTTCAACATTCTTCCTCTTTCGTGAAACGTTAATTTACGCAAAGCAGGTGAACCAACCTCACGAGCATACTTCATCATATCCCCAAAATCAAGTCCGGAGGAGCTAGCTTCCGCAACAATACTTCCGTCAATTGCATTGAACAATTCTTGTCCGTTTCCTTCACCGTTCACCCATTTTCCTTGGGCATAGTTTTGTAATTTCATATCTGTCTTGAGCTAATTTTTTTGTAAAAATTTAAGAAAGTAAATATAAGTAATGGTTAAGGAAAATGCTAATGACTGAGGATAATCCTAAATGAAAATTGTCATTCTGTACTTGATCCAGAATCTTGCTTATTGAAATGTTACCAGAGCAAATGTGAAATATGCTATGTGAGATCCCCGATCGGAGCCGAGGACGACAAGGTGAAATATTCTTTGTGAAATCTGGTATTAAATTCTGGTTGCCTAATTAAAGAGACTTACTTTTCTTTCTTCGAAGAAGAAAAAAGCGAAGCGAAAAACTTATTTAAAATACTCATAGACTCTCCTTTGATTTTGTCACTTAACCTTGCCATGATAGTTGTTGATTCGGTTGAAGGGAAACCTATCTAACGAGAAAAGCCCGAGATTGACGGACAATCTCGGGCTTTTCTATCTTGTAGTTGTTGTTTACTGTGCGTAAAACAATTTGATAAATTCTTCTTGGTTTACTTCTTTTTCTTGAACTTTCACGTTGTTTTTGAAGTAGTCAGACACTTTGTTTTTGTACAAATAATCAAAGATTTTTTTTGTTTCATCTTGGTTTTGTAGCACTTGCATTGCATTGGCTTCCAAAGCTTCATCGTCTGGAGTTGGCATACCATACTGAGCGTATTGTTGAACCAACATTCCTTTTACATAATCTTTTACTTCATCCACCTCTACTTTGATGTCGTTTTCTTGAATTACTTTGTTTTCAATCAACTGCCATTTTAGTTGGTCAGAGTATTGAGGATATTCTTTTTCTATTTCTTCCATCGAAACTTCTTTCTCATTGGAAACTTTGATCCATTCTTTTAAGAATTCATCTGGAAGAGACAATTTCATTTTCTTCACAAAATGATCGGCAATTGATTTTTGAAACAATCGTTCACTGTCGTTTACAAAAGCCACGCTCAATTCTTCTTCAATTTTAGCTCTAAATTCTTTTTCATCTTTCACCGTATCCTTTCCATGAATTTTGTCGAACAACTCTTGGTCTAATGGAGCAGGCTCCAACCTTTTCACTTCTTCCACTGTGAAAGAAAAATTACCCATAGCGGTATCCAATTCTTCTTTTTTGATGTGTAACATGGCCGCCATGTCTGCGTCACCTTTCGATACAGTTTTTGGATCAATTACCAAAGAATCCCCCTTTTTCAGGTTTACAAATTTCTTTTGGATTTTTTCATCTTCGATCATCGGAATGGAAACCGTAGATTTTGCCGTAATTCCATCTGCTAGAGTTTTGTCTTTTTCGTCTAACTGAACAAATTCTCCAAATACCATATCTCCAGCTTCAGATTTATCAGCTTCTTTCATCTGACCGTATCTCTTTTGAAAATCTTCTATTTGCTTATCGATAGTTTCTTTTTCTACTTTGATTTTGTGAAAAGTAACTTTGTCTTTGGACGATGGTTTTACTTCAAATTCAGGAGCCAAACCAATTTTGTAACCAAATTCAAAGTCGCTTCCAGCCTCCCATTTGTCGAAAGTGGTATGAGCGTCAGAAGGAATTGGGTTTCCTAAAACGTTCAATTTATTTTCTTGAATGTGGCTGTACAATTTTTCATTGATGATTCTGTTCAACTCATCCGCAAGGATAGATTGACCATATTTCTTTTTCACCATTCCCATTGGAACTTTACCTGGTCTGAAACCTGGTTCAGTCATCTGTTTTCTTGCTTCTGCAAGTTTACTCTCATATTGACTAGTATAATCTTCTGGAGTCAATTTGATTTTGATGATGGCGTTTAAGTCATCTATTTTTTCTTCTGTAATATTCATCGTTTTCAGAATTTATGTATTAAAAAATATCAATAATCTATCATGCAAAAAAAGGCACCCCGATTTGTCGGAACGCCTTTTGTGTTGTGCGGGCGGAGAGACTCGAACTCTCACACCTTGCGGCACTAGATCCTAAGTCTAGCGCGTCTACCAATTCCGCCACGCCCGCTAATATTTCAAAAAATATTGGATGCAAAGATAAGTTTTATTTTTATAAAGTCCTAACTATCTATAAAAACTAACTGATTTTTTTTTGAGACAGAAATTCTACCTAAAGTTTTATGGAAGAATGTTACTTTGGGAGGTTTTACAGAAATGTTAATTTTTGCCGAACTACAACACATTTATACAGAATTCTGGCGTTAAGATTTCAAGAAAAATAGCGTGAGCCACTCAGCTAGTGTTACTCTGTTTTATGTCACTTTGTGATTTTATTTATTTTGAAGGCAGTGTTTATTGAGTAGTGTACTGGTTCATTTGTAAAATTATCTACCCTGTCTTATTCGAAAAATATTGCTTTTGCTTTTACGTTATAAACATCATTCAGTTTATTACTCCCACTCAATCGATTTACTTCGGGCTTTATTTTAAGTATTTTCGAAGATTGAGACTCTATGCAGAAGGGTTTCACTGAGTAATAATAACAATCTAATAAATAAAATAATCAACTTATGTTCGACTCAAAAGAATTTGAAAAGTATGCTACTAAGCACGCAGGAATCAATAGCAATGTGCTGAACGGGTACGTAAATAACGTGACTCCCTATATCATAGAAGAAAGACAACTTAATGTTGCTCAAATGGATGTTTTCTCGCGATTAATGATGGATAGAATTATCTTTTTGGGAACAGGAATCAACGATCAAGTAGCAAATATTATTCAAGCTCAATTATTGTTTTTACAATCTGTTGACGCTAAAAAGGACATCCAGATATACATCAATTCTCCCGGAGGATCGGTGTATGCAGGATTAGGAATATACGATACAATGCAATATATACAGCCGGATGTAGCAACGATTTGTACCGGGATGGCAGCATCCATGGGAGCTGTGTTGTTGTGTGCAGGAGCAGATGGAAAGAGATCGGCCCTGAGACATTCGCGCGTGATGATTCACCAGCCATTGGGTGGAGCTCAAGGTCAAGCAAGCGACATGGAAATTACATTGAAAGAGATTCAAAAACTGAAAAAAGAATTGTACACCATTATTGCGGATCACTCAAAACAAGATTATGACAAGGTATGGGCGGATAGTGATAGAGATTATTGGATGACTTCCGGTGAAGCAAAAGAATACGGTATGATTGATGAAGTACTGACTGGTACGCCAAAAAAATAAAAGCATGATGAAAATATTTCGTTCCCTGTTCATTTTTATTGGAATTTTTCTTGTTTCTGGTTCAACCTGGACTCAACTTACAACGACTTATACCGAAAAGTATAAGGCATACCGTGACGGACTAGAATTGTACGATAAAGGTGCTTTTGGAGCAGCTCAAGAAAAGTTCAGTTTTATAGTTGAGCAAATTGCTGATGAGCAAGATGAGATACAAATAAGTGCAGAGTATTTACATGCCATTTGTGCACTTGAGTTGTTTCATAAAGATGCCCAGTATTTGTTGTCCCAGTTTGCGCTGAAACACCCAGACTCACCAAAGACAAAAAAAATATTCTTTTTGTTGGGGAATGACTTTTACCGAAAAAAGAAATTTAGAGATGCCATAGAATGGTATGAAAAAGTCGATAAGTACGATTTGTCGGAAGATGAAAAAACGGAATACTTTTTTAAATTGGGATATAGTTATTTTAACAAAGATCAGTTTGCCTCGGCAAAACAAGCTTTTTATGAAATTAAGGACTTAAAGGAATCGGACTATTACGGTCCTTCTCAGTATTATTATGCGCACCTTTCGTATCAAGATGAGAAATATCAAACTGCGCTAGAGGGTTTTAGAAACATAGAAAAAGATCCTGGATTTAGCCCAATTGTGCCTTACTATATTTCACAAATTCTTTTCAAACAAAAAAAGTTCGACAAAGCTATTGAGTATATTCCAACCGCACTTGCAGGCGAAGGGATAAAGAGAGAAGCCGAGATTAAGGGAATTTTGGGCTCTTCTTATTTTAAGCTCAAGCAATACGAGGAAGCAATCCCTTATTTGACAGATTACTTTTCGAAAACGGCTAAGAAATCAATCGATGATTATTACCAATTAGGTTATTCGTATTACAAAACAGAGGCCTACGAAAACGCGGTAAAATATTTAGGAAGAGTAGCATCCAAAGAAACGAAGAGAGCCCAAGTATGTAATTTTTTGTTGGCAGAATGCTACATAAAAACAGATAGAAAGCAATTTGCTAAAACAGCGTTTAAGCGAGCCTACGACTTAGGTAAAGACTTACAATTGACTGAAGATGCTTTGTTTGGGTATGCAAAAACGACCTATGAACTGAGTTACAATCCGTATGATGAAGCCACCGAAATTTTTCATAAATTCTTAACAGAGTACCCAAAATCGACAAAAACGGATGAAGTATACGAATATTTGCTAGATGTGTACACAACTACGAAAAACTATGAAGCAGCCCTTCAGTCGATAAATCGAATTGAGAACAAAAATTATAAGATAAAAGAAGCCTACCAAAAGCTCAGTTACAACCGCGCAACTGAATTGTTTTACAAAAGAAACTACACAGAAGCGATTAAGCACTACGAGGATGTAAATAATTATCCAGTAAATACTCAGCTCACTTCTCAGAGTAAATTTTGGATTGCAGAAGCTCATTACAAACAAAAGAAATACAGCCAAGCAATATCTGAATATCAAGCCTATAAGTCGATGCCTGGAGCTGTGAATTCTGCCCTTGCCAAAACTGTTGATTACAACATTGGGTATGCTTATTTTGAACAAAAAATGTATCCGCAAAGTATTTTGGCTTTCAGAAATTTCATTAAATCCTCTACGGATAAAGAGAAAATGAGTGAAGCAAACTTGAGATTAGGAGATGCTTATTTTTTAACTCAAAACGATGAAGAAGCTGTAAAATATTACCAAAATGCCATTGAGCTAAATCAACAAAATGTGGATTATGCCTTGTACCAAAAATCAGTAAGCAGCGGATACTTGGCAGATTATCCCGAAAAAGAAAGGTTGTTAAATTTACTTTTAAAGAATCATCCAAATTCGAATTATGCGACCAATACGGAGTTTGAGCTGGCGAACAATTACCGGATACAAAATAAGAATGAGTTGGCGCTTAAGTTTTACAGCCAACTAGCCGAAACCAAACAAGGCACTTACCAAGAGCGTAAATCAAGACTAGAGATAGGTGGGATATATTTGCGAAATAAGCAATACGAGGAGGCAGAAACTGCTTTTAAAACGTTGATTCAAAAGTACCCAAAATCTGTTGAGGGAGAAGCCGCAGTGAATGAACTGGAAAAGTCCTATTTGGCTCAAAATAAAATTGCTAACTTCCCGGATGTGTTAACTTCGCTGGGAGTGGAGTATTCTCAATCCAAACTAGATTCTACTTTGTGGTATCCAGCAAATCAAGCCTACTTAAATGCCGATTGTGACAATGCAATCAGCGGGCTTTCGGCCTATTTGAGTAAGATTGAAGCGCCAAGAAATTTCGTGACCGCTCATTTTTACTTGGGTGAATGTAATTACCTAAACAAAGAATATGAAACGGCTTTGTTTCATTACAACAAAGTGATAGAAAAGGATGAAAAGCATATGGTTGAAGCGCTGTTTCACGGGGCGAACATCAATTTTAGGTTAAAGAATCTTGAACAAGCCAATGCCTTTTATGCACAATTAGAAAAAATAAATACCGATGAATTAAAAATTCCGGTGATGAACAAAGGATTGATGCTCACTCATTACCAACTAAAAAACTACCCAGAGGCCGTTGCATACTCCAGTAAAGTGTTGGCAAAAAGTCAGTTGAATAAAAGTGAGAAGGAGGAAGCTTCTATGATTCAAGCGAATTCGTATTACGAGCTTGGAAATAACACGGATGCAGCAACTTGGTATAAAAAAGTAGTAGCAATTTCTACAGATATTGACAAAGCCGAAGCAGGTTATAAGTTATGCGAAATTCATTATTTGGAAGATGAATACAAACAAGCCGAGGCAGAGATATTCAGCTACCTCAAGCAAAAACCCTCCTACGATTATTGGTTGGCCAAAGGATATATCCTTTTGGCAGATGTTTATGTAAAACTGGAAGACAATTTTCAGGCAAAAGCAACTTTACAAAGTGTAATTGATTACTACAAAGGAGAGGATGAGATTAAAACAATAGCTCAAGCCAAGCTTGATGCAATAATTGCTGCCGAGGAAGCAAAGGATAACAAAACCCAGGAATTAATTGAAATAGAAATTACCGAGTAAAATTCAAGTATGAAAAAATTATCTTATATAGTAGCAGTTGTTTTTTTATCAATGTATTCGTTCCAAAGTTTTGCACAGAACGACACCATTATTGAAGAAATAGATGCCATTGGTAGAGGGAATAGAAGCATAAAACCAACGCCCAAAGCTGGTTTGGTTCCTTCATTGGTAGAAGACACCTCGAAAACCCAAATAAAATCTGAGTTCGTCTTTTATGAATACACCGCACCATCCGAATTGCAACTGCAACCCATTTCTCCTGCAAAATTAAAAGTGATCCAACCACTTGATAAATTGAAAAGAGGATACATAAAAGGTGGGATTGGCATGTACACCACACCTTTGGCAGAAATTTACTACAATTCGCTGAGGTCACGAAACAGCAGTTGGGGTGTTAAAGGAAGACATATTTCCTCTAATAGTTCTCTGGAAAATACGGGTTTTAGTGGATTGAGTGAAAATAGTGCTTCTGCTTATTATCAGCATTTTACGAAAAAAAGTTACTGGAAAGGAGAGCTGAACTACCAAAGAGATGCAAACCATTTTTATGGTTTCAATTCAGAAGATACTGTCATCGATCAAGAATTAATTCATCAAGCATTTAATAATATTGGAGCGAGAATATCCACTTCCACTTTTGACAACGATACAGGAGAATTAAATTACGCGGGTTCGTTGGCCTATTACAATTATTCGGATAAATACAAGGCTCAAGAAAACAACATAATACTTGATTTTAATGCAAAAAAACTGATTAATTCCGAGCAGTATTCCCTTGATTTTGGCGTAGATTTTAATAATTACGTCAGTCAAGAAGACTTGATGAAGAATCCTATCTCATCAATCGTTTCAGATCCCATTACTATCAACAACACAATTATCAAAGTTGTTCCGTCTATTATTACATCGGGAAAAAAATGGTATGTAAAGGCTGGAATTGGAGTATTTGCTGACATTCAAGACAAAACAAGGTTTCATTTTCGCCCAAATATTGAGGCGAAATATAATTTTCTTGATATTTTCATTCCGTACGTTGGAATTAAAGGTGGTTTAAAAAGAAACTCATTCAAGTCATTCACCACGGAGAATCCTTTTTTACTATCTCAAGTTACTTTGGCCAATACTGATACACGCTATGATATATACGCAGGTGTACGAGGAAGTATTTCGAGTACAATTTCTTTCAACTTGCAAGCTTCAAGGAAAAGTGTGTATGGACAAGCATTGTTTGTAACGGATACAGTGTACTCGATAGGCAACAGAATGAATGTGATATACGATTCACTTGATGTAACAGAGATTAGCGCTCAAGTGATGTATGATAAAAATGATAAACTACGTGTTTTCTTAAAGGGGAAGTACAATTTTTTTTCACCTCTTAATCAGCAACATGTATGGAATCTTCCAGCTCTCGATATTACCTTGGGTGGCGTGTATGATTTGGCCGACAAAATTTTGGTTCGTTCGGAAGTCTATTTCGTGGGAGAGAGAAAGGCGAGAGTTAATGGACCAGGAGAAGATGTAACCCAAGAAACAGATGGATCTTACTCTGTAAATTTGGATGCTTTTGTTGATTTCAACTTAGGGTTTGAATATCGATACAGCAAAACAATTTCTGCTTTTGTGAATTTCAATAACCTTATTAGCCAACGGTATTTAATGTATTACCAATACCCTGTGCAAGGTATAAATATAATGGGAGGAGCGACTTTTAGGTTTTAGAGGAAACTTAATCAAAAATTTCGTCACGTAACTCTTGGCTTGTTTCTTGAACCTCTTCGCTTTCCTCTACTTTTGCGGGTTCTTTCGAATCTACTAAGTCTGGGTTTAACAGTATGATGGCAATGGCAGCAACTAAAATTACAACTACTGCTAGAATAAATTTTTTAGATTTTTTCATGGGATTTTCTCATTGATTTATTTCTAAATTAATAAAAATCCTTTGATTATGAGCTACCAATTATTGTTGGATAGTTCTGGTGGTTTGTTTTCTTGATTGAACCCCAAGAGTTCCTCTCTAGTTTTGTTACTTCGTGTGAGATTATCTTGTAACTTTGTCACAAATAATAAGAACCCTGCCTCTTTGGTAAGAAAATTGGGATAAAATTAACCCCTACTTTGTCAATGTCTGGCAATATTTAATTCTCCTTGTTCTCTTTACTTTAATAGCAATCTTTATATTGTAAAACTCATTAACCTAGTTATGATTTCAGTAAAAAAATTCACATTCAATCCTTTCCAGGAAAACACCTACGTTCTTTTTGATGAAACCAAAGAGTGTGTCATCATTGATCCTGGTTGTTACGAACCGCACGAAGAAGAAGAGTTGAGCAATTTTATAGAAGATAATGGACTAACCGTAACCAAACTACTTTCTACACACAGTCACATCGATCATGTATTAGGGAATAAGTTTGTGATGGAAAAATACCATGTAGATTTGTTTATCCACTCTAAAGATCTTGAGACATTAACCTCAGTGGAAACCTATGCTGCTTCCTATGGTTTTATGAATTATGACGGGTGTAAAGTTCCAAGTAATTTCTTGGAAGAAGGAGAAAGCGTAGCTTGGGGTAATTCGAGTTTGGAAATAAGATTTGTGCCAGGTCATGCACCAGGTCATGTTGTTTTTGTAGCCAATGAAGAAAAATTTGTGATCAACGGAGATTGCCTGTTTCAAGGAAGTATTGGCAGAACCGATTTGCCCGGAGGAAATCACCAAACGTTGCTAGAGAGTATCAAACGAGAATTGTTTACCTTACTCAATGATTTTGTTGTATACTGCGGACACGGCCCCGAAACAACAATTGGTCACGAAAAGACTCATAACCCATTTTTAAAGTAACCCATTTTTTATGATAGAAAAGAATAAGAAAGTACAATATATCGAAGAAAAAGCCTTGTTGGTGGGAGTAATTACTCAGATGCAAGGAGAAGATGACGTAAAGGAGTATTTGGATGAACTGGCATTTTTGGCCGAAACAGCCGGAGCCCAAACGCACGGAAGATTTACTCAAAAAGTAGAATACCCAAATCCTAAAACTTTTGTGGGGAAAGGAAAATTAGAGGAAATTAGAAGATACGTAAAGTCTAACTCTATCGATTTAGTAATTTTTGATGATGAGCTTTCGCCCTCTCAATTGCGAAACATTGAACGAGAATTGGAAGTAAAAATTCTGGATAGAAGCGGATTGATTCTCGATATTTTTGCGAGTCGAGCGCAAACATCCCATGCGCGAACTCAAGTAGAGTTGGCTCAATATCAATATCTATTACCAAGACTAACCAAGATGTGGACTCACCTCGATAGGCAAAAAGGGGGAATTGGGATGAGAGGACCTGGAGAAACTGAAATAGAAACAGATAGACGAATAATTGGAGATAAGATTTCTTTGCTTAAGAAGAAATTGGAGAAAATTGATAAACAGAAATTTACTCAAAGACAAAACCGAGGGAAACTCGTACGAGTTGCATTAGTAGGTTATACGAACGTAGGAAAATCAACTATTTTGAACTTGCTCGGAAAAGAAAAAGTATTTGCCGAAAACAAGTTGTTTGCTACGTTGGACACAACAGTTCGTAAAATTGTGTTCCAAAACATCCCATTTCTGTTGGCAGATACCGTTGGGTTTATCCGTAAACTTCCTCACCAGTTGGTCGAGTCATTTAAATCTACTTTGGACGAGGTGCGTGAGGCAGATTTATTGCTGCATGTGGTAGATATTTCGCATCCAGCTTTTGAAGATCATTACCACACCGTAAATGAGACTTTAAAAGAAATTGAAGCCATAGACAAGCCAACTATTCTGGTGTTCAATAAAATCGATGCTTTTTCATACGTAAAAAAAGACGAAGATGATTTGACTCCCGTGTTGAGAGAGAATATATCGTTGGATGAGCTGAAGAAAACTTGGATGAACCGAATGAATGAAGACAATTGTATCTTTATTTCTGCTCACGAAAAGCTCAATATTGAAGAGTTGAGAAAGAAAATGTATGCGCAAGTAAAGAAAATACACATCACAAGGTTTCCGTACAATGATTTCTTGTATCAAAACTATGAGGAGTAAATAAGTCGAATAACCAATAAATGTAATCCTTAACTTGAACCAGGATATCTTTTCATTGAAATGTACGCGTGTTAAGATCCTCGATCGGAATCCAGAATGACAAAGTGAAATACGCTTTTTGAGATTCTGAATCAAGTTCAGAATGACCGATGAAAAATTAAATGAAAAGAACAACCAAAATATCACTCTTGCTAATAGGATTTATCTTAATTGCTTTCTCCTGCACAACAGTCAAAACTGCACAAAAGACTCCCGATAGCTCCTCTTTTATCTCTCAAGATAAGTTAGGCAACCTTTACCACATTTCGAATATGGAAATCGTGAAATTGTCGCCACAGATGGACACGATTCAAATGAATTCCATTTTTAGTAATGGGGCAATTACCTCGCTAGATACCAGAAACCCTTTGCAATTGATGCTATTCTACCAGCAACAGCAAAAAGTGGTTTTGCTGGACAATACCTTGTCCCAAACCAATGAGATTAAGCTCGGTTTTTTTGAGTGGATAGATCTCGTTTGCTTATCAAACAGAGACAATTCATTTTGGTTGTATTCTATGACTACCCAAACACTCATAAAAACAGATAAAAACGGAAAAGTAATGAGTCGTTTTCAGAACATTGGCCAGTTGGTAAAAAGAGATATTAACCCAACTCAGTTGGTGGAATACGATAACTCAGTTTATTTATTTGACCCCAACCAAGGATTGTTCGTATTCGATTTGTTTGGCAATTATGAAAAACGCATCCAATTAGATAATGCCCAAAATGTGAAGTTTTATCAAAAGAAGGTCTTTTTCAGAGTAAAAAACGACATTTTTAGCTACGATTTAGTCAATTTCGATAAGAAATTGGTGTTTTCAGCTAACCATAATTTTGATGATTTTGAAGTTGGGAAGAGTGGAGTGTTGGTTTTGAAGGACGATAAAATAAAAAAAGCCATCTCGAAATAATGGACGACTGATGGATGCTTTTTTTGAAAAAAGGTTCCCAATTATTAGGATTTAGATTTTAGATTTTATAATTTAATTCTGCTATCTAACAATACAGTTCATTAAAATAAGAAGGAATACCAATAAGGTTTGAGGCTTGTTCTTTGCTCAAACGAGAAAATAACTAGGAATAAAAATTAATAGAATCGTTGTATACTAGCGGGAGTTTGTCAAAAAAAATGACTGCCGTTTGGTGAGTAAATTTCTCTCCTGTATCAAAAGTAAATTTGCGTTAACCATATAAAACGTAATAAAATGAAAGGTTTAATTTTAAAATCCAGTGTTATCTTAGCACTTTTATCTCTCGTGTTTTGGTCTTGTAATAAAACTGAGACTTCTCCCAATACAATTAATTCAACATCTGTAAAGAAGCAAGAAGTAAAAATGGAATTCCAAAGCTGGAGAATTGTTGGAGAAATGGTAAATGACCTGCCTCAGTTAACTATTGATAAATCACAAATCCTTGAAAATTACACCAATAATCTTTTTCAAATTTCTAATATTCAAGGAAATTTCACGGATGTTTCTATCATTGAGTTGTCTGATGGTTCTTTTTCTATGGTTTTTTTAGGAGAGGTATATTCCTCAGCCTTTTACGTTAAATCAGATCAATCAGGAAAGTTAAAAGCATTCTCCGGTACTAGTTGTACAACATCTGACTGTTCCAGCGAGTTGTTGGGTTGCATTGTAAAGTACGAGAGTGACTTGGCGTATTGCAGCCCTTGTTCTAATGGAGGGACTTGTACAAAAACATCGAGTAGTTCTTCACTTTTTTAACGGTTTCCAAAACGAAGTTTTATTTAAAGGTTAAAAAATATAAACTCAATAAAAACAAAAGCCCACTTTGATCTTTTCAAAGTGGGCTTTCTAATACTAATTGATTCGAAATTTATTTAAATGCAGGAATCCCTGTGATACCGATAATGAATTCAATGCAGTTTGGTAAAAAACCAAACTACTTTCATTCTATTTCGGCATAACCTAGCAAGTTGTATCAGTTATTTAAATGCTGGTATTCCGGTTATATCCATTCCTGTTATTAATAAGTGAATGTCGTGAGTCCCTTCGTAAGTCACTACCGATTCCAAGTTTGCCATGTGGCGCATAATAGAATATTCATTGGTAATTCCCATCGCTCCATGAATTTGTCTTGCTTCGCGGGCTACATTCAAAGCCATTTCTACGTTGTTTCTTTTCGCCATCGAAATTTGAGCAGTAGTCGCTTTTCCTTTATTTTTCAATTGCCCCAATCGGAAAGTAAGTAATTGTGCTTTGGTAATTTCGGTAATCATTTCAGCTAATTTCTTTTGCATCAATTGGAAACTCGCAATTGGCTTTCCAAATTGAATTCTTTCTTTCGAGTATCTCAAGGCAGAATCGTAACAATCCATCGCAGCACCTATCGCACCCCAAGCAATACCATATCTTGCTGAATCCAAGCATCCAAGTGGTGCACCTAATCCATTTTTGTTTGGCAATAAATTCTCTTTTGGAACTTTCACATTGTCAAAAATAAGCTCTCCGGTTGCCGAAGCTCTCAACGACAGTTTTCCGTGAGTTTCTGGAGTAGAAAATCCTTCCATTCCTCTTTCCACGATCAGTCCATGAATTCTTCCTTCTTCGTTCTTAGCCCACACTACGGCAATGTCACAAAATGGAGAATTAGAAATCCACATTTTTGCTCCATTCAACAAATAATGGTCTCCCATGTCTTTAAAGTTAGTCAACATTCCTCCCGGGTTACTTCCGTGGTCAGGTTCTGTCAATCCAAAGCTTCCAATAAATTCTCCAGTAGCTAGTTTTGGTAAGTATTTTTTTCTTTGCTCTTCGTTTCCATAAGCAAAAATTGGGTACATCACTAACGAACTTTGCACAGAAGAAGTAGATCGCAAACCACTGTCGCATCTTTCTAGCTCTTGCATAATAAGTCCGTATGAGATTTGGTCCAATCCTGGTCCTCCATATTCCTCTGGAATGTAGGGTCCAAATCCACCAATGGCTGCCAATCCTGGAATAACTTGCTTAGGAAATTCAGCTCTTTCGTAGTAATCTTCTATAATTGGGCTCACTTCTTTTTTTATCCAATCACGTGCCGAATCACGAATTAATTTGTGTTCATCTGTCAATAAATCATCTAGATTGAAATAGTCTGGCGCTTGAAATTGGTCAGTTCTCATAAATTTGTTTTTAACATTTAATTACCCAAAAGTATAAAAATATACATTGATGTTTTGGGTTTATTCTCAAAGATTTCAAAATCAAAACGATTTTTTGGTTTCCTGATTTTTAAGGGACCAAAAAATCTCCCCAAGAATTGATCTACGAGAAGATAAAAAATGCCTAATTTTATCGCACAAAACAAACTAACAATGGCAAATAAAATAATGGTTTTAGGCTCTGGTGAGCTAGGGAAAGAATTTGTAATTGCAGCCAAGAGAATGGGGCAAACTGTGATTGCTGTGGATAGTTATGAAAATGCTCCAGCAATGCAGGTAGCAGACTTGCACGAAGTGATTGATATGTTGGATGGGGAAGAGCTAGACAGGATTGTGGCGAAACACACTCCAGATTATATCGTGCCAGAGATTGAGGCCATCAGAACTGAGCGTTTTTATGACTACGAAAAACAAGGAATTACGGTAGTACCGAGTGCTAAAGCGGCAAATTACACCATGAATCGGAAAGAAATAAGAGATTTGGCGGCTGTAAAATTAGGCCTAAAAACAGCTACGTATTTCTACGCTACTTCCGCAGAAGAACTGAAAACAGCAGTGGATAAATTAGGAATGCCTTGTGTGGTGAAACCCTTGATGTCTTCTTCCGGTAAAGGACAATCTGTGATTAAAACAACAGAGGACATTGAGAAAGCTTGGAGTTATGCCGTTCAAGGTTCGAGAGGAGATTTGATTGAAGTAATTGTAGAAGAATTTGTTCCTTTTGAGTCAGAAATAACTTTGCTTACGGTAACCCAAAGAAACGGAAATACATTGTTTTGCCCACCAATTGGTCACGTACAAGAAAGGGGAGATTACCAACAAAGTTGGCAGCCTGCAGCCATTGAGGATTCTTTGTTAGAAACAGCACAGAGAATGGCTGCTGAAGTAACCCAAGAATTGGGTGGAGCTGGAATTTGGGGAGTTGAATTTTTCCTAACCAAAGAAGAAGTTTACTTTTCAGAATTATCACCAAGGCCTCACGATACTGGCATGGTAACTCTGGCAAATACTCAAAATTTCAATGAATTTGAGTTGCATTTTAGAGCTATTATGGGAATTCCAATCCCCGAAATTAAGCAATTACAAGCTGGCGTGAGTGCAGTAATTTTAGCCAAGGAACATGGTGAAAATCCCACCTATGAAGGTATCGAAGAGTTACTCGCTGAGCCCAATACCGACATCAAAATATTTGGAAAACAAGTGACTAGGCCGTACAGAAGAATGGCGGTTGCCTTGGGGTACGATAAAATAGGGTGCAACATGGATGAACTAATATCCAAAACAAAAAATCTCGCTTCTCAAGTGAAGGTGGACTAACTGAGAATCCAGAGAAATCATGATGTAGAAAAAGAGCGATGTTTGTCATCGCTTTTTTTTTGAACTTTAGAAAAAGATGGAAAATATGAGTTGCAAATTTTGTCACTAATTTTGTTTCAAAAAACAATGAAAATTAGTTTGTGAGAATTAGGGACTACTCAAGCCAGTGTTAAAATCGAATCAATTCACTGTAATACAGTGCTCTGGATTGGTTTTTTGTTGAGAAAATTTAGCACACAATTATCTATTAATTTTAGGATTATTTAATTAAAAATGATTTAATTTTGTGATTTAAAAACTACCTCTTACTCATAAAAAACACATTCCATGAATAAAGAATTGTTCGAAACCAGACACATTGGTACTTTAGGAAACGACAAAGAATTGATGCTGAAAGAAATTGGCGTAGATTCGGTTGAAACACTAGTTGACCAAACGATTCCGGCTGCAATTAGATTGAAGGAAAATTTGACCATCCCTGCTGCCTTATCAGAATTTGAATACTTGAATTTGGCCAAAGAAATTGGAGCTAAGAACAAAGTATTTAGGTCGTACATTGGAATGGGATACTACAACACAATTGTGCCCCCAGTAATCCAAAGGAATGTGCTGGAAAATCCAGGTTGGTATACCGCTTACACGCCATATCAAGCCGAAATTGCTCAAGGAAGATTAGAGTCTTTGTTGAATTTTCAAACAATGGTAAGCGATTTAACCGGAATGAATATTGCCAACGCTTCATTGCTGGACGAATCAACAGCTGCTGCTGAGGCAATGAGTATGTTGTTCAATACAAGAAAAAGAGATCAAGTAAAGAATAATGTAATCAAGTTTTTTGTCTCCGAGGAATGTTTCCCACAAACTATTGATGTGGTAAAGACTAGAGCAAAAGGATTTGGAATAGAATTGGTAATTGGAAATCACAAAGAATTTACGCCAAGTGCCGAATATTTTGGAGCCTTGGTTCAATATCCGGCAGCAAATGGAGAGGTACACGATTATTCAGATTTAACAAAATCATTACACGAAGTAAAAGCAAAAATTGTGGTAGCAGCTGATATCATGAGTTTGGCAATCTTAACACCACCAGGAGAATGGGGAGCTGATGTGGTAGTTGGAAACACACAAAGATTCGGTGTGCCAATGGGATTTGGAGGACCACATGCGGCCTACTTTGCAACGAGCGAAGAGTATAAAAGAAATTTGCCAGGAAGAATAATTGGGGTATCGAAAGATAGACATGGAAACAACGCTTTGCGAATGGCGCTTCAAACGCGCGAACAACACATTAGAAGAGAGAAAGCTACGTCTAATATTTGTACGGCTCAAGCTTTACTCGCCAACATGGCTGCCATGTACGCTGTATACCATGGACAAAAAGGAATTAAGAGAATTGCAACAACCATTCACTCGTTAACATCTTTGTTGGCCAACGGATTGAATGAAATGGGAATTGAAGTAAAAACTACCAACTTTTTTGATACCATTACCGTTTCTAATGCTGCTCTGCCTAGAATAAAAGAATTAGCTCTTAAACAAGAAATGAATTTCTTTTATAAAACGGATTCAACGTTGAAACTGAGTCTTGACGAAACTACCTCGCTGAAAGATGTGAATGAGATATTGGCTTTGTTTGCGGAGGCTACAAAATCGAGCTCATCAAGCATAGAAAAAGGAGTAGAAACTATTTCGTTTGATTCAAAATTCAAAAGAAACTCTGAGTTTTTAACCCATCCTGTTTTCAATATGTATCACACAGAAACAGATATGATGCGTTACATCAAGAAATTGGAGAATAGAGACATGTCTCTGACCCACTCAATGATTTCTTTGGGGTCTTGTACCATGAAACTGAACTCGGCAAGTGAATTAATGCCAATTACTTGGCCAGAATTTGCTACTATTCATCCATTTGTGCCTGCAGATCAAGCACAGGGTTATCACCAAGTGATTAATGAACTGGACGAAATACTTTCTGAAATTACCGGATTCGACAAAGTATCGATGCAACCAAACTCAGGTGCTCAAGGTGAGTATGCCGGATTGATGGTGATTAGAGCTTACCACGAAAGCAGAGGAGATTTTAATAGAAATATTATGATTATCCCTTCGTCAGCTCACGGAACAAATCCTGCAAGTGCAGTAATGGCAGGAATGACAGTGGTGGTTACGAAATGTGATGACAAGGGAAACATTGACGTAGAAGATTTAAAAATTAATGTAGAAAAGCATAGTGAAAACTTGGCTGGAGCAATGATTACCTACCCATCTACACACGGTGTTTTTGAAGCTTCTATCATTGAAATTACAGGTTTGATTCACAAGCATGGTGGTCAAGTGTACATGGATGGTGCAAACATGAATGCCCAAGTAGGCTTGACTTCCCCAGGTAACATTGGAGCAGATGTATGCCACCTAAACTTACATAAAACATTTGCTATACCTCACGGTGGTGGAGGGCCAGGAGTTGGACCAATAGGAGTGGCTAAGCAACTTACTCCTTTCTTGCCAGGAAATCCATTGATCAAAACTGGCGGTGAGCAGGCAATTACTTCCATTTCGGGAGCTCCATTTGGAAGCGCACTGATTTTATTGATTTCTTACGCTTACATCAAGATGCTAGGAGAAGAGGGAATCAGAAAGTCAACTGAACACGCAATTCTTAACGCCAATTACATCAAGGCAAGGTTAGAGAATCATTACGGGATTTTGTATCAAGGGGAAAATGGAACAGTAGCACACGAAATGATTCTGGATTGTAGAGAATTTAAATCAGAGTTGAATGTTGAGGTGGCTGATATTGCTAAAAGGTTGATTGACTATGGGTTTCATGCACCAACAGTATCTTTCCCAGTAGCTAGTACCTTGATGGTAGAACCAACTGAAAGTGAATCAAAAGCAGAATTGGATAGATTTTGTAATGCGATGATTTCTATCCGAAATGAAATAAGAGAAATAGAAGAAGGAGTGTACGACAAAGAAAACAACTTGTTGAAAAATGCCCCTCACATATTATCGGATGTGATGGAAGATAACTGGCCATTTGCTTACCCAAAAAAGCAAGCAATTATGCCATTATCTTATTTAAATGAGTTTAAATTTTGGGCACATGTAAGTAGAGTGGATCAAGGATACGGAGACAGAAACCTAATTTGTTCTTGTCCGGGTATAGAGGAATATGCAGTAGAAGAGGCATAGATGAGTGATGAGTAAAAAGTGATTCGTTTTCCAAACCAACAGATTTACTTGCAGTCATTCTGAACTCTTGTACTGAGCGAAGTCGAAGTGTGATTCAGAATCTGTTGGCGAGTTAGCACTGCAATAATGAATAAAGAAAACCCTTTTGAGCTAATAGTTCAAAAGGGTTTTTGGTTATATTGAGAGATGAAGAAAGGGACTAAAATAGCTTTGATTTGTACAATTGTCTATTGTTCGGCAGCAACTTATGTTGCACTGACAACAAAAATAAATTACAAAGGTGGATCATCTACCTATTCAGAATTGGTTGAACTACTGTTTGCTCCCGGTTCGTTACTCGGTTTTATTGGGCTTCATCTTTTTGGAATTCCTGCTTTCATCATTGGACAAGTTTTTTCATTTATTGTGTTATTTTTAATTACAAAGGCGATAATAAATATTATATTAGATATGATTGAAAGGAAAAAGCGAATTTTTTAAGATAAAAAAAAGATGTCTATGCCAACAAAACCGTCAACAATACAAGAATACTTGAATCACATACAAGAAGAACGTCAGGTTCCTTTTGATAAATTAAGAAATACAATTCTCGAAAACATTCCTAAAGGATTTGAAGAGGGAATGAATTACGGAATGCCTTCTTATTACGTGCCTCATTCTATTTTTCCCGCTGGGTATCATTGCGACCCTAAATTACCCTTGCCTTTTGTGAGTATTGCAAATCAAAAGAATTTTATTGCCCTCTACCACATGGGAGTATATGCAGATGAATCAATCTACAACTGGTTTGTGGAAGAATATAGCAAAAGATGCAAGTACAAATTGGATATGGGAAAGAGTTGCGTTCGGTTCAAAAAAATGGAAGACATTCCCTACGGCCTGATAGCCGAATTATTGGAAAAGTTTACACCTGAGGCTTGGATTAAATTGTACCAGGATAATTATTTAAAAAAATAGTCGTTTTAAACACACAGTTATTATTATGAAAAAGCAGCATCTATTTTTAGTTCTATTTATAGCCATTTCTTTTGGTGGCTGTAAAAAAAGCGCACAGCGAGCGTTTTATCCACCTGTTGATGAGTACATAAATATTACTTTGGTTTCTTACAATGCTTTGCAAGCTCCGGGAGGTTGGGCTTATGTCAATGGGGGGCTCAAAGGAATTATTGTGTATGCTCGAGGAGGAAATGAGTTCGTAGCCTTTGATAGGAATTGCACAGTTGAAGAGGAGAATTCTTGTGGAAAAGCTTCAGTGGCTTCCGACAACATAACCATAGAATGCAGCTGTGACGGGAGTACCTACAACATCTTTGATGGATCTGTTACGAATGGTCCAGCAGAACTTCCATTGAAAGGATACAACGTTTCCTTTAACTCCAGTAATAGTACAATTCGAATTTATAGTTAGTTATTCTACACTTTTTAAGTATCTGTTTTTGGAGCTAAACAAGAAAAAGTTGGTGAGAAAAGCGAAAAAGAAAACTCCATCTTGTGTTTCTAGTGTATCCTCAGAAAAGAAGGACAAAAGAGAAATGCACAAACAAATGAGGTAGAAGTAATTTCTTTGTTTGAACCCAATTCCGATAGGAAAAAGAAGAAAGAAAAGAAAAAGAGCAAGCCCTACAAACCCAAGAGCAATGGCGGTGGATAAAAACTGGTTGTGCGACCTTAATTGATACTTTGCTTCGAGTTTCGTTCCTCTAAGCTGATAGTGGTTTTTAAAAACATCAGCTACGTCACCTGTGCCGTAACCAAACCAAGGTTTTTTTTTGATGATTTCATTACTTACTTTCCAGTACTCCAAGCGCTGTGCTAGGGAATTTCCGCTTGCATTTACTCCTGCCAAATATCCGTCTAATTCAAACATAATTCGATGTAATCTTGACACAATGTTGGTGCTTGCATTTAAGTAATTTGGGATTCCTTTTTCAATATTTTGAATATCCCAATCAGATAATTGTCTCACTCCTTCTCTGTCCTTTTTCAAACCTTTTGAGGTTAGGTAGCGAATCAGAATAAACTGAGCACCCTTGTTGGTGTCAATCGCGTAAAATGGGTGGGTAGAAATTCGATTCCACTCTTCGTTTAGTTCTTTTTCACAAACGAAATCCTTGGCATAATTTCCATTATCAAAAAAATTATAAAAGTAATCTTGGTCGTAAGGATTTCCACTTTTAGTCAAAAGTGTTTCGGTTGTTGTATCAATTTTTATTGCGTGGTAAGTGGAATATAAGTTTTGAATAACTAAGGTTCCTCCGATTAAAATAGGTGCTAACATAAAGAATCCATAGAGATTCTTTTTTTTGAATAAGTAATACAGTGAGATAAAAAATAGAGTGATGAATCCTAAAACAAGTCCTGTTGCCGATTCCATAAAGGATAAGAAATACAAAAGGAAAAGACTAGATGAAACTCCAAAAATTTTGAACCCAAGCGAATGATTGAATAATTTTGGGATCAGAAAGAGACTTAGCACTATCATAAGTGATAATCGAATGTGAGAAATGAATTGGGAAATATCTCGTAGTTCAAGAATTTCTTTTTTGGCTGGCAGCAGGCCTTGATAAACCATAAATCCATACAAGGAACTGGCAACCACTGATAAAGTAAATAGCCTTACGATTAAAAAATAGTGCGATTTTTTTAGTCGATGGGTTGTGCTCAATACAATAGGAAAAGCGAGTAAAGGAATTTTAATTCGTAAGTCTTTTAGACCGTATTCAAGGTTTTCGCTGTAGAACAAACCTACCACAAATATAAGGTATG